>Ga0316194_10000102_pt1 | contig 42801 bp, 49 predicted proteins | sample CroRivsedime1_MG_FD_204936 | JGI IMG/M metagenome (GOLD analysis project Ga0316194, IMG submission 204936) | Coastal sediment microbial communities from Maine, United States - Cross River sediment 1 | ecosystem: Environmental > Aquatic > Marine > Coastal > Sediment | place: USA: Maine...
GGCTTTACTGACGCCGATATCGTGGAACTAACTGGATACAAAACATCCATAAGCACGAATGGCGCACTCATATGTGCATTACGGCCCTGAACCCGGCCATCCACTGGTGTTGGTCGAGGCTGTGGGTACAGACAGACGGACCAGCGTATCCCGGAAGAAAAACCTGACACATACACAGCAGTGGTAGCGGATGGACCGACTATCACAGGAACTCAGATATCGCACCACACCTGCCCCGCAATTACTGCCTCGCCAGCCTCACGCGTCATCATGGCAAGCAGTTCGACTTTCCTGAAAATCTGTGACGAACGCCTCTGTCCGGCGTATTTCCGTTCACAGATATCTTGTGGCTGACAGAAATGCACAAGCTGATAATTGGACTGATGGTGATTTTCTTCCTGGGTGATCCCGGCCTGGAAACACTGGCATGGCTGGGCGAGCTGAAGCTATATACGGTTGCAACCGCTATTTCCCTGGTTTCCATACCCTTTATAGTCTCTCAACTCGACGGCTGATCCAGGCACGGCTCAGTGAGGCGCTAACCAAACTACAAACGGTGACCTGTGAAGGTCGCCGTTTGTTCTCATGACAGTTTTCAAGGGTAACTTGTCTATGCCTTGCGTCTTCTCATGGCAACACCCACCATGCCAAGCAGACCGGAACCGAACAGCCAGGCTGCGGCTGGAACAGGAACGACAGAGCCTGGTGGATACGCGCCGTCACCACCACCGAACCAGGCGCTATCACAGGCCATCGAACTCTCGCCACATCGCTCAACTGGATTGAAACCAGCCACATGCGCAGCAAACCAGGCGGTTGCATCACCCTCATTGTTAAAGCCAAGTCCATAACTTTCTATTGTGTCATCCTCAATACCGACTATATGGAAGACCAATGGGTCTTGACGGCTACTGCCTTTGCCCTTGATTTTAATATCTGACTTACCAAACTCGCTCAGGGAACCGCCACCAAAACCGGCAACCCAGTCATCAGGCAGCTCAAGATTAGCCGCAGTCAGTACTGGAACTGAATTGAAACCGAAGGTCTGTATGCCGAAATTATCACCAAAACAACCGCCTGAACAAAAGAGACTTTCGTTGGCATCCACTGTGAATATGATATCGCCGCTATCATCACCCACACCATCTGCAATAGTCACAGCAAGATAGGCAGGGCCGTCTGGCAAGGCATTCGAATCTGTGAGGAAATAAGTAAGTGAAGCTGCCGGGGCCTGCCGGGACACAGCCAGAACACACCAGACCAGCAAAACATTTGTAACATGTTTTAATTTCATTTTTATAATCTCTTATATGTAACAGTATTATTGTATTAGCATATACATGCGCATAAACAAACATCCCGCAAGCTTGCTGCAGTGCACGCAGACAGCACTGAAAAATATACAATTATTTATTCAGGCCGCTTCACATAGAATATGGCCTGACACCCGGTCTGGATATTGGCCTTGAGTACAACGGACAAAGAAAGCCCCGCCACAGAAACCCGATTTGCCGGCGCATGGAAAATGCACAAAATTGGCAAGCTGCCGGGGCAATACATTCAGGGACACTGTGCACTTAACGAACAACAGGATTGCTGTTGATTTCTAAACCCTGCGTTTTTCTCTACAGCCTTAAGCCTCTCTTAAGCAATGCACTGTAATCTGTTTCCCGTCATACATAAGCTGCGGAAACAGTCCCGCCTGCCATACAACCGACAGAGAGCATCAAATGACAGACAAATCCAGTCAATACAACGGCATCAGCAAAAGCCGCTATATCAAAGCACGCAGTGATATTGCAGACAGCCCCGAAACCCACGCCTTACCATGCGTGTCCCTGAAAAAGCGGCTGTGATATGGCTTATCTGGACGATATGAAGTGCACGCCACCTTGCCTGCTGATGCCTGCCCTGGCGACCGGAAAACAGGGCGGTATCGTCGGCACCGGGATATTCAACGGGCAGGATCAGTATTCCCTGCTGGCGCAGTGACGTTCGCCACCTCCTCACCATCCAACCAACTAGCAGTTGCTTCGTGCCTGTGCATGCCACAAGCGGCAAGGCATCACTCGCAGTAATCTTTTTTTGATGACCCATCGCAGAATCCGAGAGCGCTGCTGCTGTACCTGCCTGTAGCGACTATAATCACTGTTACCACGGCATGTCTGTGTAACAGGGTTAATCAATGGGTATCTATCACAAGCACGTCCTTCCCAGGGTGACGCATTTTCTGTGCGGTTTGAAACCAGCAATGCAACAACGTGAAAAAGTGGTGCCATTGGCGACTGGCCGGGTACTGGAGATTGGTATCGGCACGGGATTGAACCTGCCTTTCTATTCGCCGGACAAGGTGGAACATCTCTGGGGGCTGGATCCCTCCAGCGAAATGTGGGAACTGACAAGGGCTAAACGTGTGGCTGTCGACTTCAGCATGGAATTCATCAAGGCCTCCGCAAGCGAGATACCGCTGGAAGATAACAGCGCGGACACCGTGCTGATTACCTATACCCTGTGCAGCATTCCGGATATTGCCCTGGCACTGGAAGAAATCCGCCGGGTCCTCAAGCATAGCGGACAACTGGTATTCTGCGAACACGGTGCCGCACCGGACCACGTTGTCCGCCGCCAGCAAGACCGCCTGAATCCGCTCTGGACCCGACTTGGCGGAGGCTGCAATCTCAACAGGGAGATTCCGGCGCTGCTTGAACAGGGTGGCTTCAGGATACGCCAGCTGGATACGATGTATATTCCCGGCTGGAAACCTGCATGTTTTAATTACCGGGGGACGGCCAGACAGTATTAAGGGCTTATCCCGCTTCCGCAAGGAAGCCAGGAGGATCTCGGAAATCCGGGAAACCGGAAACCGTGCCTGCAAGATGCTCCTGCGAGTTACCCGTACCCGGTATAGCTTGACTACGTTTACGCAAGGAGTCCGTTATGACTGACCATGACAAAACACTATATGAACGGCTCGGCGGCTACGATGCCATTGCCGCCGTGGCAGGCAACCTGCTGCCGCGACTGGAGAAGGATGCACAACTCGGACGCTTCTGGGCACACCGCGGAGACGATGGCATTGCCCGCGAGAAACAGTTGCTGATTGATTACCTGTGCACCAGTGCCGGTGGACCCGTGCTCTATACCGGCCGCGACATGCAAATTTCACACAGGGGCATGGGTATCACAGAGAGTGACTGGCAGATCTTTATCGGGCATGTAACAGCGACGCTGGCAAACTTCCAGGTACCGCAAAAAGAACAGGACGATGTGCTGGCTTTTATCGACAGTACCAGGGCAGATATTGTAGAGGCCTGACAGCATCGCGGCTGACAAAATCTATTGCCAGCCGATCACACTGTAGCCTTTATCGGACAGGCATTTGTTGACGAAATTCATAAACAGCGGAGACTGCTCTGTTGACTGCAGGCCGCCACGAACGGCACCGGCTGCAGCACCCGCGGCCGCGCCGGCCAGGGCACGCTCGCCAACATCACTACCACGGAAAATACCATAGGCGGCGGTCGATGCTCCGCCAATGGCGGCACCGCCGACAGCCTTGCGTCCAACCTCCCCATCCTTGGTCACATTCACACCCGAGCTGCGTGCCAGCTGCATGCATGCATCAATATCCTGCTGCGCGATGTGGCCTCCAACCCGGTTCAAATGCGAATTGGGATACAGAATCGGGCGCTTTGGAGAACTCGAACAAGCAGCAATACCTGCTGCTATGAACCCTGCCAGCAGCACAGCTAGCGGTGCCACAGAATGCTTTCCTGATTGTCTGGCCATGCAAGTTGGCATAATATTTTTCCTGTGATGGCGTGATCCCGTTCATCCAGCCGTCCGCTACAAACAAGAAATGTGCTCACAAAACAGCCGTGTAGCTGCATACAAAGTCCAATATAGACCAAAAAGAACAGGCAGTGGACGTTTTAGCGGAATAGGGCCGGACTCTCTGTGCAACAATAGTCCTGTGAAAACACGCTTCAATCAATCACTGTGCATCGCCGCTGCATTTGTCGCACTGCTAGCTGCTATTGAACTGCTTGATCGCAGCCTGCACCTGCAGCTCCACCACTTCGGTGTCTATCCACTGGACCCGGTTGGTCTGCGCGGAATCCTGTTGGCGCCTTTGATACACGGCTCCTGGTACCATCTGCTATCGAACGGTTTTGCACTACTGGTGCTTGGCACCACCCTGCTGTACGGTTACCCGCGTGCCTCAAAACCCGTGCTGGCACTTGTCTATATTGGCTCAGGTATCGGAGTGTGGCTGTTTGCCCGGCACAGTTATCACTTCGGTGCCAGCGGCCTGGCACATGGCATGATGTTTTTCATTTTTACCACCGGCATCCTGCGCAGGGACAAAATGTCTGTTGCATTATCCCTGATTGTATTTTTACTGTACGGCAACATGCTATGGAGCATCTTTCCCCAGGAACCGGGTATCTCCTATGAAAGCCATTTCTTCGGTGCCGTCACCGGGGTACTCGCTGCGTTCCTGTTTCGTGACTATGATCCGGCACCACCGGTAAAGACGTATGACTGGGAAGATGAAGAAACTGCAAGCGAGGCTCACAAGCCACTTGACGACCTGCAGGATTAACCGAACTGACCATCCGTGCGTGACTGCAACAGCATTGGCAGGAACACCCACGCAAACAGGAAAAATGCAAGGATCCACGCCACCTGTGACAGCTCGATCCAGAGTACGTAGCGTGCTGCATCAAACAATGGCAACACTACCCGAATCACGCTGCCGATGCCCAGCAACCCGAACATCCACCCTGCTGCGGCCGGAGGATTGAGGATATCCCTGCCGGTATGCCCGAGCGTCACACGCGCCATCATACCAAGGGTAAACAGACCGATGCCGCCATAGGTAAAGGCATGCAGGGGCAGAAACGGCGAAATACCAAACACGTACACTGCCACCTTGAGGGCAAAGCCGACAGCCACTGCCACATAGGCAAGGTACAACACCCACAGCAACGGCTTACCCCAGATACCCGCCGCATACCAGCCCCCGAGCCTTATGGTATGCAACACACACAAGGCGCCGGCCAGACATGCCACCAGCAGGGAATCCGGCTCAATGATGTCGGCAAGCCAGAAGGCGAGAAACAGGACCAGGCTGGCCCCATCCAGCCAGACACGGTTAATCAGCGTGACCGGCTGACCGACCCCGCGTTCAATGAAGAATGGCAATACCCGGCGTGACATAACAAAGATCAGTGCCATGATCAGGTATACACCCGAGTACAGGCCGGCCTGTACACCCCGGGGATAAATCTCCAGCACCCCGGCGTAAAACAGCAGGTTGGCAAGCATAAGCAATATGACCTTGGACAGGATACCGAATTGCTTGAACTGCCGCACCTTGAAGATGGGCCAGGCAAGCGCGGCCACCAGCAACAGGTTGAACAGGCCATCAGTCAGTGCGGCCCATGCCAGCAACTCCGCCCCCCCGGCCAGCAACAGCAGGCGTGCAGATAACCAGAGCAGAACCAGCAGCAACAGGGGTATTCCGTACAGTGTCTGCACGCCGGTCCAGTTCTTTACGGCCGTCAGCAGAAACCCCGCAATCACCGCCATGCCATAGCCGTAGGTCATCTCGTGGGCATGCCAGGTTGCTGCCGGCAAACCGGCCTGGTGCCATTGCCAGCCAAAAACATAGCCCCCCATCCATACCAGCATGGACAACACTGAAAAAACTGCGGCGCCCGTGAAAAACGGACGGAACCCCAGATTCAGGAAAGCGACACCAGTATGCCTGACGGGCTGTTCGATATTAGCCATATGGAAAACCGGGCAGTCCAGTTGACTCCCGCTCCCCGGGAGATGGTTGGGGAGAAAGAAAAAAATAGCACAACCGGTTTAAATGATACCCCTCATGCCGGCCTCCTCGCTGATGGAGGAGTGATGCTATTTTTTGAGGTCGGAAAACCCGGGCCGGCGAGATCCTAGTAACGTCCGTTCTGCTTGGCGATGTAATTGGTCAATTCGACCTGCTGGACATTCATGTTCCGCAAGATACGGTGCACGGTACGGATAATGGCGCGCATAACCTTGTAGACCAGATCAGGATCTTTATCCAGCAGACTCTCGAAGCTGGTGCGGTCCAGCCGTAACAGTTCACAGTTGCCCATGGCACGCAGGCCGGCAGAATGTTCCACACCGTCAATAAATCCCAGTTCACCGAGAATGTCGCCCGCCCTGATGATCTGCAGACCAACATATTCACCCTTACCTGTGTGCGAAACCACCTCCATGTGGCCGTTGGTCAAAACATGCAGTGCGTCATCCCGCTGCCCTTCCTCGATCAGGAAGGCACGGTCCCTGATGCCGCAGGCTGTCATCACACTGGCCAGCAGTTCGCACTGCGCATCGCTGAGTTCATCGCCCAGGGGGGATGCCTTGATGGCATCCGTGCTTATAGCCAGATCGGTACATTCATTATCGCTCATGGTGAATTCCTCGCAGGCACAGGCCTGATTATGATGTTGTCTCTGAATGGGGCTTGCGAGTAGCAATAACCTGCCGCAGGATGAGACCCAGCATCAGCAATAGTCCTGTAGAGAAAAACAGGCCGACAATATAACCTGCCGCAAGGGCCGATACCGGCATCTCCAGCATGTGGACAATGCCATGATAAACCGCAAACCCGCCAAAGAATATATAGGCAAAATACTGCGGTGCTGCAATACTTGCCGCAATAAACGCCACCGTCAGCAACACAACCAGGATGATTGACAGTTGCAACTGCGGAAACAGCAGACAACAGGCACCCAGCAGCACGCCACCCAGCAACATTGATAAAAAATACACCACGTCCGGTACGCCGTGATCACCGGCACGTCCCGCCCATAACCCGGCAGCAATGGCAATCAACAGGTGGTCCAGACCGGTCATCGGGTGCATGAAGCCGTCAGCCAGTCCGGCAACATGCCCGGCACCGGAGTGCGCCAGGGCGAACGGGGAAATCAGCACGATGATTGGCGTCAGCAGCACAGCTGCCAGGGATCTAAAATGCATAACATGTACTCCAGTCTCTTTGCTTCGGTAGTTGTGTAGGTTCCCGCTATCACGGGCATGAAAAAACTGCACCCTTCAGCGCACCTTCACCTTGATCAACTCCTCGCCGTCCGGGTCGGTAACGTGCACCGCACAGGCAATACACGGATCGAAACTGTGAATGGTACGCAAAATCTCAATCGGTTGTTTAGTGTCATACAGGGTATGGTTGTCCTGCAGGGCCGCCTCGTAGGCACCCGGCTGACCGTTCTGGTCGCGCGGGCCTGCATTCCAGGTGCTCGGCACCACTGCCTGGTAATTTTTAATAATACCGTCCTCAATTACAACCCAGTGCGCCAGTGCACCGCGTGGTGCCTCCATAAAGCCAACGCCACGGGCCTGCCCTGGCCAGGTTGAGGGTTCCCAGAACAGGTCATTATGGGTCTTGGTATCACCGGCCTTGATATTAGCCACCAGGTTGTTGTACCAGGTCTGCATCATATCGCCGATAATCTTGGTCTCCAGACCGCGAGCCGCGGTGCGGCCCAGTGTTGAAAACAGCGCATCTACCGGGACATCCAGCGTCTTCAGGGTCATGTTGACCAGATCCTGTGCCTGCTCATTACCGCTGGCATACAGCATCAGTACACGCGCCAGTGGTCCGACCTCCATGGCATGTCCCTTCCAGCGCGGCGACTTCAGCCATGAATAGGACTGCTCCACATCCAGCTGCTCATAGGGTGGCTTGGGACCGCTGTAATTGAGGCTGGTCTCACCCTCATAGGGATGCAGCCCCTCGTTCTTGCCGCCGTCATAGTCATACCAGGAATGGGACACGTATTCCTGGATTTCGTCAGCTGCATTCATGTCGACATCGTGGATGGTCGACAGGTCGCGATTCAGAATGGCACCGGACGGAATCAGGAAACTGGACGGGTCATCCATACCTTTCTCCGGGAAGTCACCAAAGGTCAAAAAATTGCCCAGCCCTTCACCACGCGAACCCCAGTCCTTGTAAAAGCCGGCGATGGCGAGCAGGTCAGGAATGTACACCTGATCGACGAACACCTGCATCTTGGTGATAACTTCCTGCACCTGCGCCAGCCGCTTCGCATTAATGGCTGAATCGGAATTCAGGTCAATCGGACAGGCGACGCCACCGACCAGGAAATTCGGGTGCGGGTTCTTGCCACCGAAGATGGCATGCAGCTTGGCCACATCGCGCTGCCAGGAGAGCGCCTCCAGGTAATGCGCCACGGCCATCAGATTGGCCTCCGGTGGCAGTTTGTAGGCCGGGTGCCCCCAGTAACCATTGGCAAAGATACCCAGCTGGCCGCCCTCGACAAAGTTCTTCAGTTTTTTCTGCATGTCGGCAAAGTAACCGGGGGAAGACTTCGGATAACTGCTGATGGACTGTGCCAGTGTCGAGGTGGCCGCAGGGTCGGCACTCAATGCCGACACCACATCGACCCAGTCGAGTGCATGCAGGTGATAGAAATGCATCACGTGGTCATGCACATACTGCGCGCCATTCATCAGGTTGCGAATCAGCTGTGCATTCGGCGGTATTTGATAGTCCAGTGCATTCTCGACTGCACGGATAGAGGCCAGCCCGTGCACCAGCGTGCACACGCCACAGATACGCTGCGCGAAGGCCCAGGCATCACGCGGGTCACGACCACGCAGGATAATCTCGATACCGCGCACCATGGTGCCGGCCGAATAGGCCTTTTCAATCCGGTCACCATCCATCTGCGCCTCGATGCGCAAGTGGCCCTCGATGCGGGTAATCGGGTCAACAACAATACGCTCACTCATAAGGTGTAGTCTCTTTAGGAATCCAGAAATTCAGACAGAATCCGGTACTGCTGATTGCTTTCCTGTCCAGCCGTGTCTTCACCGGTTACAATCGATTTCGAAGTCTGCGCCATCCTGCTGCTTAGTGCCGCCTGCCAGGCCGGACCGCTGGGCATTTGCCCAATAGGTGTCAGCGCGGCGGTCGCTGCGCGCGCCACGAAATAACCGGCCTGCTCCGACCAGTCCCCTTCAGAACCGCAGCGCGTATGACAGTCGATTGTTGCAGCCCTGGCGGTTTTCAGTGCCTCGGCCAGTGCGACTTCCGAGGCATCACTGTTGCCGGCGACCGCTATCACATGTGCAATACGTTCATCGGTGCACAACGCAAGGACATTCTTGACAAATCGTGCTGCAATCTGCCGCTGCCGCGTTGCATCCAGCCCGTCAAGGGCCTTCCTGAAGTCAGTATCATTGCTAATCCGGGTCATCACTCTTTACCCCCTGCTGGGTCACTGCCGGCAAGATGCTCTGCAATCGTCTCCGTCAGGCTGATGACCGGCATATCCATCCCGTATTCCTCCAGTCCGTCTTCAAGATGTATGCGGCAATTGGAACAGGCAGACACAATGGCATCCGGATGAATGGCATCCAGCTGCTGTTTCTTGCGGTTGAAGGCCTTTAGCCGCAGCTCATCGGCGCGTTCATTACTGCTGACGCCGCCGCCGGCCCCGCAACACCAGTTCATGGTCCCCGTCTCCGGCATCTCGACGAAATTCTCCGCTATCATATTCATCAGATTGCGGGGTTGCTCGATTACGCCGCCACGACGGGACACCTGGCAGGGATCGTGGTAGGTCAGGCGCTGTGATTCCTTGCCCGTGGTCTTCAACCGGCCTTCCGCACGCAACTGGTCGAGCAGCTCGAGGATATGCACCACCTTGAAACCGTAGGGTTTGCCAATCAGGTTAGGACCCTCCCAGCGAATCGCCATGTAGGCATGTCCGCACTCGGGGCTGATGACGCTCTTTACCTTGAGTTTCTCCGCCGCCGTCACGGTGCGTTGCACCAGCTCCGCAGCAATCTCCGACACACCGATCTGGATGCCGCTGTTGGTAGCTTCGAAGGCCTCGGATGATATCGTCCAGCTGACACCGGCCTGTTTGAATATCTTGGCAACGGCGCCGATAAATTCCGGGAAATTCATGATCTCCATGGAGGACAGCAACAGCATGTACTCGGCACCCTCCACATCTACCGGAATGTCCAGTCCGATCTCCTGCTCCGTGTGACGAATCTGCGCCTGCAGGGCAGGCAGCTTCACGCCCATGGGGCTGCCGATCTCTATGGCCCGTTTGGTGGCGCCGATCAGGCCCTCGGGCGCATGTCCGGCCGCCGCCATGCCTTCACGCATCTTGCGGACCATGTAGGCGATGTCGTTACCAACCGGGCACACCATGGAGCAACGGCCACACATGGTACAACTGTCATACACCAGCGTTTCCCACTCGCCCAGTTCTTCATCCGTCACCGGTTTGCTCAGTCCGACCGCCTTCGCCAACCGACCCCAGAAGGTGTATTCCTGCTGCCACACCCGGCGCAGTGGTTCCAGTTTGTATATCGGCGTGTATTTCGGATCACCGGTCTCGGTATGGAACAGGCAGGCACCGGCACACAGTCCACAGCGTACGCAACTGCTGAAAAAGGCCGCCACCGGCGCATCGATCTGTTCCTTGAAGGCATTCAGCCCACGTTCCAGTGAAGCACTCATGATTTCACTCCCTTGTACCCGGCAATCGCACCGTTGTAATAGCGCGCCATGAACAGCGTAAAGGTATGCATCAGTTTGGTGAAGGGGAAAACCACCATTAACAACTCAACACTGAGAATATGCACCGCGATCAACGTCGGTGGTGATGCCACGCCGACGCGGTGAAAGGCCAGGTATCCCGTCACCAGCGGCAGGATGGTTACCAGCCACACCAGGTAATCCTGGAAACGTGACAGGTAGCGCATCACCGGGTGCCACAGGCGATGCACCAGCACAGCCAGCAGCGCAATCATCGTCACCACGGTGGTGGCATCGATGACAGGTGTCGGCAATGCCGGCCAGCTAAGGCCGGTCACATCTTCAATCAGCAGGATATGCGGCGCGAACAGCAGGATGACAATAAACAGCCCGATATGAAAGATATAACCGGCCACCACGTTAAAAGTGGAACGCTGCATGGTGCCGCCATCCGGAATGAAACGCGACAGGATCGTGCGCAGGCCACCTGCGACCGCTGAACCACGCGCCTCGGCCAGGTTCTTTTTCCTGCCCAGCATCAGTATCTCGGCGATGCGTACCACCACACCCAGCAGGAAGATGACCGTGGCAATCTGCAATGCAGGACCACGCACCCACAACAACAGTTCTGTCTCAGTCATCGCCAGTCACCTTTTCCAGGTCATTGATGGTTACCTTCTGATGCGTCTTCTCTGCCCGCCCCTGCTTGACGCGATTCATTGCGCCCAGTGCAACACCGGCAGCGGCACCGGCGCCGATCGCATACACCGCGGCACGGGTAATATCTTCCGTCGGCATGGACAACGCCTTGTAAAAACCGCCGCCATCCCAAAAGTCCGGCTCCGAGCAACCCAGACAGGGGTGCCCGGCCTCAATCGGAAAACTGGTACCTTCATTCCACTTCGTAGTGGCGCAGGCGTTGTAGGTCGTCGGACCCTTGCATCCCAGCTTGTACAGGCACCAGCCCTTCTTTGCGCCTTCATCGTCAAAGGTATTGGCAAACAGGCCCTTGTCGTAGAAGGGACGGCGGTAACAACGGTCATGAATACTCTGGCCGTAAAAGGCCATGGGACGGCCGAGTGCATCGAGCTCCGGAATGGTGCCGAATGTGAGGAAGTGGGCCAGCACACCGGTAATAACCACCGGGATGGGTGGACAACCGGGAACGTTGATTATCGGCTTGTCCTTGATGAGATCGGCAACCGCTACCGCACCCGTGGGATTGGGCCTGGCCTTTGGAATACCACCAAAGGCGGCACAGGTACCCACCGCAACAATGGCAGCGGCCCCTTTGGCCGTCTCCTTCAACATGGAACTGTTGCTGATGCCGGCAATGGTCGAGTATCCCGGATTGGCGGTCGGTATCGAGCCGTCAACTACCAGGATATATTTGCCATAGTTTTCTTGCATGGCGGCTTCCCGTGCAGCCTCCGCGGCACTACCGGAAGCGGCTTGCAGGGTATGGTGGTAATCCAGTGAAATGGTATCGAAGATCAGGCCTTCCACAGTCGGTGAATGGGAGCGGGTCAGCGATTCGGTGCAACCGGTACATTCCTGGAACGACAACCAGATCACCGACGGCCGCATGGCCTTTTCCAGTGCCGCCGCAATGGCCGGGACCATGCTGGGCGGCAACGCCATCATTGAAGCGGTTGCAGCACAGAATTTCAGGAACCCGCGCCGGGTAATTCCCTGTCGTCGCAGGGCTTCGCCCAAAGTCTCGTCTTTCGACATCATTTATCTCCTGTGTGCGCTCACGTCGTCAATTTGTCACTGCAGGCAATTGTGCCTGCAGCTGTTCAAGGCCCGCCTGGATATCTTCCTGCTGTGAGCGCAGCAGATCCGGTATGTCGCAGACCTCGATAAACTTTCCTATTACCTCATCGCTGCTGTTGAAATGCACCACCACCCAGACACCGGGATAGCGGGTTTCGATGATCTCGGTAGGACCCAGGGCATGCAGGCGCGCATACACCTCGCCCTGGCCCAACTCATCCAGTAATTGCTGCTCCTCTCCCGGTGCCAGCGGCAGGCTGCGCAAATCGATGACCGTGCGTCCGCCATCATCAAGCAGCCTTGCCAGGGCATGCCGGACCTCGTGCAGCAACGGCTGCACGTTGCAGGTCAGGACCTCGGCGGTTGCGACGCTTAACTCCGGTGCAGATGTCATGTGCGGCATGTGGCAGTTAATCTCCGGAAACAGGTGGAAACTGATGTTCCGCCGACCACACCAGTAACGGGCAACTGGAATGTCGTATCACCTCGGCCGTCACCGATTCATCCAGTGCCCGCCGTACACCTGACTCACCATGCGATGCCATGGATACCAGGTCGATATTCATATCATCGATCCTGTTGAGAATTTCACGTATGGGCCGTCTGTAGGTGGACATATCCAGCGACACCTTCAGCCCGGCATTTGCCAGCTTGACACTGTGTTCCTGCAGGGCCAGCTTGACAGCAGCGCGCTCTTCTTCCGGGCTGTCACTATCCAACTCATCGTGGAACAGGATGACCTCCGAATCGTGCGCCCTGGCAAAGCGCTCAACGCAACTCAGAATCGAGGCAGATACCTCCGTACCATCCAGCGGCACCAGGATGCGTTTGAACAGATTATCGTCATGCTCAACCATCGGCTCCGCACGGGTACTGTGCAAAATGAAGACCGGACAGGGTGAATGCCTCAACACCTGCTCGGTGACGCTGCCCTGGCGAATCTTCTCGAGACCCGAGCGACCGTGCGTTGACATCAACAACAGGGTGGCCGGCATCAGGAGGGCGAATTTCACAATTTCCTCGACCGGATCCCCCATGCGCAGATCGCTGCTCACTGTCCAGCCAGCCGTGGTCAAGGCATTCATTATTTCATCGCTGTGTGCGGTCGCAGTATTTTCAGCACCGGCCTGTGGCAACACATGCAGCAGGCTGATTTCCGTGTCAGCACACGGTGTAATTAACTTTGCATAGCGAATTATCTCACTCACGGACTCCGTACCATCCAGAGGAATCAGCATCCTGTTATCCATAGCCCCTATACCCCCATTGTCGCCGGTATATGTCGCCCGTGCAGACCTGCATCAGGTGTGTCCGGCTGAGTAGCCCAGTTATTTAACAGCTTGATAATCTGCATGGCTGTACGTGGCAGCGCCTGCTTCACCCGGTTGCTCAGACAGGAACCCCAATCAATCTTTTCCGGCTGAATGGCAACGAGGACGCGGTTTTCCGGGATAGCGCCGGTCAGGTGAGCGATTGCCAGCAGATCACCGAGACTGACTTCATGCACGCTGCGCTTGGTTTTCCCGGCAAAACGGTCCATATCCTCTCCGGCAAAGACCTCAACCGTGCCGGGAGGTGCGCCCAGTTCCGCTGCATCGATAACAATGAGGTTGCCGGCCTCCTCAATCCAGGGCGCCAGGGTAAAACTCAGGGTGCCGCCATCAAGATACTCAACATCGGAGAGTTCGGGATGATGCCGCTGCATGTAGTTCAGCATATGGATACCGGTACCCTCGTCCGCCAGCAGGGTATTACCGATGCCCAGAATCAGCGTATTGTTTGATGGCAGCATGCGAATCCTCATTCCTGTTGGGTTGATTTGTACAGCAGAGAGAGCGCGGGTTTGTTGATATATATCAAGTCAGCCCCGATTTATTCATGTTTACATAAATGCCTGTCGCGGGCCGGTTGTGACCGGCACAGTCACCGGAGGAAGCATCGATGTGTCTTGGTATTCCAATGCAAATCAAATCTATAGACGGTTTTACCGCGACCTGCGAGGCGAAAGGCGTGCACCGCGAGGTCAGCCTGTTCATGCTGCAGGACGAGGATTTCAGGATTGATGACTACGTCGTCGTACATGTTGGCTATGCCATCCAGAAGATTACACCCGGCGAGGCCCGCACGGCCTGGGAAATGTACGATCTGATGCTGGCCGGAGAAACCGGCGCTGGTGACGCCCATGCATGAACTTGCTGTTTGTCAGGCGCTGATCGAGCAGCTGGAAAACATTGCGCTTGAGGAACAGGCCGCCCGCGTAACGGCCATCCACCTCGGCATCGGGCCACTGTCCGGCATCGAGCCGCGGCTGCTGGAACAGGCATTTTCCATTGCCAGGGCCGGAAGTATTGCTGCCGACGCAGCACTGGTCATAGAGAACCGGCCGGTGCGCGTCACTTGCGAACAGTGCGGGCAAGCCACCGATGCAGTGCCAAACCGGCTGCTGTGCGGAAACTGTGGTGACTGGCATACGACACTGATCAGCGGCGATGAAATGATACTGGAGCGTGTGGAACTGTCAGGTAGCGGAACAAATGAGCCGTCGACAGTTACCACCGGTCAGGCAGGCGGCGGGAATGTACACTAGACGTACCGGTTAACACCGGCAGGAGCGGATCGCATCCGCGAATGTTTTTTTACCAGGAGAGACATATGTGTGATACCTGTGGTTGCAATGTAACACCCGGCAATGCCCACCTGGTGCAGCCGGGCGGGCGCTTGTCCAGGACTGCGGACGGCCGTGAGGCTGTCAGTGTGTTGCATGGCCTGCTGCATGCCAATGACCATACTGCCGCGCACAATCGCGAGCACTTCAACAAACACGGCGTGCTGGCCGTCAACCTGATGTCATCACCCGGTGCCGGCAAGACCAGTCTGCTGGAGGCCACCATCGATGCCCTGAAAGATGAATTCTCCATTGCCGTTATCGAGGGTGACCTCGAAACCGAGAACGATGCCGGCAGGATTCGGGCACACGGTGTGCCCGCCATTCAGATCACGACCGGCAGCGCCTGCCACCTGGATGCGCACATGGTGCATGATGCCCTGCACAAGCTGGACCTGAAGAAACTGGATATCGTCTTCATTGAAAATGTCGGCAACCTGGTGTGCCCGGCCAGTTTCGACCTCGGTCAACACTGTAATGTCATACTCCTGTCGGTCCCGGAAGGTGATGACAAGCCGGCCAAGTATCCGGTCATGTTTCGCGCCGCTGACCTGGTGTTGTTGAGCAAGAGTGACCTGTTGCCGGTGCTTGATGACTTCAATCCGGACAATGCCCGCCGCCACCTCCGCGAACTGGCCAGCAAGGCACCGGTATTTGAATTATCTGCCAAAAATGCTGCCGGCATGGACACCTGGATCCACTGGTTGCTTGCCCAGGAGGGCCGGCTGGAGCAACAGTCAGGAAGACTCGCCGCGGAGCCTGCATAATGGCGAAAACCGCACGGGACTGGCTGCAGCGCATCCGCGCGCTGCCCTTGCCACCGCGCGTAAAAATCATGAATGTTTGCGGCGGCCACGAACGCTCCATCACCATGGCCGGCCTGCGCAGCGCCCTGCCGGAAAACATCGAGCTGGTTCCCGGCCCGGGCTGCCCGGTCTGCATCTGCCCGGAAGAGGACATCTTCGAAGCCATCCAGCTGTCCCTGCACGAGGACATTATACTGGTCGCCTATGGCGACATGCTGCGCGTACCGGTCAACGTACGCCGTTGCGAAGCACGCACCCTGGAAGAGGCCAGGGCCAAAGGGGCCGATGTCCGGCCGGTATCCTCCCCGCAGGAGGCCGCGCGCATTGCCCGCGACAATGCCGGCAAGCCCGTTATCTTTTTCGCCGCCGGCTTCGAAACCACCACCGCACCCACGGCCGCCCTGCTGGTCGAAGGTGCCCCGGACAACCTCTTTATTCTACTGTCCGGCCGGCTTACCTGGCCCGCAGTTGCCATGCTGCTCGAATCGGACACCCCGGGATTCGAGGCGTTGATAGCACCGGGGCATGTCGCTACCATCATGGGCCCCGAGGAGTGGGAGTTTGTCATCAAACGCCACGGCATCCCGGCCGCCGTGGCGGGTTTTACACCGGCAAGCCTGCTGGCCGCGATGTATTCCACCCTGCGACAGCTGCTCGAGGGAAAACGGTTTCTCGATAACTGCTACCCCGAGGTGGTCAAACCCGGGGGCAACCGCACGGCACAACGACAGCTGCAACAGGCCATGGATGTCACCGCTGCCAACTGGCGCGGCGTGGGCATTATTCCCGCATCCGGATTCGCCATTAACCACGATTACCGGGCACACGATGCCCGACTGGCCTTTCCCCACTACGCCGATGATGCCCGCAAGCGGGCCGGTGAAATGCCACCGGGCTGTGACTGTGCGCGCGTAGTACTGGGTAAGATATATCCCAACGAGTGCCGCCTGTTCGGGATCGCCTGCAAACCACGCCACCCGATCGGCCCCTGCATGGTGTCCGATGAGGGCGCCTGCCGTATCTGGTGGTCAGGCGGCATGCGCAAACCGGTGCAGCAACCCGGGGGAACGCAGGTCACTGCCTGACGACCAGGCTGTTGTTATTGTCATGGAACTGAAAGCTGCCAGCACAACTCCGGCCCCCGTCACGGCATTGCACCTGGTCGTGTCCGGCCGGGTCCAGGGAGTTGGCTTTCGCCCCTTCATCTACCGCCTGGCACAGACGCAAAATCTGTCCGGCTGGGTACGCAACAGCACCGGCCAGGTAGAAATACACATTCAGGGCCAGGACCAGGCACTGCACATTTTCACCCGCCGTCTGTTCCAGCACGCGCCGCCGCTGTCACGGCCGTTACTGGAAAGCTGCGAGCCTGCCACGGTAGACGACCTGAATGGCTTTACCATCCGCGACAGCACCGCCGGTCCCTGCAACATCCACGTACCGCCCGACCTGTTTACCTGCGATGATTGTCTCGCGGAACTGCACGACCCCCATAACCGGCGCTACCGCTATCCATTTATCAACTGCACCCAGTGCGGGCCGCGCTACACCCTGATCTGCGGCATGCCCTACGATCGCCCGGCCACGACCATGGCCGCGTTCGCACTGTGCGAGGATTGCCGCAGGGAATATACCGAGCCGCTCAACCGGCGATTTCATGCCGAACCGGTTGCCTGCCCGGCGTGCGGGCCGGTGCTGGAATTCAATGCCCCGGACAGTGCACGCATCAGCGGTAACGAGGCCGCACTGACAGCCTGTGTAGCCGCACTGCAGGCCGGCAATATCGTAGCCGTCAAGGGAATTGGCGGCTACCACCTGTTATGTGATGCCGGCAACGACAGCACCATAGCCCGTTTGCGCCGTAACAAGCCACGCCCCCACAAGCCGCTGGCGGTCATGTTTTCAGCACAGCCGGGCAGTCCGCTGAAATGCGTTAATCACCGGGTATATCTGTCGCGTGACCAGGCTGACCTGCTGCTGTCCCCGGGCCGGCCCATTGTGCTGGCACGCAAACGTCCCGGGGATGAGCTGTCCGGGCTGATTGCACCGGGACTGGACGAGATCGGTGTGATGCTGCCCTACAGTCCCCTGCACCATCTGATATTGTCGGATTTTGCCGGGCCGCTGGTTGCGACCTCTGCCAACATCAGCGGCGAACCCGTCATGACGGACAACGACGAAGCAGCAGCACGTCTTGCCCATGTGGCCGATGCGTTCCTGCATCATAACCGGCCCATTGAACGACCGGCTGATGATCCGGTCTTCCGCATCATTCACGACCGGCCACGTCCGCTGCGCACGGGGCGCGGCTATGCACCTGCTGAACAGTCCCTGCCGTTCGCGCTCGACCGGCCGGTACTCGCCGTCGGTGGCCACCTGAAGAACACCATTGCACTGGCATGGGACCAGCGCATTGTGGTATCGCCGCATATTGGTGACATGGGGAATGCACGCAGTCTGCAGGTGTTTGAAAAATCCATCGCTGACCTGCAGTCCCTTTACAAGGTCACCGCGGAAGTAGTGCTCTGCGATGCCCACCCCGGCTATGCCTCCAGCCGCTGGGCAAAACGGTGTGGACTGCCGGTCCACAGGGTATTTCATCATCACGCGCATGCGGCGGTAGCCTGCAACCTGCAGCAGGCAGGAGAAACCAGCCTGGTATTTACCTGGGACGGTATCGGTTATGGCGAGGATGGCACCCTCTGGGGGGGCGAGGCACTGCTGGGGCATCCGGGCAACTGGCAACGCTTTGCCACACTCAGGCCCTTTTATTTGCCTGGTGGCGAACAGGCAGGGCGGGAACCCTGGCGCAGTGCCGCAGCCGTCTGCTGGGAAACCGGCAAGGACTGGCCACAGCGGCCCGAGGTACCGTCACTGTTGTGGCAAGCCTGGCAACGCCGCCTCAATACACCGCAAACCACATCAGCAGGACGGCTGTTCGATGCGGCTGCCGCATTGACGGGGTTGTGTTCCGAGGCAAGCTTCGAGGGACAGGGACCCATGCTGCTGGAGGCAATCTGCCATGGCAACAGCACCCCCGTGGCACTGCCCTTGGCAGAAGACATGGAGGGTCTGTTGATTGCGGACTGGGAACCGCTACTGGACATCCTGATGAATGAAATATGCCCGGTTGCTGACCGTGCCACCATCTTTCATGCCAGTATGGCGCAGACTATTTTGCAGCAAGCCAGGCAGGCCCGCGCCGCGCATGGCGTCAGCACAATCGGCTTGTCAGGCGGGGTTTTTCAGAACCGGGTGCTCACTGAACAGGCGGTGGCATTACTGGAGAATGACGGTTTCACGGTCATGTTGCCGGAAACCGTCCCGGTCAATGACGCCGGCATCAGTTTTGGGCAGGTCATCGAGTACGGCATGCTGAACCTGACGGGTACGCCGCCACGCGACTTTACCGGTCCTGACTGAGCTGCAGCCTGATAGCAGGGTAAAGCGCAGCGCACCCATCATACCCGGAGTTGCAACCCGGCTGGAGATCTTATGGAAGACACCCATATAGCACTCGCACATGGCAACGGTGGCCGTTTCATGCGCGAGTTGATTGATGAAATCTTCGCCCGCCATCTCGGCAACCCGGAACTCGATGTACAGGCCGATGCCGTACCACTCGCACTGCACGGCAATGACATCATGTTCACCACAGACGGCTTTACCGTGCAGCCACTGGAGTTCCCGGGCGGCAATATCGGCTCACTGGCGGTACATGGCACCACCAATGACCTGGCGGTCGCCGGGGCCACACCGAAATACCTGAGCCTGAATGCCTTTATCGAGGAAGGCATGGAAATCGCCGTGCTCGATCGCATTATCAGGAGCCTGGCTGACAGCGCCCGCGACATTGGCGTCCAGGTCGTGGCCGGTGATACCAAGGTATTGCGCCGCGGCGAAGGTGGCGGCCTTTACCTCGCCACCACCGGCATTGGTATCCGCAGTGCCCGGCCGCTCGGACTGCATCTCATCCGCGCCGGTGATGCCATCCTCGTCAGCGGTCCGGTTGGCGACCACGGCATCGCCGTGCTGCTGGCCAGGGAGGAATTCGGTTTGCACGGTGAACTGCTGTCCGATGCGGCCAGTGTGCTGCCGTTGACACGGGCAGCACTCGAGGTTCCCGGGCTGCGCTTTATGCGCGATCCGACACGCGGCGGACTGGCGACCGTCGCCCATGAACTGCAGCGTGCCAGCGGTATGGGTATTACCCTGTCACAGGCAGATATCCCGGTACGCGATCCCGTACAGTCAGTCTGCGACATACTGGGCTATGACCCCATGTACCTGGCATGTGAAGGCCGTGTTGTTGCCGTGGTCGCCGCCGCCGAGGCCGAACACCTGCTGCAGCGCTGGCAGGCACTACCGGAAGGCAGGGACGCTGCCATCGTGGGCAGCATCGACCATGCCGGCACGCAGGTGCTGTTGCTCACCGCACTCGGTGGCAAACGCATTCTGGAAGAACTGGAGGATGACCCGCTGCCGCGTATCTGCTGACCGGCAGCCCGTTAGTAATTGAGCATGCAGACTTCATGCACAACACATGGCATGGGACAATCTCTCCGGGAAGGCTGCATGACAGCAGGGGTACCGGCAGCCATGCTATTTATTACTGCGCTTCAGCCAGTGAACTGATTCCGGAGCGGTCATGAGCAATTTCAGACATGCAATCAAGCTGGGACTGTTCCTGTTTGCCATCTGGCTGCTGCTCTCGGGACATTTTACCCCCCTGCTGCTGGTACTGGGCGTCCTCTCTACCCTGCTGGTGGTATTACTGGCGACCCGTGCCGACCTGATCGACGGGGAAACCCAGCTGATACTCCTGAAACCCTCTGTAATGCTCTACTGGCTGTGGCTGGCCAGGGAAATCATCAAGTCAAATATTGACGTCGCCCGCCGCATTCTGTCCCCGGGCATGCCGATCAGTCCGAATATTTTCACTGTCCGGGCCACGCAGCATTCCGACCTGGGACGGGTCACCTATGCAAACTCGATTACCCTGGTACCGGGTACTGTCGCCATGGACGTCGATGGGGATGTCATCACGGTACACGCGTTGACAGAGGATGCAGCGGCAGACCTCAAGCGCGGTGAAATGAACCGCCGCGTATGCAGTGTCGAAGGTGTTTTTCCATGTTCATTATAGTCTCGATAGTGATCCTGGTTGCCATCGCCCTGGGCCTGGTGCGCGCCTTCCGCGGGCCGACACTGTTTGACCGTGTACTGGCAGCCAATATGATCGGCACCCTGACCGTGCTGATGGTAGCGGTCCTTGGCTTTATGACCGGGCGCCCTGAATTTCTCGACATTGCCCTGGTTTACGTCCTGATCTCATTCGTAAGCACGATTGCCGTGCTCAGGGTGGTCACCCTCCGCACCGGTGCCGCGGCTGCCGGGAAGAAAGAATGAACCTGGTACTGGATATTCTGAGCTGGGTCTGCCTGCTGGGGGGCGCGATCTTCCTGTTGATCGGTGCCATCGGTGTACTGCGGTTTCCGGACTTTTATACCCGCCTGCATGCCGTCAGCATCTGTGACACGCTGGGTGCAGGACTGGTGCTCCTCGGCCTGATGGTGCAGGGTGGCCTGAGCCTGGTGACGGTAAAATTACTGCTGATGTTCTACTTCATGATATTCACCGGCCCGACAGCCGTGCATGCGCTGGCCGAGGCTGCCTTGCAGGGAAAGCTGAAACCGCTTGTCAATGACCGCGAGTCGTAATGGAATACCTGATAGACATCGTCCTGCTGGGGCTGTTGATGATTACCGGGTTCGCCATCGTGCGCATGAGAAGCCTGCTCGCAGTCGCCATGCTGACCAGCATCTACAGCCTGCTGTCGGCATCCCTGTTCGTGGTACTGGACGCCGTGGACGTTGCCCTCACAGAGGCCGCCATCGGCGCAGGTATTTCAACCATACTGCTGCTGGCAGCCGTTGCACTGACCACTGACGAGGAACAGGCGCCGCGGCACACACCACTGCTACCGCTGATCGTGGTCATCACTACCGGGGCGGCGCTGATCTACGGCACCGTGGATATGCCGCACTACGGTGATCCGGCGTCCCCCGTGCACCGGCACGTGGCGGCAACCTACCTCCACGATACTCCCGGGGAAATCGGCGTCCCGAACGTCGTTACCTCGGTACTGGCCAGTTACCGCGGCTACGATACCCTGGGTGAGGTGACGGTTATTTTCACCGCCGGCGCCGGTGTGCTGGCACTGCTCGGTTATCGTACCCGCCGGCGCAACAGCCGGGGTCCCGGCAACAGGAAGCTGGTGGTACTGCGTGTCATTGCCAAGCTGTTCTTTCCCCTGATATTGCTGTTTGCACTCTATATTCAGTTTCATGGCGATTACGGCCCCGGTGGGGGATTCCAGGCCGGTGTGATTTTTGCCACCGGTTTTATTCTCTACGCACTGGCCTTTGGACTGGGTAATGCACAGCGTGTCATTCCGCACCGGATGCTGCATATCATGATGGCGGTCGGGGTGCTGATTTATGCCAGCGTCGGTATCGAGAGCATGCTGCTGGGGGGAAAATTTCTTGAATACCGCGTACTGGCAGAAGATCCGGTAACCGGGCAGCATCTGGGCATCATGCTCATCGAGCTCGGCGTCGGCATTACCGTTGCCGCCGTGATGCTTATCATCTATTACGGTTTTGTCAGCCAACAGCGCTCCGGGGACATGTAATGTCCGAACTGCTGGGACACTACAATTACTGGATTGTCATCGTCCTGATGATGACCGGCTTCTATACCGTCATCGCCCGGCCGAACCTGATCAAGAAGATCATCGGGCTGTTCATCTTCCAGACCTCGGTGTTCATTCTGTTCATCAGCATGGCCAAGATAGAGGGCGGCACGGCCCCGATTATCGAAGCGGGCATCAGCGTGTACTCCAACCCGCTGCCACACGTGCTGATCCTTACCGCAATCGTTGTGAGTCTGGCAACCACCGCCCTCGGACTGGCACTGGTAGTACGCATCAGGCAAGCCTACGGCACCATCGACGAAGACGATATCCAGGTGCAGGACGAGGAAGACTGAGACCGTTACGTGCTGTTATCCAACCTCCCCGCACTGCAGGTAATTATCCCGCTGGTCTCCGCCCCGCTCTGCATGCTGCTGCGCAATCCCAGACATGCCTGGGCCTGCGCGCTGTTTACAAGCTGGCTGGTGCTGGGCATGGCGGTGATGCTGGCGCAGCGCGTGTATACGGCCGGGACGCTTTCCTATGCCATCGGTGCCTGGGCAACGCCCTGGGGGATCGAGTACCGGGTCGACATGGCCGGTGCCCTGATGGTCCTTGTGATCGCCATCATCGGCGCCCTGGTAATGCCGTATGCCTGGCACAGCATCCAGGAAGAACTACACAAGAAACAAACAGGACTGTTCTATACATGCTACCTGTTATGCCTGACCGGACTACTGGGCATCGTGGTCACCGGCGATGCCTTCAACCTGTTCGTGTTTCTGGAAATATCCTCGCTGTCTTCCTATGTACTGATCAGCCTGGGGAGCAAACGCCGCGCCCTGACCGCTGCCTACCAGTACCTGGTGATGGGCACCATCGGTGCCACTTTTATTCTCATCAGTATTGGCCTGCTGTATATGATAACCGGTACGCTCAACATGGCGGACCTTGCACAACGTCTGCCTGACGTTGCAGATACGCGCACCATCAGGGTGGCATTTGCCTTCATGACCGTTGGTGTCAGCATCAAACTGGCACTGTTCCCGCTGCACATCTGGCTACCCAACGCCTATACCTTTGCACCCTCGGTGGTAACGGCCTTCATGGCTGCCACCGCAACCAAGGTCGGGGTTTATGTATTGCTGCGTTTCTTTTTCACGGTATTCGGTTTCCACTTTTCCTTTGTGGCCATGCATGTCGGCGAGATCCTCATGCTGCTGGCGGTCGCCGCCATCCTGGTTGCCTCCCTGGTTGCCGTTTTCCAGGACAACGTGAAGCGCATGCTGGCCTATTCCAGCGTGGCACAGATCGGTTACATCATCCTGGGTATCAGCCTGGCATCTGCAGCCGGCGTCAGCGCAGGGATGCTCCACCTGTTCAACCATGCGCTGATCAAGTGCGCGCTGTTTCTCGCGATCGGCAGTATTTACCTGCGCCTGGGCTCGGTTGAAATCCACAACATGCACGGGCTCGCAAGGCAGATGCCCTGGACCATGGCCGCCTTCGTGGCGGGCGGCCTGAGCCTGATCGGCATACCGTTGACCGCCGGCTTTATCAGCAAGTGGTATCTGGTCAGTGCCGCACTCACAGCCGGCTACTGGCCGCTGGCAGTGCTCGTCCTGGTGAGTTCATTGCTCGCACTGATCTATATCTGGCGCGTGGTGGAAGCCGCCTATTTTCATGTGCCCGCTGCTGACATGCACAGGGTCCGGGAGGCGCCGGCCAGCATGCTGATACCCGCCTGGCTACTCATCGGCGCCAACATCTACATAGGCATCGATGCCGGCCTGATCATCAACATCGCGCAGCAGGGCGCTGCTGTGCTTGTCGGGCAGATGCCATGAAACCCGTGGTCAGCACAGCGGCATGAGCCCGGAAATGACAGTGCTGGCCTGCGTTGCACTGCCGCTGCTGGCGCCGTCCCTGATCACGGCACTGCACCGCTGGCCCAATCCACGGGAAGCGGTGACCCTGCTTACCGCGGGCGGCCTGTTCCTGCTGGTGTATTCACTGCATGACAATGTCCTGCAGGGAGCCCGACCGGCCATTGATCTCGCGGAACCCCTGCCCGGACTGACGATAGGTTTCGAAGTCGAACCGCTGGGTATGCTGTTTGCCCTGCTGGCGAGTTTTCTGTGGATGGTGACGTCGGTCTATTCCATCGGCTACCTGCGCAGCCACCACGAATGGCGCCAGACTTCATACTACAGTTACTTTGCCGTGGCGCTTGGCAGTACCATGGGTATCGCGTTTGCAGGCAATCTGTTCACGCTGTTTATTTTTTATGAACTGCTCACCCTGTCGACCTATCCGCTGGTAACACATGCCGGCGACGATGCGGCACGCGAAAGTGGCCGCATGTATCTCGGTTACCTGCTGGGCACATCCGTCATCCTGCTGTTACTGGCACTGGTCTGGACCTGGTCACTGACCGGCACCCTGGATTTCCGGACCGGTGGCATACTGGAGGGTGTGGTGCCACCCGGCATCGCGGGCATCCTGCTGGTGCTGTTCATTTTCGGTATCGGCAAGGCGGCGGTCATGCCGTTTCACCTGTGGCTGCCGGCTGCCATGGTGGCGCCAACACCGGTGAGCGCCCTGCTGCACGCCGTCGCCGTGGTAAAGGCCGGTGTGTTTACCGTGCTCAAGGTTGTCATCTACATCTTCGGTATCGATTTCCTGGCGGCGGTCCCGGCTACCCAATGGCTGATGTATATTGCAGCTGCAACCATACTGCTGGCGGCACTGGTCGCCCTGCGGCAGGACAACCTGAAACTGCGGCTTGCCTGGTCCACCATCAGCCAGCTGTCCTACATCGTACTTTGCGCCTTGCTGCTCACCTCTTCCGGCATCGTGGGTGGTGCACTGCACATTGTCATGCATGCCTTTGCCAAGATCACTCTGTTCCTTTGTGCCGGCGCCATCCTGGTGACCACGCACAAGTCCCGGATCAGTGAAATGCGCGGTATCGGGCGGAGCATGCCCTGGACCATGGCGGCGTTCACGGTGGGCGCACTCTCGATGATCGGCATACCGCCGACAGGCGGCTTTATCAGCAAGTGGTATATTCTGCTTGGCGCCATCGATGCCCGACAGCTGATTGCCGTTGGCGTGATTATCGTGAGTACACTGCTCAATGCCGCCTATTTCCTGCCCGTTGTCTATACTGCCTTCTTCCACTCGCCGGAGAGCAACCCGGAATACACGCACCAGGAAACGCATGGTGAGGCACCACTGACAATCCTGCTGGCAATCACCGTGACAGCACTGGGTACAGTGGTTTTGTTCTTCTTTCCGGACCTGCCCCTGGAACTGGCATTGCAACTGGCTGGAGAAAGCGGATGAAACAACACTGGCTTGTCCGCCCCGGGACCATCCGCCTGTTGTGGATCATATTCCTGCTGGTGCTGGCACTAACCGTCCTTGCGAACCTGTTCACCGAGGCGCATGCCTGGTTCCGGATCGACGGCAGTTTCGCCTTTAATGCCTGGTACGGCTTTTTAAGCTGCATCGGGATGGTCCTGGTCGCCAAGTTGCTCGGTCGCCTCCTGCACCGCAAGGACAGTTACTATGACCGGGATTAGCGCCATGCCACCGGGCCTGTTACTTGTGCTTGGCGCCATGTTGCTGCCACTGTCTGGCCCCAGGGTACGGGCCGCGCTGGTGCTGGGTCTGCCGCTGCTCACCCTCGCCCTGGTCTGGCAGATTCCGGACGGCGTCAGCCTGCGGGTGCCCTTCCTCGAGTATGAACTCGTACCCGTATACGGCGACAGCCTGAGCCGTTTGTTCGGCACCGTCTTCGCCATCATGGCCTTTGCGGGCGGACTGTTCGCCCTCAACCATGCGCGCATCACCGAGCTCGTGGCTGCGCTCATCAGCGCGGGCAGTGCGATAGGCGTGACCTTTGCGGGCGACCTGCTTACCCTGATTGCCTTCTGGGAGCTGCTGGCCATCGCCTCTACCCTGCTGCTGTGGTCCGCCATGACAGAGCAGTCCTGCCGCGCAGGCATGCGCTACCTGATCATACATGTCCTCGGCGGTGCGCTACTGATGGTCGGTATTGTCAGCCATGTTGCTGACACCGGTTCGGTGACGTTTACAGCCATGACGCCGCACAGTCCTGCACAGTGGCTGATACTCGCCGGTTTCCTGATCAACGCCGGTGCCCCCCCCCTGTCGGCGTGGTTGCCGGACGCCTATCCCGAAGCGTCACCGACAGGCATGGTTTTCCTGTCTGCCTTCACAACCAAGACCGCCGTCTACGTGCTCCTGCGCGGGTTCCCCGGCGCTGACATCCTCATTTACCTTGGTCTCTACATGATCTTCTACGGTATCGTCTACGCCTTGCTCGAGAATGATATGCGGCGCATCCTGGCCTACAGTATCGTGAACCAGGTCGGCTTCATGCTCTGCGGCATCGGTATTGGTACCGAGTTGTCCATGAACGGTGCTGCCGCACATGCCTTCTCCCACATCATCTACAAGGCCCTGTTGCTCATGTCGGCAGGCTCGGTTCTTTATATGACGGGCAAGCGCAAATGCACCGATCTTGGCGGTCTTTTCCAGAGCATGCCCCTGACAGCGATCTGCGGGATAATCGGTGCCCTTTCCATTTCGGCATTCCCGCTCACGTCAGGCTTCATCAGTAAATCGATGATCTCCCAGGCAGCAGCAGACGAAACCATGGCTGTGTTGTGGTTCCTGCTAACGGCGGGTTCTGCCGGCGTGTTTCTGCATGCAGGCATCAAGTTCCCGTGGTTTGTCTTCTTCCAGAAGGACGCCGGCATGCGCCCCCCCGACCCGCCGCTCAACATGCGACTGGCCATGCTCCTGTGCGCCTTTGCATGCATCGCAATCGGTATCTGGCCGGCTCCACTCTACGCCATCCTGCCCTTCCCGGTTGATTACATTCCCTACACACCCGCACACGTCATCGGAATGCTGCAGCTGCTATTATTCTCGGGACTCGCTTTTTTCATCATGCTGCCATACCTGAAGCGCACGCTCACAATCACGCTCGACTGGGACTGGTTATACCGCTGGCTGGGACCACGGGCCATCAGACTGGCGACGCGGGTACTCGACCGCTGGCACCTGCAGTCACGCAGCGGTTTCCTGCGACATCTGGCTACGCTGTTTGGCACGCTGTTCCTGTATCACGGACCACGGGGAATCCTCGCCCGCACCTGGGCCACCGGCAGCATGGTGCTGTGGGTAGTCATCCTGCTCGGGATCTACCTGGTTGCCTACTACTACTGAGCAAACAGTTTTTTGCTATCACCTTTGGCTGCTGACTCCGTTCTGGCAATCACTGGCTTGCCCCGATGTCCGCACCCGAAGTACAGCCCTGGCAGGCAACCGGATATTCGAGCATGCTCAATAATGCGGCAGACACAAACTGTTTTATCTCCAGTGCCGGACAGAAGCAATCCGGTACCCCTGCATCCCTATCATTAATAAGTATTTTCCACAATATTACCGTCTCGCCTTATCCGCTAGAATAAGCATAACGATCAAAATAACAAGACATCTGTTCCAGAATTGACCGCACATCACCATGAAGAAATTGCATCTGACAGCTATTGCGTGCTCCCTGACTCTTTTCACCCTGGTCAACCATGCCAGTGCGGCAATCATCACCAGTGGTGACCTTGCACTTACCAGCCAGGATCATTCGCAAAAGCATGCAGCACCGCCTGAATTATTTCCTGATACTGCACTGACGTTAAGCATGCCCGGGAAATCTGTCAAAACACAACCTGATGAGCACCTTGATTACTTCAGGTACAAAACTGCCGCAGCAAGCCCGCACAGTGAGTCCCATATAAGTTTGTGGCTGTTACTGATAGCCGCTTCCATCCTGGGCTTCTTGTCGGAGGTTTTTCATCGCAAATCCTGCAAACGATAATTTGTAATTGGCCGTGGTACGTAGATTCACCAATTGCGCCTGTTCATCGAACACATATAACGTGGTATTTAGTTTCGTGTAGCTTCTATGTTTTTTTGTGTTTTTTCCATACAAGTGACCACCCCTGCCGGCGGCCTTCGGGTTGCCGTTTTTTTTCGCAATCAGCCAGTACTACTCGTCTGTTTCTGCTACTGAAAACTGTGACAGCAGAATTTCCACGTCCTCAAGCGTAACACCCGCCTTGCGGCGACTGGGCCGCCGGCGACGATCGACTGGAACGAGTAAGCCCTCGCTGTCTTCCAGAGGAAACTCAGCGGGTAGCCCCCAACGACGGTCACCCGGTTCTCTTCTTATGATCATCCTTCAAGCCTTGTCCGGATGATTTTCGGGTGAAGCTTGTACATAAACTAAAGTATCGTTCAGGTTCCAGGGTTTTTATATTGGTACATTCCCGTACTTATTGGTGTTTGGTAATCTGGTGATTAGGTTATAAATACATCCGGCTTGTATAATCTGCCCTGTATCCCGCGAATGAGAGCAACGCTGCGGGTGTTAAACAAACACGGACTTGTGAAGCTCTGACGATGAGTCGGTAAATAACAAGCATTCAATGAGTCTGTCCTGCATACCCGAAAACAGGAGTAGCGTCATGGAGCAAACACTTCACAGCATAGAGAATGCACCTGCTCATACAGTCGAAATTGTTGTGCATATAACCGAAACCATCGGAGAGCAACGGCGGGGAGACCTGGTTGCTGCACTGGAAGATAACAGTGGCATCGTTACCGCAGAGTTCTGTCCACTGCGCTACCACCTCATGCTGGTCAGATACGACAGGGATTCGTATTCATCACAGGACGTGCTGGCAAAAGTCACATCGCAAGGTGTCAGTGCCCGACTGATTGGCCCGTTATAACGCGCAATAGTCGCATTGCCCGGGAGTGAATCCCCGGGACCATCCGTGATCCGGCTTTGCATCAGGAGCGGGAAGCAGACGCAATTCGACCAGGATAAAGGCTGCCAGGCCATAAGCCTGGAAAGCTGTTGCCGATACGTTCCGGTGTTCGCTGCATGCCGCTGTTTCCCTTATTCACTCAATATATTGCTGCGCTCCACGTGCAGATTATTCCTCATTACAACGGACTCATGCCAAGCGTAATTCATGGGAAAACCCGTATGAGTTGATATGGATCAATTCATAGCGCGTCAAATCAGTAGAAAATCTACCGCAAATCAGATCAGAACCACTCCGTGGCATGTTATGGCCCAAAATATTGTTTTTAATGCCGATCTAATCCGTCGCTACGACCAGACGGGGCCGCGTTATACCTCCTATCCGACGGCGGCCCAGTTTCACGAGGGTGTCACGGAAGATGATTACCGCAAATGGGCACGGCACAGCAACGAAGACCCGATCCCCAAGTCCCTGTCGCTGTACTTCCACATCCCGTTCTGCGACACGGTGTGCTTTTACTGTGCCTGCACAAAAGTAGTCACCAAGCACCATGACCGCTCCGTTGCCTATCTTGACCGCCTCTACCGCGAGATCGCACTGCAGGGGACACTGTTCGATCGCGACCGCACTGTCGAACAACTGCACTGGGGTGGCGGTACGCCGACATTCCTGAGCAACGACGAAATTCAGAAATTGATGGATGTCACACGCCACAATTTCACCCTGCTTACGGATGACAGCGGCGAATATTCCATCGAGATAGACCCGCGCTCGGTGGACTATGAAAAGCTGCAGGTATTGCGCAACGCCGGTTTCAATCGGGTCAGCCTGGGTGTACAGGACACCAATCCACAGGTACAGCAGGCCGTCAACCGCATTCAGAGCGGCGCGCTGACACAGGAGATTGCTGCAGCGGTACGTGAACTGGGTTTCAGATCAGTCAACATGGACCTTATGTACGGGTTGCCATTCCAGTCCATTGCGAGTTTCGAGGCAACACTGCAGTCGGTCATCGACATGGACCCGGACCGTCTCGCCGTCTACAATTACGCGCACCTGCCGGCACGTTTCAAGCCACAACGCCGCATCAATGAATCTGATCTGCCATCGGCTGACGACAAACTGGACATACTCCAGCTCACTATCAGGCAGCTGACAGATGCAGGTTATGTCTACATTGGCATGGACCACTTCGCCAAACCGGATGACGAACTGAGCCTGGCGCAGGCAAAAGGCACCCTGCATCGTAATTTCCAGGGCTACTCAACACATGCCGATTGCGACCTCATCAGTATGGGCATGTCAGCCATCGGACAAGTCTGCGACAATTACAGCCAGAATGTGCGTGACATGGACAGGTATTATGAACTGGTCGATGCCGGCAAACTGCCGCTGGACCGGGGTATCGAACTGGAACCCGATGATTTGTTACGCCGCGAAATCATCACCAGCCTGATATGTAATTTCCGGCTGAACATCAAGGCGCTGGAAATAAAGTGGCGCTTCAGTTTCGGGACGCATTTCCAGGCGGAACTGGAGGACTTGCAGCAAATGGAGACCGACGGGCTGCTGAATATCGACCGCGACAATATATACGTGTTACCTGCAGGCAGGTTGCTGGTGCGCAATATCTGCATGGTATTCGACTACTATCTGCGCAAAGGCAGTGATCGCTCGCGCTTTTCCAGGGTTATTTAACAACCGCCCGCGTTCCTGCAGGGGGTGTTTCCTGCGTGAGGGAACTGCGCTAGATCTTGCGTCCCGGGCAGCCTTCCACCATGGAGCGCAACCTTGGCATATCGACCAGCACAACCTGCCGGCGATTGACCTTCAGCAAGCCATCCTTCTGGAAAGCCGCAAACAGGCGGCTCACTGTCTCGATTGCCAGCCCGAGGTAATTGCCGATGTCCTGACGCGACATTGGCAGATTAAATTCCGTGGTCGATAGCCCCCGGGAGCTGTAGCGGCTCGACAGGCTGAGCAAGAATGCCGCCAGCCGTTCCTCCGCATTGCGCTTGCCCAGTAACAACAGCATACCCTGGTCGGCGGTGATTTCCCTGCTGACTAGCCGCATCATCTGGTGATTGAGGCCGGACAGGGAATGGCACAGATCCTCCAGGCCGTCATAGGGCAATTCACAGACACTCGTCGTTTCCAGCACCACCAGGCTGCTCGCGTAAGAGCCATCACACATGCCGTCAAGGCCCACCAGTTCTCCCGGCAGGGTGAAACCCAGCACCTGTTCATCACCGCTTTCCGTCGTGCAGTAGGATTTCAGTGCACCGGAACGGACGGCGAACAGCGAGCGGCTCCTGTCGCCGGCGCGAAAGACATGTTGTCCGGGCTGGTAGGGATGCTGACGCTTCACGATCTGGTCCAGCTTTTCGATGTCCTGATCGTTCATACCATGCGGCAGACACAGTTCGGTGAGGCTGCAGTTACAGCAGGAGACCTTGATATCACCGATTTTCAACATTCTGCTTCTGTTCTGCATAATATGCGATCGAAACTCGACATTAATTTTGGAAATTTTTTTACAACATTACAATAAGTTATAAAATAATGCACCTTGCCGGGGCAGGACACAGTATCATTCCGACCCCATTAACAACAAGTAATCAGGACATCCAGTTGTATTTACACACAAAACAAAGGCTTGCCTCGCTACTCGCGGCTGGCAGGCCGGAATTACTGCAGGGCGGCCTGACAGGGCTGGAAAAAGAGAGCCTGCGAGTCGGACCTTACGGCAGCATTGCCCAGACACCCCACCCTGCTGCGCTCGGCTCGGCCCTGACACACCCCTGGATCACCACTGATTATTCAGAGGCCCTGCTGGAATTCATCACACCGCCACTGGGGAAACCGGCAGAGGCCGTCAAGTATCTGCGTGATCTGCAACACTTTGTCTACCTGAATATTGACCAGGAACTGCTGTGGTCCTCCAGCATGCCCTGTGTCGTCTCCGGCGAAGAGGGTATTCCGATCGCCCGCTATGGCATATCAAACAGGGGCTTGATGAAAACCGTTTACCGGCGCGGGCTTGGCTACCGTTACGGGCGTGTCATGCAGGTAATTGCCGGCGCGCATTACAATTATTCCTTTCCACCAGCACTCTGGCCGGTTTACCAGCAACTGCAGGGGGACACGCAAACCTTGCAGGACTTTATCTCGGACAGTTACTTTCGCGTGATCCGCAACCTGCAACGCATCGGCTGGCTGGTTCCCTATCTGTTCGGATCGTCACCTGCCGTATGCAAGTCTTTCCTGGCTGGCAAACCGACAAAACTTGAAGAATACAATGACGATTCCTACTACGGCCCACATGCCACTTCGTTGCGCATGTGTGATATCGGCTACCAGAACACACACGAGGAAGACGCCGGTTTCAAGGCGAACTATGACAGCCTCGATACGTATGTTGACAGCCTGACGGCGGCCATCAGTACGCCTTGCCCCCGTTATGAAAAGATCGGGGTGAAGGTTGAAGGGGAATACCGGCAACTGAATACCAATATTCTGCAGATTGAAAACGAGTACTACAGCTCGGTCAGGCCCAAGCAGATACCTGAAGACAATGAAATGCCGACACTGGCACTGAAACGCCGCGGCGTTCGCTATGTCGAGCTGCGCTCTCCGGATATCAATATGTTTGACCCGCAGGGAATCAGCGAAACACAGTGCCGCTTTCTGGAGACCCTGATGGCTTTCTGCCTGCTGCAGGACAGTCCGGTTATCAACCGCCTGGAACGCAAGGAAATTGACAGCAACCTGAGTGCTGTCTGCTACCGGGGCCGCGAACCCGGACTGGTACTGCAGCGCCAGGGGAAGGCCATATCACTCCAGCAGTGGGCCGGCGAAATCCTCGCTGCCATGGACGCCTTTGCCGCTGTCCTCGACCGGGGTGAACCGGATGAGGCCTACCAGCAGGCACTGCAGCAGCAAGCCGAGTTAGTGAACGACCCCGACAAAACGCCCTCTGCCCGCATCCTTGCCAGCATGCGTGAACATAACGAGGGCTATTTTCAGTTTGCCCGGCGCATGTCACTGCAGCACCAGCAATATTTTCTGGAACAGGAACATACCGCGGCACAGTTCCAGGCCTTCATGGATACGGCCCGGCAATCGCTGGCCGAGCAAAAATCGCTGGAAGCTGCAGATGAAATTTCCTTTGATGAATTCCTGGAGCGCTACTTCGCGCAGACCCTTTAAGAGCAGGCACTGGCCGCACCGTGCTATTGACTACCCCGCCAGCACAAAACCAATACCGGCGAGATAAAACCCGGCCGGGTAGAACCAGCGTTGCGGCCTGTCTTGCAGATAATCCAGCAACAGTGACAGGATGACGCCCATCACCATGTAGAGAGGAACAACCCGGACAGACGTAAAGTGCCGCATATCACCTGGCAGGTAATAAAAATAAAAGGTCCCGTAGAACAGCAGGAAGAACCCGTTCGCCAGTATTTCCAGCAAGGGGCCATCAACACCGGATGCCAGTCCTTTCAGCCACTGTGGCCGGATATTGATATCTTTCGCGCGCAGGACATGCTGCATGAAATAGACATAATAGCCGTACACGGGCCAGATTATGAAATTCAGTGCTGACGTATAGCCATCATGAATCGGCCATACCCGGTACTGCCAGAGCGGTTGCCCGGTGACCAGGTAATACAACTTGCCCAGGTACACCTCACACACAATCGCCACCAGAAAGGCTGCCGCCATGGACAGCGCCAACTGGTAGGGATCAATACGTACCCAGCGGCGTATGAGCAGGGAGCCCAGCAGGTAAAAGACCAGCACACCAAACAAGGCCCCGGAAAGGCCCTGCAGGATCAGGACACCGGCATGCGGAACAATCATCTAGATATGAGCAACCAGCTTTGCCCCGGGGACCTGCTCCTGAATGGCGCCGGCTATCTCAAGACGAACACCCTGAATCGACCGGATCGAGACCCATAACAGGTTCAGCTTCAGATTGAACTCGGCGAACACGACTGCATGACTGAAGTGTGTCAGCACGCTATGCACATCCTGGATGGTGTTGTTGATCATAAACTTCGGCTTGTCGCGCAACCCCGGGATAATCATCATGAAATCGCACAGCGGCCTGCCGTGCTCGTCATGCGATGGTGCACGTTTCCTTAACGGCTCTGCAGCCGTATCCAGTCGAAGCGAGAGTTTTGGCAGGGTCATGAATACATCCGGAACAGGCTCATAACCATGATAGTCGAAATTTGCGGCCGCCGCAGTCGCACTGCTATCGCGTGGATAAATACCTTGCAAACAACGCGCAGGAGCGGGTCACAGCCGCGACCATGTCAGGGCTTCAGTGCATCCCGGACGCCCTCCAGCAGTGCGCGTACTTCACCGGCCAGTTGCTCAATGCCATCCCTGTGAACCAGACCCAGCACGGCAGCAGGATCCATGAAAGCAACGGTAATCGAACCATCATCTTCCTCACGCAAGACCACATTACAAGGCAACAGCAGGCCGATATCGGGATCAGCATTGATCGCCTGGTTCGCCAACCTCGGGTTGCAGGCACCCAGGATGAGGTAGGGTTTGCGGTCAACATCAATTTTTTTCTTGAGCGTGGCCGCCACATCAATTTCAGTCAGCACACCAAACCCTGCCTTTTGCAATTCTTCGACAACCCGGCTGCGGATGTCATCCATATTGCCGGACAGTGATATATCAAATCCGTACATAGCTCCTCTCCTTCGGTTCAAGTGGTCAGACGATCCTGTGCCTCACGGTATTTTGCGGCTGTTTTTTCAATCACATCGGCCGGTAATACCGGCCCGGGGGAGGTCTTGTCCCAGTCCAGGGTTTCCAGATAATCACGCACAAACTGTTTGTCAAAACTCGCCGGGCTGCTACCCGGTGCATAGGATGCAGCCGGCCAGAAACGCGAGGAATCCGGAGTCAGGATCTCATCAATCAGTACCAGCCGACCCTCATCGTCCAGCCCGAATTCAAATTTGGTATCCGCGATGATAATGCCCCGTTCCAGGGCATAGCCGGCACACGATGTATAAATTTCCAGACTGGCATCGCGGACCTGTGTTGCCAGCTCGTCACCAAGCAGTTCCCTGGTCTTTTCGAAGTCAATATTTTCATCGTGATCACCCGCAGCCGCCTTGGTCGAAGGTGTAAAAATTGCTTCCGGCAGCCGGTCAGCCAGTTGCAGACCGGCTGGCAAGGGAATACCGCAAACCTGGCCGGTCTTTTGATAATCCGCCCAGCCCGAACCAATCAGGTAGCCACGCACGATAGCTTCTACCGGCAAGGCCCTGAGCTTTCTGACGACGACGGCGCGCCCGGCTACTTCGGCACGCTCCGCCTCATCCGGCAGCACCTCGGCGAGTGATAGCCCGGCCAGGTGATTGGGGATGATGTCCCGCGTCCGCCTGAACCAGAAATTCGATACCGCCGTCAGGACCGCACCCTTGCCCGGTATCGGATCAGGCAGGACGACATCAAAGGCAGACAGACGGTCGGTTGTGACCATCAACAGGTGGTCGTCATCAACCGAATAAATATCACGCACCTTGCCACGGGCCAGTAAAGGCAGGCTCTTCAGGGTTGATTCGTACAGGGTTTGCAGCATCCCGGGCTCCGCTAGACATAAAAGTCGTATTGTACAGGAACAGGCCCGCTTTCCGCCTGCAATGCCAGTCCGAAATTGACACACTAACCCCCTCTCCCTCCGGGAGAGGGTTGGGGAGTACCCGATTAAGCGCCGGGCATAAAAGGGGATAAGATTATGATAACTGCATAATTCCTATCCCACCATCCTGGCCTTCTCGGCAATCGTTCCATACATTGCTCTACCTCCTGCATCCATGCAGCCGTCCCGGAGTACCCGATCAAGCGCCGGGCATAAATGAGAAGGCATTCTCTTTTGCTTTTATTAGTGATTTGTCATGTCCTGCGCTCCATTGCAATCAGCTTTGCATATATGCGAAACAAAAGTTGTCGAAAATTAGAAAAATCACGGAATAATGCTAGAATGATCTGCTTCCGTTTTCCTAACAGCCGGTCAGCAAAATGAGTGAACCCCCTCTTGTGGGACTTGTCATGGGCAGCAACAGTGATTGGGATGTCATGCGGCATGCCGCAGACATGCTGGAGCAATTTGGCATCGCCTTCGAATCCAGAGTGGTGTCAGCACATCGCACCCCCGACCTGCTGTTCGAATATGCCAGTACGGCACGCAAGCGTGGCCTCGCCTGCATTATCGCCGGAGCCGGCGGCGCCGCACATTTGCCGGGCATGCTGGCCGCCAAGTGCACCCTGCCCGTTCTCGGTGTCCCGGTACCGTCCCGCTATATGAAAGGACTCGACTCGTTACTCTCTATTGTCCAGATGCCAAGAGGTGTACCCGTCGCCACGTTCGCCATCGGTGAGGCCGGCGCCACCAATGCAGCCCTGTATGCCGCCAGCATTCTTGCCACTGCGGACAGCGGCCTCACCGGCAAGCTTGACCGGTTTCGCAAGGACCAGGAACAGCTGGCCCTGTCAATGGAACTTCCCCCGCAAACATGATTCTCCCTGATGCAAGCCTGGGTGTTCTCGGTGGCGGACAACTCGGCCGCATGTTCACGCTGGCCGCGCACAGCATGGGTTACCGGGTTGTGGTCCTCGATCCGGACCCCCACAGTCCGGCCGGCCTCATTGCCGACCAGCACATCAAGGCCGATTACCGGGATCGCGCCGCCCTGCGCATGCTTGGCGATGAATGCGCCGCTATCACCACGGAATTTGAAAATATACCGGCAGAGAGCCTGGAATTTCTCGAACAATACTGCCCTGTCAGACCGTGCGCTGACGCGGTACGCATTGCTCAAAATCGCATCCATGAAAAAACATTCATCAAGCAACACGGGCTGGCCACTGCTCCCTTTGCCGCCATCTATGAAACAGCAGATATTGACGCGGCCCTTGCCGGACTGCAGCCGCCACTGTTAATGAAAACAGCCTCCATGGGCTATGACGGCAAGGGCCAGCTACCGGCAAATACAGCGGATGAGGCACGCATCGCCTTCAGGCAAATGGGTGAAGCCCCCTGCGTCATTGAACAGCGGGTCGAACTGGAACGGGAAATTTCGGTGGTTCTGGCGCGCAACATCAATGGCGAGACAGCCATCTACCCGGTTGCCGAGAATCGCCATGAAAACGGTATCCTCGATACCACCATTGTCCCGTCCAGTGCAGATGCGGCAACGACAGCGGCCGCCATTGACATGGCCCGGCACCTGGCCGATGCGATGAACTACTGTGGCGTGCTGGCCGTCGAGTTCTTCTGCACGCGGCAAGGCGAATTGCTTATCAACGAGATAGCCCCGCGACCGCATAACAGCGGGCATTTCACTGTCGATGCCTGTGCTACCTCGCAGTTCGAGCAACAGGTACGCATGATGTGCGGTCTGAGGCCCAGCAACACACAATTACTGTCTGCCGTGGTGATGACCAACCTGACCGGCGACATCTGGGGAACCAGCGAACCCGCCTGGCAACACGTCCTGAACGAGCCGGGCGCACACCTGCATTTATACGGTAAACGCGAAGCACGCCCCGGTCGCAAGATGGGACACATCAACTGTCTCGCCGACGATGTCGACAGCGCCCTGGAGATCACTGCACGCATCCGTGCGGCATTGAATATCTGACATGGATGTGACCATACTTATACCGCTGGCTATACTGCGCCTTAACATCCTGCGTTGCTGCGCAGCAACACCTGCAAAACTCAGGCAGCAGGCAACTTCAGTATCTGCCTCGATTCTTCCTTGACGAACTTCTGGAACTCCTGAGCCACCAGTGACAGCCGCTTGCCACTGCGATGCACGATATGCCAGTAGCGCATAATCGGAAACTTCACCACGTCCAGTATGACCAGGCGTTTGAGCGCGAGCTCCATTGACAGGGTATGCAGGGAGACAATCCCCAGGCCCAATCCTGCCTCGACACCCTGCTTGATAGCTTCATTGCTGCTCATTTCCATTGGCGTAGACAGGGCAAGCTGGTTTGCAGAAAAAAAACGCTCCACCGAGGAACGGGTTCCGGACCCCTGCTCCCGCACCAGGAAAATTTCCTCAAGCAAACGCTTCAAGGGTATCTGCTGTACCTTCGCGAGCGGGTGATCCGGTGGTGCGATAATCACCAATGGGTTATCCATGAATCGTTCGGCGACCAGTTCCATGTCTTGCGGCGGTTGCCCCATGATTACCAGATCGGTACGGTTCTCGACCATGCCCTTCAGCAACTGTTCACGATTGGTCACCTCCAGGCTCACCGTGACTTCACCATGCTGCTGGCAAAAAGCTGCCAGCAGTCGGGGCACAAAATAATTTGCCGTACTGGCAACCGCGATAGTCAGACGGCCGCGCTTTAAACCTTTCATCTCATCCACCACCTGCTTGAGTTCATCGAGCTGCGTGGTAATGGCGCACGAGTAACGGCTGAGCTCGTGCCCGGCATCGGTAAGAAATACCTTCTTCCCCAGTTGCTCAAACAGTGGCAACCCCACCGACTGTTCCAGCTGCTTGATCTGCATCGACACCGCCGGCTGCGTCAGATGCAGTTCCTCGGATGCACGTGTATAACTCAGATGCCGCGCCACGGAATCGAAGATCTGTAATTGACGGAAGGTGATATTCATTGTCAAGACGACACCATATGTATTCCCTTATAGATAGAAGCACTATTATCTATATTATTTTATACATAAAACAGCTCAGTCCTGCCAATCAACCGGCGCCATGATAGCAACCCTCATACAGTCAGGTGCCTGTTTATTGATAGAATGGGAAGTAGTGGAAAAGTCTCACACAACCAGACAACAGGGGCGAATTATGGAAAGAAAGGAAAATATGCCACTGTGGGTATTTCTAGGCCTGCTGAATATCGAGACCAGAAAAGGCGCCCTGATACTGTTCTGGTGCAGCCTGGTGGTTGCGTTGTGCTGTATCCCGTTATCATATTATCTGCACGACTGGTGGTGGCTGGGCATGATGGTCCCGATCACCCTGTGGTACTGGCTGTCCTTGCGGTGGGCCGACCGGCACTCGGCATGGGACTGAACGACAGCCTCCCCGACCGACATATGGATTAAGGATAATGTTCACCCGCATTGCCAGGCACCTGGGAATAGACACCGGTAACATCAGTCACACGGAGCGACTGGTGTCGACTGCCGGCGGCGCACTGGTGATTTTCTGCATCTTCATCATTACCCGCGCGGCACTCGGACCAGGTGGCGCCCTGCTGATCATTCCCTCCATGGGTGCCAGCGCCGTGCTGCTGTTCGCAGTTCCCCACGGGGCGCTGTCACAACCCTGGAATGTATTTGGCGGGCACATCCTTTCGGCCCTTGTCGGCGTGACCTGCGCCATTCTCATAGCTGACGAGATCATTGCCGCCAGTCTTGCCGTCGGCCTTGCCATTGGCGCCATGCATTACCTGCGCTGCATACACCCGCCGGGCGGGGCAACGGCGCTGGCAGCGGTCATTGGCGGTGATGTCACGCACGCACTCGGTTACCAGTTTGTTATTGAGCCGGTCCTGATCAACGTACTGATCATGCTGATGGTTGCAGTCGTCTTCAATTACCTGTTCCCCTGGCGACGCTACCCGGAAGCCCTTATTGCAAAACCGCAACCGGAGACTGAAGATACCCGTGTCCGTTCACAGCGCACCATTGAACATGCCGACCTGGTGTATGCACTCAGCCAGATGGACACCATCATTCCGGTGACAGAACATGATCTGCTGCAGATCTACGAGCTTGCCACGGGACAGGCAGGACAACGTCAGCTGCAACCGGAGCAGGTGCTGCCGGGGCACTACTACAGCAATGGAAAGTTTGGTGCTGACTGGTCTATACGCCAGATTGTGGATACCTCCCCCAGCGAGCATCCGGACAGGGACAGGGTCGTCTACAAGGTGATTGCCGGCGCAGAAACCAGGAGCTCGGCCATGCTGACGCGAGCTGAATTCGCACGCTGGGCCAGCTACGAAGTTACCCGGGACGGCGGCAACTGGCTGCGTGTCGATGACAACAGCGGCCACTCTTCTGGATAGCACACAGTGGCTGACATACAATCTACAACTGCTTTTCCCCCAGAGAACCGACCGGGAACCTGATAATGAATGAAACGCAACATCCCGAATCATCCTCCACGGCAGACGGCGTCTACACCGCGCCCTGGGAGGGCGCTTTTAACAGGATCCTGACCCCGTTTGAAGAATTCATCCATCGCCAGACCACCAGTGGCCTGTTGCTGATGATGACGGCCATTCTGGCCCTGGTACTGGCAAACAGCCCCCTGGCCTATTTCTATCAGCAAATCCAGCACCTCAACATCGGCCTTGTTATCGGCGACTGGTCGCTGGAAAACAGCCTGCATCACTGGGTCAATGACGGGTTGATGGCGCTGTTCTTCTTCGTCGTCGGCCTGGAACTGAAACGCGAGATCCTGGTCGGTGAGCTGGCAAACCCGCGCCAGGCAGCGTTGCCGATTGTGGCGGCCATCGGTGGCATGGTGGTGCCCGCACTGATTTATTTCAGCATCAATCCGGATGGCGACACCGCGCGTGGCTGGGGCATACCCATGGCCACTGACATCGCCTTCGCGCTCGGCGCCATCGCGTTGCTGGCCAGCCGCGTACCCAGGGCACTGATAACCTTTCTGGTCGCCCTCGCCATTGTGGATGACCTCGGTGCGGTGATCGTCATCGCGGTCTTTTATACCGAGACCATTTCAGTGAGCGCACTCACCGCAGTGGCGATTCTGTTTGGCCTGTTAATGATGCTGAATGTTGCCGGCATCCGGAAAATCACGCCCTACTTCATCCTTGCCATTTTTCTCTGGTACGCGATGTATCGTTCCGGCGTGCATGCCACACTTGCGGGGGTCCTCGGCGCCTTCTCGGTCCCGGCTCGACCAAAATACAACCCGGGCAGATTCAGCGAACATGTACGTGAACTGATTGAACGCTTTGATGCCAGCCACGTGAGCGGCCAGAGCATCATGACAAACGACAAGCTGCGCGCGATCGTGCAAACACTGAGTAATGGCATACATCAGGTAGAAGCACCCCTGCAGCGGCTGGAACATGCCTGGCATCTGCCCGTTGCCTACCTGGTCATCCCGATATTTGCACTGTTCAATGCCGGGATTCCGCTGGAGTTTTCCGGGGCCTGGCAAACCATGCTGCACCCGGTAACGCTGGGTGTATCGCTGGGGCTGATCGCCGGCAAGGTCATCGGCATTGCCGGTACCTGCTGGATAGCACTCAAACTGAACATCGGGCAATTACCGGCCGGGACCCGCTTTACCCAGATTATCGGCGTGTCCCTGCTGGGCGGCATCGGATTTACCATGTCCATCTTCATTGCCGAACTGGGATTTATACACCAGCCGGAGCTGCTGCTGATGGCAAAGACAGGCATCCTGTTTGCTTCATTAGTGGCAGGCATTTCGGGCTTTACCTGGCTCTATCTCGCCGGCAACAAGGATTCATAATCCATCCCGCATCCGGATGAACCTTCGGCAACGCATAGACCTGCCCGTACTGGCACTGGTACTTGCGAACCTGGTACCGGTATTCGGTGTGCTCTACCTGGGCTGGGACGTAGGTGCCATCGTCGTTCTCTACTGGATGGAGAACCTGATCACAGGCGGTTACACCCTGCTCAGGATGTTTGTAACTGCAAGGTTCAGCGAACCGTTTCACATGCTGTTCTTCTGCGTGCATTACGGTGCATTTTGCGCAGTACACGGACTTGCGGTACTGGAACTAACGAATTTTGCCGGTGACCGTGCAGATATTGCCGCGCAGCACAGCTGGCCCGGACCACTGGTGTTAGTGCAGATGTTTGTCAATCTGGTACGTCAGGTTATCGATGCAGCTCCTGCAGAATTCCTGTGGGCCTGCCTGGGATTACTGCTCAGCCATGGCATCTCATTCATGTTGTTATTCATTGGACAACAGGAATACCGTCATACAACAGTAAGAAAACTCATGCACGCACCCTACAAGCGTATCGTGGTACTGCACGTTGCCGTGATTGCCGGTGGCGCCCTGGTTACTGTACTGGGCTCCCCGACGGGCCTGCTGATCGCGCTGGTTGCGCTCAAGACCGGAATGGATATCATGCTGCACAATCGGTCGCACCGCGCTGCACGGCCAGGCGGCATCAAGACGGCTCCTGATGCAAAGGGCCAGGGAGAGGCACAATGGAAGTAGGCGGGATTTTCGGGCTGCTGATACTGGTTGCCGATATCTGGGCCATTCTGAATATTTTTCAGAGTTCGTCGGATACTGTCAGGAAGGCCATATGGATTGCGCTGGTCCTGGTTTTGCCAGTGCTGGGGGTCATTATCTGGTAC
>Ga0316194_10000103_pt1 | contig 42760 bp, 41 predicted proteins | sample CroRivsedime1_MG_FD_204936 | JGI IMG/M metagenome (GOLD analysis project Ga0316194, IMG submission 204936) | Coastal sediment microbial communities from Maine, United States - Cross River sediment 1 | ecosystem: Environmental > Aquatic > Marine > Coastal > Sediment | place: USA: Maine...
GTATCCCCGTGCTGCTGGTCGGCGGTCTTGCGCACCAGTGGATCGAGCTCTGGTTGCGTGACATGCGCGTCGTGGCCTGGAGCACCCTGTTTTTTGGTGTGCTGCTGGGTGTCGCTCACCTGAAAGGACCGCAACAGAAAGAACTGGATGATTTCAGCCTGAAAAGCGCCCTGCTGGTTGGCCTGGCCCAGGCCCTGGCGCTGATTCCCGGAACTTCCCGCTCCGGGATCACCATAACAGCGGCCCGTTTCCTCGGGTTTTCGGCGGATGCGGCTGCCCGGTTTTCGTTTCTCCTGGCCATACCCGTGGTTGCCGCTGCTGGGCTCTATAGCGCTTTGAAAATTGCCAATGGTGATTCAAACGTCGAGTGGTCGCAGTTTTTCATCGCGGTGAGTGTCTCGGGTGTTGCTGGCTGGGTTTGTATTGCGGCCTTCCTGGCCTTGATGAAGCGCGTTGGGCTGATGCCTTTCGTCGTCTATCGCCTGGTGCTCGGCTTACTGCTGCTCTGGTTGATCAGTTAACGCACCAGATTGGGGCGTAAATCCAATGAATACGCACCCAAACGGTGCGTTCATGTTACACTCTCCCATGGTGTTAAATGAGAGGGTTCGTCAGGTCTCTTTATCTTCGTCGAAACCGGGGCTTTCTACAGTTAATATGCAGCTAATGTCCTTTATTACAGCGGAGCGAGTTTAGCTCTTTATTGGCATGACTCCTGCATATATATCCTGACCCAATTTGGAACACCACCATAGGAAGCAGAGTAATGAGCACTGAAAAAATTCTGAAAACACTGGAAGAAAAGAAATTCAAATTTGTCGACCTCAGGTTTTGTGACACCCTGGGCAAGGAACAGCACGTCAGCCTGCCGATAGGCGCGGTCGATGAAGATTTGTTCGAAGAAGGAAAAATGTTTGACGGTTCATCCATTTCGGGTTGGAAGGGGATCAATGAGTCCGACATGGTGCTGATGCCGGACCTCTCGACCGCGGTCAAAGACCCCTTCGCAGAGCATAAGACCATGATCATCCGTTGCGATGTGCTCGAACCGAATACGATGGAAGGCTACAACCGTTGTCCTCGTTCGCTGGCCAAGCGCGCAGAGGCATACCTGAAGTCCAGCGGAATTGCAGATACCGCCTTCTTTGGACCTGAACCGGAATTTTTTGTTTTCGATGATGTGCGGTTCGACGTTGACATGCACGGCTGTTCCTACCGCGTCGACTCGGAAGAAGGCGCCTGGAACACCGGTGCTGAATACGAAGGTGGCAACATCGGTCACCGTCCTGGCGTGAAAGGCGGTTACTTCCCGGTGCCGCCGGTCGACTCTTTGCACGACATCCGTGCCGAGATGTGCCTGATCATGGAAAAGATGGGTATCGAAGTTGAAGTGCACCATCACGAGGTCGGCACGGCTGGACAGTGTGAGATCGGTACCCGGTTCGCTACGCTCGTGGAGAAAGCCGATGAGTTGCTGACCCTCAAGTACGTGGTGCATAACGTGGCGCACGCTGTTGGTAAAACAGCAACATTCATGCCCAAGCCCCTGGTGGGAGACAACGGCTCAGGCATGCACGTGCATCAGTCCATAGCCAAGGACGGAACGAACCTGATGACCGGCGACGGTTATGGCGGGCTGTCAGAAACTGCATTCCACTACATTGGGGGCATCTTCAAACACGCCAAGGCCATCAATGCCTTTGCCAATGCCTCGACCAACAGCTACAAACGACTGGTGCCGGGGTTCGAAGCTCCCGTCATGCTGGCCTACTCGGCCCGTAACCGATCTGCTTCCTGCCGCATTCCGTTTGTCAGCAATCCCAAAGCGCGCCGCATTGAAGTGCGTTTTGGTGATCCCGCGGGGAACGGTTACCTGACCTTCGCGGCCATGTTGATGGCCGGGCTGGACGGGATCAAGAACAAGATCGATCCGGGCCCGCCGATGGACAAGGACCTCTACGACCTGCCGCCGGAGGAAGAAAAACTGATTCCAACCGTCTGTGCATCACTGGACGAGGCGCTGGCGGCACTGGACGAGGACCGGGAGTTCCTGAAGGCTGGTGGTGTATTCGATGATGACCTGATCGATGGATATATCGCGCTTAAAATGGAGGAAGTCACCCGGTTCCGGATGAGCACGCACCCGGTCGAGTTCGATATGTATTATTCTTTGTAACAGGCCAGGGCGAAAAGGATCCTTTGTTTTTGGTCATGCCCCGGCTAGCTGTGAAGCCCCGCATCATTGCGGGGCGGATGAGTAAATTGCACATTGAAAGGAGCATGGAAATGAACAAAGGACTGATCAGTGTATGGGTTGTCACCCTGCTGTTGTTACTGCCAACTCTGGGCTGGCCGGAGGGCCAGATTTACAAGGTGGTCGACAAGGACGGTAACGTCACTTTTACCGACCAGAGGCCGTCGGGAGATGCAGAACCGATGGATTTGCCGCCACTCTCGGTCATCGAATCTGATCTGCCGCCGCCCAGCACTTCAGCTGCCGGGGCGGATGATGCCGAAACTGACGCGCCGCCGACCCCCAGGGAACTGCGAAGGCAATTCCGGGATTTCAGCATCACCCAGCCACTGCAGGAAGAAACGTTCTGGGGCACTGAGAACACGGTGGTCGTGGCGTGGGGCAGTTCCAATGAAATCCCACCCGAATTGAGCGTGATGCTGTACGTTAATGGCGAAGGCCAAAAGGCTTCCGGCCAGGGTTCGGTAACGCTCACGCTGGACCGGGGCGAACACCAGGTCTATGCGGAATTACGTGACCAACGCAATCGCAGGATCGTAACCAGCCCGACCGTCACTTTTTTCATCAAGCAACACTCAGCCAACTTCAGGCGGCCGGGAATTGGGATGCGCAACGGCACACCCTGATGCCTGAGTTTTCCGGCTGCGAAGAGGAACCCGCAGACAGCCGTCTGCTGGACCAGTTGACTACCGGTTTGGTAAGGCTGGATCGGCAGGGAAAAGTGGCGTTGATGAACAGTGCCGCCGAACACTGTCTGCTGGTCAGCAGGGATAGGGCGAAAGGCGCCCGCTTGCGTGATTTGGGGGTGATGCCGGAGGAACTGCTGATGGCTGTTGTCCGGGGTCCCCAGGGTGATGAAAGCCTTCGCCTGCACGAGTTAAAACTGGGCGGTGGATGGTTCGACTGCACTATTCGCGGCCTGGAAAATGAGGGTGTTTTACTGGAATTCCATAGCCTGGAATGGGAACGAAGACGGCTGAGATTGCAACAGCGGGAAGTACAGACCGGGATGCTTGAATTGCTGAGCAGAAACCTCGGCCACGAGGTCAGAAACCCGTTAGGAGGTATTCGCGGGGCAGCACAGATGCTGGCCGATGAACTGGAGACAGGTGAATTGTCGACATTGGCGCGGCTGATCATGCGGGAGTCTGACCGAATCGATGAGCTGATTGAAAGCTTCGGACAGCCTGAACTCGACCGTCAGCCACTGGATTTGTACCCATTGCTGGACGAAGCGTTGGACCTTTTGGTAGCGGAATTTCGCGAGTCGGTAAGCGTTGAGCGGGATTACGACCCCAGCATTCCGCCGATCCAGGGAGACCGGTCGGCGATCCGCCGGGTAGTGCTTAACCTGTTGCGAAACGCGTGCCAGGCCGGCGCCACTGAAGTGTTAATCAAAACCCGGGTGGAGCACAGCAGTGCATTGATGCAGTCAGGGCCGGGCAGCGTCATTCGGCTGGATGTTATGGACAACGGTCCGGGGGTTTCTGAGTCGCTGCAGCCGTTACTGTTTCTGCCGTTCGTTACCGGCCGCAGAGATGGCACCGGGCTTGGGCTTGCGTTATCGCAGCAGATTGCATCCGCGCACGGTGGACTGCTGACTTTCGAAGCGCTGGATCAGGGCAGCCTGTTCACACTTTACTTGCCGTTTACAAACGGCACAGGAAGCAATCATGAAGGTGAATTACATTGAGTGAACGCGCAGATATCTGGGTTGTTGATGACGATGAAGCTATCCGGTTTGTCCTTAAAAGGGCACTCCAGAGAAAGGGCTATGGCGTCAGGTGCTTTGATAGTGTCTCCTCCATTACCGAGTCCCTTCAACGCAACTGTCCTGCAGCGATCCTGACTGATATCCGCTTGCCTGACGCCGACGGTCTCAGCGTGGTAGACACGCTGGATACACTGGGATTAGATATACCGGTTATTGCAATGACTGCATTTTCTGACCTCGACCAGGCGGTCAGCGCATTTCGCAAAGGCGTGTTCGAGTACCTGCCGAAGCCGTTCGACCTGGAGCAGGTCATTTCGGTGATTGAGCGAGCGCTGGCGACCGGCGAAGCGATTCCCAGGGAGCAGGAAGAAGAAGCCGGTGGCAGGCTGCTGGGTGAGTCACAGGCCATGCAGGAAGTGTTTCGTACCATCGGCCGTCTGTCCCGCTCCGATATCAGTGTTCTGATTACTGGTGAGACCGGCAGCGGCAAGGAAGTCGTCGCTCGGGTTCTTCATCAGCACAGCCCCCGCTCGGAAGGGCCATTCGTCGCGATCAACACGGCAGCCATTCCGGCGGAACTGCTGGAATCCGAGCTGTTCGGACATGAAAAGGGTGCTTTCACGGGCGCCCACTCGCGCCGCGTGGGGCGGTTCGAGGAAGCCGCGGGCGGGACACTCTTCCTGGACGAGATAGGAGACATGCCGCTTGCTCTGCAAACGCGGCTGTTACGCGTTCTGGCCGAGGGAGATTATTACCGGGTGGGCGGACGCGACCTGTTGCGGGCCGACGCGCGGATCATTACCGCCACGCATCAGGACCTCGAAGAAAAAGTCCGCTCCGGCAGTTTCCGGGAAGATCTTTACCATCGGCTCAATGTCATCAACATCGCTTTACCGCCACTGCGTGACCGGGCAGAGGACATCGCCATCCTGGCGCGGCGATTCCTGGTACAGGTGGCGAGTGAACTGGGCCTGGAAGTCAAACAGTTACGCCCCGAGACTATCGCGGTGCTGGAAAGTTACGCCTGGCCGGGAAATGTCCGGCAGTTGCTGAATCTCTGTCGTCAACTGTGCGTGATGGCTCCGGGAGAGCAGATTTTCCCCGATGATCTCCCTGCAGACTTGTTTTCAAGGGAGAATTCTTCGCGCGAGGACAGCGCCTGGTCCGAATCCCTGCGACGCTGGGCTGCTCGGGAACTGGTGGCAGGCAGTACCGAGCTGTTCGGCCGTGCCCAGGAGGAACTGGAGCGGGTGTTGATTGACTGTGCACTGGACCAGACCGGCGGGCAGCGGCAGAAAGCAGCCGAATTACTCGGCCTGGGCCGCAACACGCTGACTCGCAAGTTACAGAAATTTGACCTGCAGCGTGATCGCGACGAATTACTGGATCGTCAGGCAGCCGCTGGCGGCACCTGAAGCCAGAAGGTTACAGGTCCATCGTTGACCAGCTGAACCTGCATGTCAGCACCGAAGACACCGGTCTGAACCCCTTCGATGCCGTCGCGGGCGAGCGCTACAAAATAGTCGAACAGGCGAGCTCCTTCGGCTGGCGGGGCGGCAGGTGTAAAGCTGGGGCGGTTGCCGCTGTTGGTGTCCGCCGCCAGGGTGAATTGAGGTACCAGCAAAAGTTGCCCCCCTGATTGCACCAGGTTCAGATTCATGCGGCCGGTTTCGTCCGGAAAAATGCGATAGGCCAACAAGCGCTGCAGCAAGCGGTCTGCCTGGATTTCTGAATCCCCACGTTCAACGCCGATCAATGCCAGTATGCCCCTGGAAATATGCCCCTCGATATTTCCGTTAACAATGACAGCCGCTTCGGCTACTCTCTGTATCAATGCAATCATGACGGTCATTCTATCCAAAAGATGATTTATGCAGCCAAATTCATTTTGTGGCTTCTCAGCCGGATGCCAGCGGGCATGCCGTTCTGGTTGTCCGGCAAAGGGGCAGGCTTGTGGATGCGGCTATCTCCGGTCAAGCGGCACACTGCCGAGCGAAACCTGGAACGTTGTTATCCCGGAATATCGCTGGAGGAACGAGATCGCCTGGTGCATGACAGTTTCCGGCATTACCTTTGCGCCATCCTGGAGACCGGGCGCAACTGGTACTGGCCGCTGGAAAAACTGCAATCCCTGTGTGACGGTATCGTCAACGAAGAATTGATCTGGGACAGTCTGAAGACAGGTCGGGGTGGGGTAGCGCTGGCCCCGCATTTCGGGGCCTGGGAGTACCTAGGCATGTTTCTCCAGGGTATTCCGGATATCGCTATTTTGTATAAGCCGCCGTCGAACCCGGGCCTGGAGAAAGCTTTGTTGTCGCGCCGTCGCCGCGGGGGTGGGGCGCTGATACCGGCCACGGCGACCGGGCTGCGTAAACTTTATGCGCATATTCGCGCCGGCAAGGGCGCCGGGATACTGCCGGATCAACAGCCGTCTGCCGGACAAGGCAAGTTTGCGCCCTTTTTTGGCAACCAGGCGCTCACCGGCGTGCTGGTGCCAAGGCTGGTGCAGCGGACCAACTGTGTGGTTGTGGCGACGGTCTGTGAGCGCCTGGAGGGTGGACGTTACCGGGTTCACATGCTGGCAGTCGATGACGACATTTATTCCCGGGATATCGAAACTTCGCTGGCTGCGATGAATCGCGCGATCGAGCAATGTATCGCCATCGATCCGGCGCAATATTTGTGGAGTTACAGACGTTTCAAGACGCAGCCGGAAGGCGCAGAACCGTTCTACGATTCCCGCTGATCAGTCCCTCCAGAAGGCGGGTGTCAGCAGCACCAGCAGCGTGTAGATCTCCAGCCTTCCCATCAGCATGGCGATGCTCAGGATAATCTTGGCCGGATCGCTCAATCCCGCGTAATTGGGTCCTACTTTGCCCAGTGCCGGGCCCAGGTTCGTGATGCACGCGGCTACGGCCGAGTAGGCGGTTTCCGAGTCCAGGCCGGTTGCGGTCAGCAGGATGGTCATGACCGCGAAACTTGCAATGTAGAGAAAAAAGAAACCCCACACGGCGCTGATCACGGTATCGGAAGTTTTCTGACCACCTATTTTCACCGGGATGATGGCATGGGGGTGAATCAGTCTCTGGATTTCCCGAACGGACTGGCGGTAGAGCAGAATGACGCGAATCACTTTCATGCCACCGGCAGTGCTGCCGGCGCAGCCGCCAATAAAAGCAATCAGGATCAGCATCACGGGCAGGAACCCTGGCCAGGTATAAAATGGCGCGGTGGTGAAGCCGGTCGTCGTCATGGCAGAGACCACCTGGAAAATACCATATCGAAACGATAACGCCAGTGTTTCATAGGTACCGGTCAGGTAAAGCGCAAAGCTGACCAGGATGGCGAACCCAAGCAGCAGCGAGGCATACACCTTGAGCTCAGGGTCCAGGAAATAGGGTTGTGCACTGGCGCGCCGCCAGGCTGTGAAATGAAGGGCGAAGTTAATTCCCGCAATGGCCATGAACACGATGGCAACGATTTCCACCGTCGGATTGTTCCAGTAGGCCAGGCTGTCGTTATGGGTAGAAAATCCACCGATCGCCACGGTGCTGAATGCGTGTCCGAATGCGTCGAACAGTTTCATACCGGCCAACCAGTAGGCGAAAATACAGGTAATCGTGATACCGACATAGATGAGCCACAAGGCTTTTGCGGTCTCGGTGATTCGCGGCGTCAGCTTGGCGTCCTTCATCGGCCCCGGGGTTTCGGCCCGGTACAATTGCATGCCGCCGATGCGCAGCATCGGCAGGACGGCGACAGCAAGAACGATGATACCCATGCCGCCCAGCCATTGAAGTTGCTGGCGGTAATACAGCACGGCCCTGGGCAGCGCATCGATATCGGTGACGATGGTTGCGCCCGTGGTTGTCAGCCCGGACATCGACTCGAAAACCGCATCGACATAGCTCAGGTCTGGTGAGCTCAGCAGTACGAAGGGCAAGGCACCGACCAGCACCAGCACCAGCCAGGCGCTGACCACGATCAGAAACCCGTCCCGTAATCGCAGTTCCTGGTGAGCGTTTCTTACCGGGAAGTAAATCAGCAGGCCCAACGCCAGCAGGCTGGCGGCGCTGACCAGGAACAGGCCGGCGGTTCCATCGGTATAGAACAGCGAAACCAGCACTGGTGGCAGCATCATCAGGCTGGATCCGGCAAGCAGGAAACCGATGACCCTTTGGACGGCAGAGAAGCCCATTAACGCCTCATATGAAAATTGCACCGACCTGGAAAAGACGCTCGACCGATGCAATCTGGCGCTTGTCCGGGACGAACAGGATGACGTGATCGTTCTCAAGAATCACCGTATCGTGGTGCGCAATAATGACATCTTCACCCCTCACGACGGCAGGGATCGTGGTGCCGGCCGGCAGTTCAATATCTTCGATGGCCCTGCCGACCACTTTTGAACTTCGCTTGTCGCCCAGCGCGACAGCCTCAATGGCTTCCGCTGCACCTTTTCTGAGAGAGTGGATCCGCACCATGTTGCCGCGCCGGATATGTGTCAGCAAAGCGCCGATCGTGATCTGCTGAGGTGATACCGCGATATCGATAGCGCTGGACTCTACCAGGTCGACATAAGCGGGCCGGTTGATAATGGCTATGACTTTTTCCGCTCCCATGCGCTTGGCAAGCATCGAGGACAGAATATTCGCTTCATCGTCATTGGTCAGCACGCAGTAGACATCGGTGGTGTCGATCGCTTCTTCCCGCAGCAACTCCTCGTCGGCGCAATCTCCCACCAAAACGATGGCTTTCTCCAGGTTTTCGGCGATCTCCTCTGCACGCTGGTGGCTGCGCTCGATAATTTTCACATGGTGATTACGTTCCAACTGCCTGGCCAGGTTACTGCCAATATTGCCGCCACCTGCCAGGATGATTCGCCTGACGGGATTATCGAGTGGCCGCAGTTCCTTCATCATGGTCCGGATGTTTTTCTGCGCAGCCAGGAAGAAAACCGTGTCGTTTTCTTCGATAACCGTCAACCCGTCAGGAATGATGGTTTTGTCCTGCCGGTAAATCGCCGCGATCCGGGCTTCCGCGCCGGCCGGCATGTGGTGCCTGAGCGTGTGCAGCCTGTGCCCCACCAGGGGGCTGCCTGCGTAAGCCTGCGTAGCAACCAGCTGTGCACGGCCATCTGCGAAGTCCAGTACCTGCAGTGCGCCGGGGTACTCGATCAGGCGCGCGATATACTGTGTCACCAGGGTTTCCGGGCTGATCAGAACGTCGACAGGACAATGTTCGCGTTCGAACAGCTTGGTATTATCGATGTAGTCGGAAGAGCGGATACGGGCAATCCGTGTCGGCGTGTTGTACAAGGTGTAGGCCACCTGGCAGGCAGTCATGTTGACTTCGTCGCTGCTGGTCAGGGCGATGATCAGGTCAGCGTCTTCTATACCCGCGCGCACCAGCACGGTCGGGTGAGAGGCGAAGCCGATGACTCCCCGGATGTCCAGGCGGTCCTGGAGATCCTTCAGGTGCGTAGCATTGGTGTCCACTACGGTGATGTCGTTTTCCTCGCTGGAAAGGCTGTGAGCGACGGTTGAGCCCACCTGTCCTGCGCCCAGGATGACGATTTTCATTTTTGACCCCCACCGGAAGTCGCCGCGGTTTTCGGGTCAACTCCCAGGGCCCGCAGCTTCCGATAAAGATGGGTTCGTTCCATGCCCACGGATTCTGCCAGCCGACCCACACTGCCGCCGGCTTCCTTCAGCTTGTATACCAGGTATTCCCGTTCGAATTGCTCTCGGGCTTCCCTCAGCGGCAGATCAAAAAACGGCGGGTGAGATGCGCCAGCAGAACCAGTGGCTGGCGGATTTTGCTGCAATGCTTCTTCCACTTCGGCTACCGATACTTCACCCTCGCCACCCAGCACCAGCAGGCGCTGGACCAGGTTTCTTAATTCCCGGATATTTCCCGGCCAGGGGTGATTTCGCAAACGGTTCTGGGCTGCGACCGAGAAAGGCCGATAGGGTAAGTCCTGTTGATTGGGAAACATTTCAGCATAGAATCTGACCAGTTCCGGTACGTCATCAGGACGGTCCCTGAGCGGAGGAACCTGCAACGGTAAGACATTCAGCCGGAAATAAAGCTGCTGCAGGAGATCATCGTCCCGCGCCAGTTCGAGCATGTTGACACTGCCACTGGCGATCAGCCTGCAGTCCAGCGTCCGGGAGTCAGCTTCGAGCATTTGCCCCAGGGCTTTCAGGGCGTCATCCGGCAGGTCCTGCAGTTCGGGAATGAAAAGTGAGCCTTGAGAGGCTTTTTCAATGAGCTCGTTCAGGTAGTCCCTGGCGCCGCCTGCAACGAGAGCGCCGTGATCCAGCACCACAAATGCCCCCTCCAACTTGCCCTGGTCGTGGATAAAGCGGGCCAGGTTTTCACGGCCACTGCCTTTCTCACCAGAGATCAGCGCAGGAAGTTGGCGTTGTGCTGCCTGCTCAGCCTTGCTGCGCAGTACTTGCATCAACGCGCTGCTGCCGATCGGTTCACTGGAGTGTGTCGCTTGCGACGCAGTCGTTTTTGCGCCTTTTTTGTCCGCTTCCAGCGCCTGATTTACGATCGACAGGAGTTTTGCCAGTGAAATGGGTTTCTGAACGAAATCGTGCGCTCCCAGGCGTGTCGCCTCGATAGCAGTTTCCAGTGTGCCATGCCCCGACATGATGATGATCGGACATTCCAGGCCGCCACCCGATGACCATTCCCTCAACAGCGTGATTCCATCGACATCCGGCATCCAGATATCGAGTAGCACCAGGTCAGGAGTGCTGGCGGTAAATTGCATGCGCGCTGCTTCGCCGTTTTTGGCGATTGACACCCGGTGTCCTTCATCTTCAAGGATATCCCGCACCAGTTCGCGGATATCGGGTTCATCGTCAACGACTAGAATGTGTGCCTGGGTCATATTCAATGGCCTGTTGCTTTCGCGCAACAGCTTACTCCACGGGCAGCCTGATGAGAACCCTGGCGCCACCTGCCGATGGATTTGATATCTCTATTTTTCCGCCATGCTCGGAAACGATTTTTTTGCAGATGGCCAGGCCAAGGCCGCTGCCTCTGGCCTTATTGCTGATATAGGGCTCGAATGGCTGGTTCAGAACCCTGTCCGGGAAGCCAGGTCCATCGTCGCTCACTTCCAGTTCCAGCCAGGTTCTTCCATCCTGCTGGTGGGCCATGCTGCTGATGGAGATGGAGGCGACCCCTGCCGTCTTCGCCTCCTGCGAATTGCGGATCAGGTTATGTAATAGCTGGCGTATCCGCCCGCCATCAGCCTGGAGTCCCGCAGGATTTTCGCACAGCTGCAAATCAAACCTGAGGTTGGAGTCGCCCTGCTGGTAGAGGGCGACGACTTCGTTCAATAACCCCATGAGATCGAGCGGTTTCAGGCTCAATTCCGGTTCCTGGGCATAGTCACCGAAAGCGTCGACCAGCTTTCGCAGGGCCTCCACCTGGGCAACGATGGTGCCCGATGCCTTGTCAAGCATCGCACTGTCGTCCGCATCCAGTTTGTTCGCAAGTTTCATGTGCAATCGTTCTGCCGCCAGTCGAATGGGCGTCAGGGGATTCTTTACTTCGTGTGCCAGGCGCCGCGCCACTTCTGCCCAGGCAGCGTCTCTTTGGGCCTGGTTCAGAATGGTCACGTCGTCAAATACGATGACGTAGCCGTCTTCAGCCTGCTCACCGGGCAGTGACAGCATCGGCAGACGCGAGCCACGCAGTAGCAGGACCAGCGGTGTGCCTGGCCGCTCGATCCTGATTTCCTGCTGCCATTGAGACCGGCCTGTTCGAATCTGGCGTGTTATCTCATCGGTAAAACCGGACAGGAACGGGGCGTCAATCAACAGGTTCTTCAATGGCTGCCCGCCAGGCGCCGCGCTCTCCAGGCTGAGGCTGAACGATTCCGGTAAGCCCAGGATCTGCTTGCTCGCGGCATTGCCGGTGATGACCCGGCAATCATGGTCCAGCGTCAGCACGCCTGACGAGAGATTACCCAGCACGGTTTCAAGGTATTCCCCCTGGGCTTGCAGTTCTGCCCTGCTTTCCTCTGCTTCGAAGCTCGCTTTTTTCAGGGCCTGGGTCATCTGGTTGAAGGACTCCACCAGAAAGCCGATTTCATCACGTTGGCCGGCTGCAACTTCCTTGCCGAAATCACCTGCGGCGACTTCACGGGTCGCAGTCGAAAGAGAAGACAGTGGCGCCACCATTCTGCGCGCCGCATTCAGGGCCGCCAGGATCGCCAGCAAAATGGTCAGCATCAGTACCAGGGTCAGCACCAGCAGAAAACTCTGCTTTAGCGACTGCCTGAGATAGCTCACGTTCTGATACCTGTGGTATTCCTGCTCGATGGACCCGGTCAGCGTGGTGATATCTGGTGGTAGAGGATAGATGGCTTGCAGAAAACGGGGGGACGTACCGGGGTAGGGTGCAGGCATCAACTGTATGACCCGGATTTGCAGGCCGCCATCGGCGGTAGGCTCGGCCGCGGCATATTCCCCCTGCTGGCTTGCCTGCAGGATGGCAAAGTCATTCGGCCGCTCGGGCAGTCCCGTGAGCGCATTGATGTTGGCCGTGGCGACCAGTCTGCCGGCAGTCTCAAGAACAGACAGTTCCACCGGCCCGGCAGCACGGACACGGCTGAGTAACGCCTGCCGCAGCATTTCACCGTCTTCAGACGTTTGCGCCAGGTCGGCTGCGGTGTCCCTGAGCTGGTTTCTGACTTCCAGCGTTCGGGTATCCAGAAACTCCTGCCCCAGTTCGAGTGAATCCGCCAGCGCAGTTTCGACCTGCACATCAAACCAGCCGTCTATGGTGCTGGTCAGAAACCAGGCCGAAAAAATAAACACGATCAGTGCGGGTGGCAGGGACAAGGCCAGGAAATTGCGGACCCAGCGGGCTGCCAGCAGGGCGCCGGGCTTGCCTTGCCGGACATTCCGGGCCAGGTTGTGCAATCGCGACACGATACTCCACAACAGGATGGCGAGTGCCAGGCCGGTCACGGTCAGCACCCAGATAAAACTGTTTTCCAGCCAGGCTCCTTCCGGGCCGGTGGATTCATTCTGCGCGCTGGTCACCAGCAGCAAGGCCACCAGCAAAGCCACCAGCAGCGCCAGTGCAGGTAGCGTGCGGAACAGCAGCCGCTGTATCCGGTTGCTTTTTTTTCGCTGCGTATTCATGCAGTTATCATGCCTCGGGCTGGAGTTCCAGTGGCCAGGAGGACCAGGTTGAATCATGCTGCCAGCTGGAAGAAAGGAGCACGGGCAAACGCATGGGTGGTGGCATGGATGACTGGTCCAACCGGGTTCGGGCGAGTATCTCGTAATTTCCCGAAGGCAAAGCGCCGGTGGGCAGGGAAATCCGGAGTTCTGACAGTTCGGCCAGCACGTGTCTCAGTCGAGGGTAGGTCTTGACGCTTACGCCGTCCGCAACGGTCAGCCGGTAATGGTCACTCAGGGGCAAGTAACGGATTTCATAGTGGTTTACCAGTTCCGCCACTCGTACCTGGCTGCTCGCATCCCGTAAAGTGAGTTCGATGTTGATGGTCAGGGGCACGCCATGAATCAGCGCTTCCCTTGCCTCACTGCTCAATGCGAGATCCTGTTCATAGCCAACCATCAGTTTTCCGTTGGACCAGGTGGCGTCAATTCGGGTCAGCTGGAAGCGCTGGCTGGCAGCCGGATCGGTGCATCCGGCCAGGCAGGCCAACAGCAACAGCATCGCCAGGCGTGGCCCGTCAGTGAGATTTTTTGAGCCGGGCATAGAAGAAGCCGTCCATTTCCTGGTCGCCTGGAAAAATTTGCCTGCCGTTATCCTGGTGTTCACCCCAGGAAACGTCCAGTTGCTCCGCGTGTGCATCCGGCTGCTTTTCCAGGAAAGCCTGTATTTGTGCGTTGTTTTCAAGCCTGAGTACCGAACAAGTTGCGTACAGCAGGATACCCCCGGGTGTCAGTAGAGACCATAGGCGCTGCAGTAACTTCGCCTGCAGGGTTACCGCCTCCTGCACCTGGTCCCTTGATCTGAGCCACTTGATTTCGGGGTGCCGGCGGATCACACCGGTAGCGGTGCAGGGTGCATCCAGCAGAATACGGTCAAAGAAGGACCCATCCCACCACTCGTTCGTGTCGGCCGCATCCGCGGTCACCAGCCTTTGATTCTGTGTATCCCGCAGTTGCAGACGGTCCATATTTTCTTCAACCTGGGTGAGCCGCGACTGGCTTCGATCGATCACTGTCAGTTTCACGCCGGGTTCCTTTTCCAGGATGTGGCAGGTTTTGCCACCCGGTGCGGCGCATGCATCCAGCACGGCATGGTGACCCTGGATGTCCAGCAAACCTGCCGCCAACTGGGCAGCAGGGTCCTGTACTGAAAACCGCCCTTTTTCGAATCCGGGGAGCCGGGTCACGGCAGCCGCCGGGCTTACCTTGACGGCATCTTCCAGCGTAACGTGGCGATCGACGTCGAAGCCTGCAGCCGAAAGATCATTTATCGTTTCAGTGGCATCGCAGCGCCGGTTCAGCCTCAACCACAAGGCGCCTGGCTGTTGATTGGCGCGCGCTATTTGTTGCCAGTGCTCCGGCCAGTCGTGTTTCAGGGAGTCAAGCAGCCAGCCGGGATGAGCAAAGCGTTCTTCGCGCTGATCCAGCAGACGGATCAGTTCAGTCTTCTCACGCTGAAAACGTCGCAGTACCGCGTTGATGACCGGTACCGCCCAGGCTTTTTTTAACTTCTTCGCACATTCTGCTGTTGCATGGGTGGCTGCGTGATCTGCGCCGCCGTCCTGCCACAACTGGTAAAGACCAATCAGGATGAGACGTTGGATATCCCGGTCTTTGCGGCGCAGAGGCTTGCGCAACAATTTGCCGGAGAGCCACTCCAATGCAGTCAGCCAGCGTAATACACCGTAACTGAGATGCATTGCGAAGGCGCGGTCTCTGGCGCTTTGCACGCGGCTGTCGCTGTCCGCTTCGGCCAGGCTCTTATGGCTATCCAGCACTTCTGACAGGATGGCCAGCGTAGCCAGTCTCGCATTATCGAAAGATGACTTGCTCAACTCACGTGACCCAGCCGGTCCGGCAGCGTTACAGCGTTGAGGAAATCGGCTGCGCTCATGCGCCGCTTGCCAGGCCGCTGTAATTCAAGCAGACGCAATACGCACTTGCCGGTGGCTATCTGGATGCCTTCGGCGCCTTTCTTCAACACCGTGCCGGGTGCACATTGATGGGTTTCTTCCATGATTTCAGCCTTCCAGATTCGGGTTCTTTCCGCTCCCATCATGCACCAGCTGACCGGCCAGGGGTTGAATGCCCTTATCTGGCGTTCCAGCGCAGCAGCGGATGCGGACCAGTCGATCTGTGCTTCCGCCTTGTCAAGCTTGCGCGCGTAAGTCACGCCCTGTTTTGGCTGTGGCGTTGTGGGCAGGGATTGTCCGCGGGCCAGCGCTCGAACGCATTGCAACAGCGTGGTGGCCCCCAATTCAGCCAGTTTGTCATGCAGGCTGCCGCCGCTCTCATCATCCGCCAGTGGAATACGCTCACACTTCAATAACGCCCCGGTGTCCAGTCCTTCGTCCATTTGCATGATGCAAACGCCCGATTCTGGATCTCCAGCCTCGATCGCGCGTTGCACGGGCGCGGCGCCCCGCCAGCGCGGCAGCAGCGAAGCGTGGATATTCCAGCAGCCGAACTTTGGGATCTGCAGGATATTTGCCGGCAGGATCAAACCGTAGGCGACAACGACCATCAGGTCTGCCCGGAACCCTGTTATGAGCCTGGCTGCGTCATTCGATCTGAGCGTTTCAGGCTGAAAAACCTCGATACCATGCTCGAGGGCGGTGCGCTTAACCGGACTGGCCTGCAGCTTTCTGCCGCGCCCTGCCGGCCGGTCCGGCTGGCTCAGTACCGCCACCGGCGCCAGCCCCTCTTCAATCAGCGCCAGCAGTGGCGGGACCGAAAAATCAGGCGTTCCCGCGAAAAGAATACGGAGGTCGTGCTGGGTAGCGTAGCGGCTCAGAGCAGGGCCTTCGATGTCTTCTGGACGGCAACTTTCCTTTGTTTTTCCAGCTTTTTGGTCACCATCCGCTGTTTCAGAGGCGACAGGTAGTCGACGAACAGTTTGCCCTGAAGGTGGTCCATTTCATGCTGCAGGCAGACCGCATGCATTCCATCCAGATCCTCTTCGAAGAAGCCGCCATCGGCATTTTGCGCGCTGATGCGGATTCTCTCCGCCCTGCTGACTTCCGCGTAAATACCCGGAACGGAAAGGCAACCCTCTTCGCAGGTTTCGGTGCCTTCCGACTCGAGGATTTCAGGGTTGATGTAGACGCGGGGGGTGTCCTGGGCCTCACTTACATCGAGGATCAGCAGCCGTTTGTGTACATTGACCTGCGTGGCTGCAAGGCCTATCCCGTCTGCCGAATACATGGTTTCAGTCATGTCTTCAATCAGGCGCTGAAGCTCGTCGTCAAACGCTTCGACCGGTTTCGCTACCGTTCTCAGACGTGGATCAGGGATTTCTAGAATTTCTAATTTGGCCATATGCTTACACGCTAAAAAAATAATTTAGATGAACTTTGCTCCGGTATTTATTATGATAGCCAATGGTGGACCCTGTTCGCCAGAGTTAAAACTGACCGCATCTGACAGATGGCTGGATGCCTACTAGAGAGGAAGGAACGTGATCAGAACACTCATGCACCTCACCATAGCCGCGATTATGCTTACCGGAGTTGCCCTGGCGCAGGATGTCGCCGTGCGCTCCGACCACCCTGACCAATACGTGGTGGTCAAAGGCGATACGCTTTGGGATATTTCAGGGAAATTCCTGGATAAACCATGGCAATGGCCTGCGATTTGGCATGCAAATCCGCAAATTAAAAACCCCCACCTGATCTATCCCGGCGATGTCGTGTCGCTGGTGTATGTTGACGGTGTCCCCCAACTGAGACTCAACCGTAACGGTACGAACACGGTCAAGATGTCGCCTTCCATCCGCGTGGTGGATCGGGACGATGCGATCAGTGCGATTCCGTTCGAGTCCATCAAGCCCTTTGTGCGCGATCTGCGGGTTCTTTCCCCCGCCGAATTCGAAGGATTGCCTTACGTCGTGGCCAACCAGGAGGAACGCCGCACGTCAACCTACAGTGACACTGCCTATGTTCGCGGGCTGAATGCCCAGGTTGGCGAGGAATTCGTCGTGGCACGCCTGATGAACATCTATGACATGGCAGGCAGTCCGCCGGAAATACGACGGGTTCTGCCCCAAAGAGGCTGGCGCGTGGTGCCCAACGTCTGGGACCGGGAGCAGCATACATGGAACCAGGTAGCCCCCTGGGACCGCCGGCCCAAAAACCCGCTGGGTTATGAGATGTTCGAGGTCAGCCGCGTTCGCGTCTCGCAAACCGGGGACATTTCTGTCGTGGATATCATCCGTGACCGGACAGAGGTTCGCGAGGGAGACTTTATACTTCCCGTCAGCGATATGGGTTACGAAAGTGTTTTCTACCCCAGCGCAATGGACGAGGTTCCGGAAGGCCTGCGGGTCCTGGCGACATCCGGGCAACGCAGTGGTGTCGGGCTGTACCAGATTGTTTCCATCAATGGTGGAACCAACCAGGGAATCCAGCCGGGTAACGTGTTTTCCGCGTTCCGGACTGGACAGAAGATCGACGACCGTGTCGGTTTCCGCGAAGGAAGTTTTTCCACGGAAGCCAACGTGCGATTGCCTGATACCTATGATGGCGTTGTCATGGTGTTCCGGACTTTCGAAGATATCAGTTATGGGATGGTCATGGGTGGTTCGCGGGTGGTCGTCGAATTCGACACCCTTCGGCATCCGGACGAACGAATGTAATTTGAGGCAAGCTGTTTAGCGCGGCAGCATGCCCGCAGACACGGGGTTTGCCGTCAATAATTACAAAGATTGGTTAGTTGCTCTAAGGGCCCCCCGCCTGGGGGGCTCGCGCCTGGTGCGATTGATGAAACACTTCGATGGCGCCGGAGCCCTGCTTTCTGCCACTCACGGGCAGTTGCGCAAAGCAGGGCTCGATGAGGATGCCATCGCGGCCATCAGGAATCCTGACGAACAACTCTTTGCTTCCGATCTTGAATGGCTGGAGCAGGACTCTCACCAGCTGATCAGCTGGCAGGATGAGCGGTATCCGCCGCTTTTGCGCGATATATCCTCGCCGCCTGCGGCGCTATTTGTCGAAGGTGATCCGGATATCCTCTGGTTGCCGCAGTTAGCGGTCATCGGCAGTCGAAATCCGACGACTGGTGGATGTGACAATGCCCGGGATTTTGCAGCTGAACTCAGCCGGCAAGGCCTGACGATAACCAGTGGCATGGCGTCCGGAATCGATTCCGTAGCTCACCAGGCGGCACTGGACAGCGGCAAGCCCACCGTCGCGGTCATGGGCACCGGGCTGGACCGGATTTATCCAGCAAGCAGCAAAAGCCTGGCGCTGCGGATCCGCAAGGAAGGAGTACTGGTTTCCGAATTGCCGCTTGGCACCGGCGCAAAGCGGTCTCATTTTCCATCCCGAAACCGCATCATTTCCGGGCTCAGCCTGGGAGTGCTGGTCATCGAGGCCGGCTTGAGAAGCGGCACGCTGATTACTGCCCGGCTTGCAGCAAACCAGGGGCGCGATGTCTTTGCACTACCCGGTTCCATTCACAACCCGATGGCCAAGGGTTGTCACCGCCTGATACGTGATGGCGCGAAGCTGGTCGAAGCCGTGGATGAAATCCTGACTGAACTTGCGCCGATGGCAGGGCAGTTGGCGGGAGAACTAAAAAGGCAGATTGAACTCCAACCGACCGACAGGGTGGCGGTTTCGCTTGATTCTGGTGGATATGACCCCCAACTGGACGAGGATCCGGATTACCGGGTTCTCTGGACGTGCCTGGGTTATGACCCCAAACCCATTGACACGATTATTGAGCAAAGTGGATTGACGGCGAGAGCCGTGTCAGCCATGCTGCTCATGCTAGAGCTGAGAGGAAAGGTTGAGGCACATACCGGGGGAGCCTACAGCCGAAAAAAATAAGAGGTTAATAATGAAAGAAAACGTGCTCGACGTGTTGATGTACCTGTTCGAGAACTACTTCTACGATGAACCCGAAACACAACCTGATCGGGCTTCCATGGAAGAGAACCTGCACGAGGCCGGTTTCAGCAACGGAGAAATCGACAAAGCCTTCAAATGGCTTGATGGCCTGGCAGAACAGCGTTACCAGCCGGACTTCAAGATGCACACGGATCAGCCCATCCGGATTTTTGTCGATTCTGAAATTAACCGCCTGGACACGGCCTGTCGGGATTTCCTGCTGTTCCTGTCCAATTCCGGGATTCTGGACGCGCAGCGGCGCGAACTGGTGCTGGATCGCCTGATGGCGCTGGAAAGCGACGAAATCTTGCTGGAGGATGTGAAATGGGTGGTCCTGATGGTTCTTTTCAACCAACCCGGGCAAGAGGCGAATTACGCATGGATGGAAGATTTGATGTTTGACACGGAGCAAGACTACCGCCATTAATAAATAAGGACGGCCTTTTTTCTCGCTGTCTGATGCCAGCATTCCCTCTCGATCGAAGCGATAATGATCGCGCAGGGTAGCTTTAATTTTAAATTTGTGAGGATCGCGATATCAATCTTCTCATTGTAGAATCGCCGGCAAAGGCGGCAACCATCAACCGTTATCTCGGCAAGGATTTCACGGTATTGGCCTCGTATGGACATGTCAGGGACCTGCCTTCGAAAGACGGTGCGGTGGACCCCGATAATGACTTCGCCATGACCTATGAGCTGAGTGAAGACAGCGAAAAGCATGTCAGGGCTATTGTCCGGGCTGCGAAGAAGGCGGATGCAATCTACCTCGCAACTGACCTTGATCGCGAGGGTGAAGCCATTTCGTGGCATATCTACGAGATCCTGCGCGAACAAGGCCTGGCGGAAACCAAGACTTTTTACCGGGTGGAGTTTTCAGAAATCACCCGGAAAGCGATCCAGGATGCCGTGGACAACCCACGGGAGCTGTCAATGGATCTGGTGAACGCACAGCAGGCGCGTCGTGCGTTGGACCACCTGGTTGGTTTCAACCTGTCGCCACTGCTCTGGAAAAAGATCAAGACAGGCCTCTCCGCCGGGCGGGTGCAAAGTCCTGCCCTGCGCATGATCGTCGAGCGGGAGCGCGAGATAGAGGCGTTCAATCCACAGGAATACTGGTCCATCGAGGCCGACATGAGCCACGCTGACCAGGCTTTTGAAGCCCGCCTGGTGCGTATCGAGAACGACCGGCTGAGGCAATTCGATATATCCGATGCGGATCATGCTCACAGAGTACGCGACCGGCTGATAAAAGCGGCTGACGGCAAGTTGCAGGTGGCCAGGGTCACACGCAAGCAGCGAAAAAGGCGCCCTTCGCCCCCCTTTATCACTTCAACTCTGCAACAGGATGCTTCCAGGAAATTACGGTTCACTGCCCAGCGGACCATGAGAACCGCGCAAAACCTCTATGAGGCAGGGCACATCACCTACATGCGCACCGACTCCGTGCACCTGTCCAATGATGCCCTTGCTGATTTACGCGCCCAGATCAAGAGTGAATTCGGAGCCGAGTTTGCGCCGGAGAAACCGAATTTCTACAAGACCAAGTCAAAGAACGCGCAGGAAGCGCATGAAGCCATCCGCCCTACTTCTGCCGGGCAGACACCTTCGTCCCTCAAGTCAAAACTGACCGAGGACCAGTTTCGGCTGTATGAGTTGATTTACCGCCGGGCGATGGCGTCCCAGATGGTTCCTGCTCTGATAGACACGGTGGCCGTGGAATTTGACTGTGATTCCGACGCGACCTTCCGCGCCAATGGTTCGGTGATCGCATTTCCCGGCTTCCTCCGCGTATACGAAGTGTCATTGCCGAAGGGCAAGGAAGAAAAAGAAAGCAACCTGCCGGATATGTCCGAAGGCGATATCGTGACGCTCAAGGAAATTCGGGCGGAACAGCACTTTACCGAACCCCCGCCGCGATTTTCGGAAGCCAGCCTGGTCAAGGCGCTGGAAGACTTCGGAATCGGCCGGCCATCTACCTATGCGAGCATCATCCAGACCCTGGTGCGCAGAAAATACGTGGATCTGGATCGCCGGCGTTTCATTCCCACGGATACCGGCAGGGTGGTAGCCCGCTTCCTTGAGAATCATTTCGAACCCTACGTAGACTACGAATTTACCGCGCGAATGGAAGACACGCTGGACGAGATTTCACGGGGGGAAATACACTGGATTCCGCCGCTGATGCAATTCTGGAAACCGTTCATTAAGCGAATCAGGGACAAGGAAGAATCGGTCAGCCGGCAGGAAGCAAAGCTGACCCGCGTGCTCGGAACCGATCCGGCCACGGGTAAGGAAGTGTCCGTCCGGCTCGGCCGATTCGGCCCGCATGCGCAGATCGGCAGTGTCGAAGACGAGGAAAAACCCAAGTTTGCCGGGCTGCAGCCGGGACACCGGCTGGAAACCATTACGCTGGAAGAGGCGCTCGAATTGTTCAAACTGCCCAGAGCGCTGGGTTTTACGCCTGATGGCGAGGAAGTCTCAGTGGGCATCGGGCGCTTTGGCCCGTACATCCGCTATGGCAGCAAATTCGTGTCACTGAAGGATGCGGACCCCCATACGGTGGAATTATCGCATGCGCTGGAACTGGTCGCCGCCAAGAAACAGGCTGACCTGGACCGGATATTGAGGACCTGGGATGACTCTGATGTCCAGATCCTGAAGGGTCGATGGGGGCCGTTCATCACCGACGGCAACAAGAACGCGCGTATGCCCAAGGACCGCGAACCGGATTCGATGACGCTGGAAGAGTGCCTCGCCCTGCTTGAAGCAGCTCCGGACAAGCGCAGCCGCAAGAAAGCTTCCAAGAAGAAAGCCGGCAAGAAAAAGGCGGGCAAGAAGAAAGCGGCCAGGAAAAAGACGGCCCGGAAGAAAGCGACCAGAAAGAAAGCAGCCAGCAAGCGCGCAGACGCCACGGCAGTGGTCTCAACATCAGACGGTTAGACCATTGGTGCCTGGTGGTTCGCTACTGACGATCGAGGAGGCCGTGGCCTGTCTGCAAAGCGGCAAAGTGATTGGCTACCCCACCGAGGCAGTGTACGGCCTGGGCTGTGATCCTCGCTGTGAAGCCGCAGTCCGACAGATTTTGTCTCTGAAACAGCGCCCCGCATCAGCCGGGCTGATCCTGATTGCCGATGATATGGAACGCTTCAGGGCGTTTATCAAACCCCTGGATGCTGACCTTGAGGCTCGCGCACGATCGGTTTGGCCTGGCCCCGTGACCTGGTTGATTCCCCGGGCGGATGATGTTCCTTCCTGGCTGGCGGGGGATCACCAGACGATCGCTCTCAGGGTTACGGAGCACCCGGTTTGTATCGCTCTATGCGCGGCTTTTGGCGGTGCCATCGTGTCGACCAGCGCAAATCCCAGGCATGGAGACCCTGCCCGTAATCCAGGCCAGGTGCGGGCCTACTTCGAAGATGCCCTGTGCGGGGTTGTGGCTGGTGAACTGGGCGGCGGCTACAACCCCAGCGAAATTCGCGACCTGGCCACTGGCCGGGTGCTGCGGGAGGGATGACCTTGGAACCCGCTGAACAGGTATCCACGGACCGGGTAAAAGAGTACATGCTGCAGCTGCAGCAACGGATCTGCCAGTCGCTGGAGGAGGAAGACGGCCAGCAGCGATTCCTGCAGGATGACTGGAGCCGGGCAAAGAGCGAGTCACAGAACGACGGACCGGTACTGGGAGGAGGTGGCCGCAGCCGGGTATTGGCCAATGGCGCCGTTTTTGAACAGGCCGGTGTCAATTTTTCACACGTCACCGGGGATGCCTTGCCGCCTTCGGCCACGGCCATGCGGCCTGAACTGGCCGGAAGAAGCTTCGAAGCTCTGGGGGTGTCACTGGTGATACACCCTGAAAACCCGCATATTCCCACTTCACATGCCAATATCCGGTTTTTTATGGCTGAAAAATCAGGGGAAGATCCCGTCTGGTGGTTTGGAGGTGGATATGACCTGACGCCTTATTACCCGGTGCTCGAGGACGTGGTTGCCTGGCACCGGACAGCACAGGCGGCTTGCATACCCTTCGGCGACGACGTGTACCCGCGGTTCAAGGAATGGTGCGACCGGTATTTTTACCTCAAACACCGCAAAGAGTCTCGCGGCGTCGGCGGCTTGTTCTTCGATGACCTCAACGACTGGGGCTTCGAAAAGAGTTTCGATTTTCTCAAAGCGGTGGGGAACAGCTATCTGCAAGCCTACCTGCCGATCGTGCGGCGACGGAAACAGCAGGCATGGACGCAGCAGCAGCGAGAATTCCAGTTGTATCGCCGGGGGCGCTATGTTGAGTTCAACCTGGTGTACGACCGCGGAACATTGTTTGGCCTGCAATCAGGCGGCCGGACGGAATCCATCCTGATGTCACTGCCACCCCTGGTAGCGTGGCGTTACAACTGGCAACCTGAAGCGGGCTCAGAGGAGGCGCTTCTGTATGATTTCCTGGTGCCCCGGAACTGGCTGGATCACCAGAGATAAGGCAGAAATTCCTCGGGGATCGGATTGTCCTTGCTCTCGTTGTCCCACATGATCGTCACGATCCACCAACGGTCGTCCTTGAATAACAGCTGAATGCTGTTGATGCCCCGGGCGATTGGCTCGCCATCCGGACTGTTCCTGGCCTCGTAGGTGCTGAATGCCTGCACCAGGTTACCGAAGCGGTTCATCTGGCGCATGATTTCGATTTCATAAAAATCATTTTCGGCCAGGTAGGCCTCCGCATCCTCGATCCACTCCTCGAGGCTCAAAACCTCGAGTTCACTCTCTTTGTGTACTCGCTTGCCGATTGGAATCAGGCGGGCGCCATCCAGGAACAGGCTGCGTTCCCGGTACCAGTTGCGTTTTCCTGCCGGGCCTGAAATCGTTTCATACATCGCCTTGATGATGGCATCCGGTGAGCTGACATCTTCCTGTCTGGGTTTGGGGGCGGTTTTCGTTTCATGGTTTTCAATCACGAGGCTTCTCTCCTTGATTCAATTACGGCCAATTCCCTGGCCCATAGATTGCAGGATTCCGCCGAGGGATGGAAGCCGTCTTCACAAAAACCATGTTCGCTGGGATTGACGCGTGTCGGTACATGGGCAGCATCAGGATAATCAGCGATCACGTTACTGGCGATGCGGTCGAAAGTTGCTGCCCGCAGTCCCAGGGAGAACCTCAAAGGCTGGGGCGGCAAAGGAAACAGGGACATCGGGGGCAGGCCGGCAAACAGGATACGCGCGCCGGGAAATTTTCGGGTGATCACCTCCATCAGCTGCGTCATTTTCGCCCGCCAGGTGCGGGTGCTGCTCATGCCGGTGACGTTGTTCACGCCGACGGACAGCAACAGGATGTCCGGCCTGTAGCCGTCTTCGATCAATGCCAGTGCGTCCAGCACGTCATCGATGGTATTGCCGGTCCGGCCCATGACGCGCCAGTGAACCCTGCGCCCCAGCTCTTCCGACAGCGCTGTCGCGAACTGTCCGGGCAGGGATTCTTCCACGTGTGTGGTGCCCACGCCGTCAATAATAGAGTCACCCAGCGCGAGCAGACGCAATCTATCACCATTGCCGGTCGTTCCCTCGCGGTCACCCGCTGCGCCGGGCAGGCGCAGCGCCCGGCGGCGCAAGCTGAGGCCCTGTATCGCTGTGACCGGCAACAGAAGCCAGAAAACCAGGCGCTGCAGCATCCTTCAGTGGGCCGTATCCCAGTCCGGGCCGTGGCCGGTGTCGACAACCAGTGGTACATCCAGTTCTGCGGCTCCGGACATTCGCTTAACCACGGCCACTTTCAGGGCGTCAAGCTGACTTTCCGCGACTTCAAAGACCAGTTCATCGTGCACCTGCATGACCAGCCGTGCGTCGGGTTCGGTTTTCTCCAGCCATGCGTCCACGCTGATCATGGCCCGTTTGATGATATCTGCGGCCGTTCCCTGCATGGGTGCATTAATGGCGGCCCGTTCAGCGCCCTGGCGCCTTTGCATATTGCTCGCATTGATGTCAGGCAGGTAAAGCCGGCGGCCGAACAAGGTTTCAACGTAGCCCTGTTCTCTTGCTTGCTCGCGCGTCTTTTCCATGAAGTTCTGAACGCCCGGGTAGCGCATGAAATAGGTATCCATATAGGCTTGTGCCTCCGCCCGGCCGATATTGAGCTGACGTGAAAGCCCGAATGCGGACATGCCGTACATCAATCCGAAATTAATAGCCTTGGCGGCACGCCGGTGATCACCGTCGACTTTCTCATAGGGGACGTCAAACACTTCACTGGCTGTGGCCTGGTGGACATCAACCTCATCGTGAAATGCTTTCAGCAGGCCTTCATCTCCTGACAGGTGAGCCATGATGCGCAATTCGATCTGGGAATAATCGCAGGCCATGATCAGGCTGCCTGGCGGAGCGATGAACGCTTCCCTGATTTTTCGCCCTTGTGGTGTGCGGATCGGTATGTTCTGCAGGTTCGGGTCTGATGAGGACAGCCTGCCGGTGGCTGCGACGGCCTGGTGATAGGACGTGTGCACCCGGCCGGTGCGTGGATTGATCTGCAGCGGCAACTTGTCCGTGTACGTCGACTTCAGCTTGGACAGCGAGCGGTATTCCAGGACCAGACTGGGTAACTCGTAATCCACGGCCAACTCCTGCAGGACGTCCTCGGCAGTGGAGGGCTGGCCTTTCGGCGTCTTGCGGATGACCGGCAGGCCCAGCTTTTCAAACAGGATTTGCTGCAGCTGCTTTGGTGATCCCAGGTTGAACGGCTGACCGGCTGCATCATGCGCTTCCTTTTCCAGCTTGGATATCTGCACAGCCATTTCCTGGCTCTGGCTGGCCAGCTGGTCCCCGTCGATCAGAACACCTCGCTGCTCCATCCGCGCCAGTACCGGCACCAGGGGTATTTCGATATCCTGCAGTACGCAGGCGAGGGACGTTTCTTTTTGCAGGCGCGGCCACAGGTGCTGATGCAGTTGCAGCGTTATGTCGGCGTCTTCGGCAGCGTAGTGGGATGCTTCGTCAATGGCCACCTGGCTGAAAGAAATCTGCTTCGCGCCTTTGCCCGCGATGTCTTCATAATGGGTTGTTTGCCGGCCCAGGTACTTCAGCGCCAGGGAGTCCATGTCATGGCGGCTGCCGGTGCTGTTGAACACGTAAGACTCCAGCATGGTATCGAAAGCCACGCCCTGCACGCTGATGTCATACTGCGACAGCACGTTCATATCGTACTTGATGTGCTGGCCAACTTTCGGCAGGTCCGGGTCTTCCAGCAAGGGCTTCAGTTTTGCCAGCACTTCGTCACGGTCCAGTTGCGGCTCGGCAGCGGGATAATCATGGCCGACGGGAATGTAGGCCGCGTGCCCCTGCTGCGTTGAAAAACTCAGCCCAACCAGTTCCGCCTGCATCGAATCCAGGCTGGTGGTTTCAGTGTCAACAGCCACCAGGGCAGCGTCTCTCAGCGTAACAATCAGTGCGTCCAGCGCTTCGTGGGAACTGATGGTCCGATAGTCCGTTTCCGGTGCTTTATCGTCGCCCCCCTGGTCCATTTCCTGCAGCCAGCTGTTGAATTCAAAACGTTTGAGGGCCTCGACCAGGGATGTCTTATCTATCGCAGCGCGCTTGAGGTCCCTGGGTCGATCGTCCAGATCCAGATCTGTGCGGATTGTGGCCAGTTGCCGGGAGAGAGGGAGTTGTTCCAGCGCGGCCCGCAGATTCTCACCAATTTTGCCGCCTACTTCTTCTGCATGGGCGACGACCTGGTCCAGGTCGCCCCATTGGGCCAGCCACTTGGCCGCAGTCTTTGGGCCGCATTTTTCGACGCCGGGAATGTTATCGGCCTTGTCGCCCGTCAATGCCAGGAAATCCACGATCTGCTCCGGCGTCACATCAAACTTCTGTTTTACGCCCTCGCGGTCCATATCGGTGGCGGTCATGGTATTGGTCAGGGTGGTGAGATCACTCACCAGTTGCGCCATATCCTTGTCGCCGGTTGAAATGACACACCGCATTCCGGCTTTTTCCGCCTCGGCAGCGAGCGTGCCGATGACATCATCAGCCTCCACACCATCAACCTGCAACAAGGGCAGCCCAAGCATCCTGGTAAATTCCAGGATCGACTCGACCTGTTGCCGCAACTCGGCCGGCATCGGTGGACGATTTGCCTTGTAGTCGGGATACATTTCATGGCGGAAAGTCGGCCCCCTGGCATCGAACACCACAGCGATGTATTCAGGCTCCGCTTCGTTCAGCAATCGCTTCAGCATATTGGCCACGCCGAGCAGCGCACCGGTCGGCTCGCCGCGGCTATTGGTCAGGTTGGGCAGCGCATGAAAAGCCCGGTAGAGATAGGATGAACCATCAACGAGATACAGCGTCGGATTGGTGCTCATAGTTTGTTCATGAATTATTTGCTGGTTTTTAAGGTCTGATATTATGAGAGTCTAACTCAGAGGGAGCGTGAGTCGATGAGAAACCTGGAATTCAATTTCATGCGTTGGACGACGCTTGCTATCCTGTTTTCTGCATCGATGATGTCAGCCGGCCTTCTGCTGGCACAGGAAGACCTTGAGAAACCACCTCCCATTCCACCCGAAAGCACCGAGGATGTGCCCATTCCGCCGAAAGTTCAGGATGAACAGATCGAGCCGACGGTCACCATCCGCGAGGAAGAAGAACGGTTAATCGAAGAGTACCGTTTGAACGGCCGCCTTTACATGGTCAAGGTTACGCCCAAAAAGGGTGGCGTCCCTTATTTTTACGTGGACACTGATGGTGATGGCCAGCTGGAACTCGACGCGGATCAGCGCGCCATGAACCCTGTTCAGCCCGTCCACTGGAAGGTGCTGGAGTGGGATTAGAGCCGGCTGGCAAGCCTGCGGGCAGTAAAGATATAAAGGATATCGGGGCCGGCCTGGTGGGCTTGCTGGGCCGGGGTGTCGCGTGGCTCACGCTGGTCATGGTGGTTTTGACGTTTACTATTGTCATTTTGCGCTATGGCTATAACCAGGGCTGGATCTGGTTGCAGGAGAGCGTGACCTACCTGCATGCGACGGTCTTCATGGTGGCCGCGGCATGGGCTTTCCAGACCGACGATCATGTCAGGGTGGATATTTTTTACCGTTCAGGTTCCAGTAGATACAAAAATACGGTCAACCTGGTTGGAACCCTGTTGTTGCTGGTGCCCTTTTGCCTGTTCCTGTTGTACATCGGCTGGAATTACGTGAGTGCTTCCTGGGATACGATGGAGTCTTCACGGGAGGCCGGTGGGCTGCCGCTGGTCTTCCTGCTGAAAAGCCTCATATTGATTCTGCCGGCACTGCTGCTGATACAGGCCCTGAGCACGGCCCGGCTGTGTCTGCGGCAGCTGCGCCGCGATGACTGACCAGCGGCGGGCGAAAATCGAGGCGGTCCTGGCAAACCGTCAACCGGACCTGACCGTACTCGCCGAACATCTTCATAAACCCCGAAACCTTTCCGCCATCGTCCGCACCTGTGACGCCGTTGGTATCAACGAAGTGCATGCCGTGCCGGGGGAAGAAGGCCTGGCCATTCACTGGAAGACATCGCAGGGCGCAGAAAAGTGGATGAAAGTCCGCGCGCACGAAGATCTTTCAAGTGCCTGCAGTTTCCTCAGGAGTAGTGGCTTTCAACTGGTGGCGGCACACTTGTCGGAGAGCGCAGCAGATTACCGCGATCTGGATTACACAGTGCCGACCGCGCTGGTCGTGGGAACGGAGCTTTTCGGTGTCAGTGAACAGGCGCTGGCCCTGGCAGACCAGCAGGTCAGGATACCCATGAAGGGCATGACCCAATCGCTGAACGTCTCAGTGGCTTGTGCAGTGGTGCTGTACGAGGCGATGCGACAGCGCGAGATTGCTGGCATGTACGGCCGGCTGAGGCTGGATCGTGCAACCCTCGACCCGCAGCGCTTCGAATGGTTACATCCCATAGTCGCCCGCTACTGCCGTGAACGCAACCTGGACTATCCCGAACTGGATGACGCCGGGGAAATCATCGGCGAATTACCCCGCGGAATCTCTTAGGTGCTCGAGTACTTCGGCAACATCCGGCATTTTGCCGGTCCATAATTCAAACGACAGAGCGGCTTGCTGGACCAGCATACCCAGGCCATCCCTGTAACAGATACGCTGTTCCTCACATTTCCGCCGGAGCGGTTCTGCTGCTTCGCCATAATTCATGTCGTAGCAGAGCGCCTCCGGATTAAGCCAGGATGGATCAAGCACAGGAGCGTGGCCGCTGTGGCCCAGGGAAGTGGCGTTGATGAACAGGTCGAATGGCGCTTCGGAAGACAGCTCCGCGGGTTTGCAGGCAACGACTTCACCCAGGTCGCGGTGAGCCAGTTCCAGCTGTTGCGCTTTCTCCAGGCTACGGTTGGCGACAACGACTTTGTCGGGGTCCGCATTCAACAGCGCGCCCAGAACGCCGGCTGCGGCTCCGCCGGCACCTAACAGGCAAATAGATGAGCCGGCAAGTTCCACGGACGCTCCGTCTTGCAAATCTTGGAGCAGCCCCATTCCATCCGTGCTGTCGGCAAACCACGATTCATCGTTATCAAAAACCAGCGTATTGGCAGCTTGCGCCCGGCGAGCGCTGTCACTGTCATGGGAAGCGAGTTGCCAGGCGGCATTTTTGAAAGGCGCTGTGATATTACAGCCACGGCCGCCCTCCAGGGCCAGCATTCTTACCTCTTGAGCAAACGTGTCCGCAGTGACCTGAATAGCCCGGTAATCGACCCGGAGACCACACTGGGCCGCGAACAACCCGTGAATCTCGGGGGATCGGGACTGGGCAACCGGGTTGCCAAAAACAGCGAGCTTGATTAGCGGTCCCGAAGCCACTCGGCAGCCTGTATGGCGAAATACGTCAGCACCCCATCTGCACCCGCACGTTTGAGACAGGTCAGGGCTTCCATCACCACAGCTTCTTCGTCAAGCCAGCCATTCAGGGCGGCGGCTTTCAGCATCGCATACTCGCCCGAAACCTGGTAAGCAAAGGTGGGTACTTCGAAAGATTCCTTGACCCTGCGAATGATGTCCAGGTATGGCAGGCCAGGCTTGACCATGACCATGTCCGCGCCTTCATCCAGGTCCAGTCCGACTTCATGCAGCGCCTCGTTGGTATTGGCCGGATCCATCTGGAAGGAGTACTTGTTGGCGCCTTTCAGATTACCTGCGGATCCCACGGCATCACGGAAAGGACCGTAAAAACTCGAGGCGTATTTCGCTGCGTAGGAAAGAATCTGCTTGTTGGGGAAGCCTTCGGTTTCAAAGGCCTGGCGGATGGCGGCAATGCGGCCATCCATCATGTCGGAGGGTGCTACGACGTCTGCACCGGCTTCAACATGCGATAAAGCCTGTTTTACCAGAACATCGACGGTTTCGTCATTGACCACGTAGCCGGTTTCATCGATCAAGCCGTCCATTCCGTGGGATGTGAAGGGATCCAGCGCGACATCGGTAATCACGCCCAATTCGGGGAGGCGTTCTTTCAGCGCTGTGACGGCGCGTTGCGAGAGGCCCTCCGGGTTCCATGCTTCGCGTGCATCGTCCGACTTACAGTCAGCCGGTACGACGGGAAACAGCGCGATGGCCGGTATGCCCAATTCCAGGCAATATTCAGCCCGGGGCAGCAGGCGATCGATCGTCATGCGCTCCACACCCGGCATGGACTTGATCGGTTCAACGGCATCATCGCCTTCGAGTACGAAAACGGGCCAGATCAAATCATTGCTGCTGAACTGCACCTCGCGCATCATGCGGCGGGAAAAATCGTGAGCCCGCATCCGGCGCATGCGGGTGGCTGGAAAAGTCATCGGATGGCACCTCTGTTTTATCTCTGCTGATTCTAAACCTTTGGCGTGATTTCATACCACTCATTGAGCCGGTTGATGAGCTCGGTCAAGCCGGCCTTGTTTTTCGACGAGAAAACCTGGGCGGTGGCCAGTGGCGGCAGGGTCTTGCGGATCTTGAGCAGCGTGGCCTGCGCCGGCCCCCGCTTGAGCTTGTCGCCCTTGGTCAGAAGCAAGTGGCAGGGAAGTCCTGACAGGGAACACCAGTGCAGCATCTGCTCGTCGAACTCACGCATCGGGTGGCGGATGTCCATGACCAGTACCACACCCCGTAAACATTCACGTCGCTCGAAATACTGCTGCATGACCTGTCGCCAGTGCGCCTTGAGCTTTGCGGGAACCTTGGCGTATCCATAACCTGGCAGGTCGGCAATACGGCGGTTTTCGTCAACGTCAAAAATCACGATCTGCTGGGTGCGGCCGGGAGTTTTGCTGGTACGAGCCAGTGCTTTCTGATCAGTCAGGGCATTGATTGCACTGGATTTTCCCGCATTGGAGCGGCCGGCGAAAGCCACTTCATATCCCGTATCTGGCGGTAGTTGCGCCAGTTTGTGCGCGCTGATGACATAGCGAGCGGAGCGGTACGGGTTGAAAGTTTGGGATTTGAATGTCATTTGATTGTCTGTTTAAGCTGGAACGTGGCGACCGAAACCGCGATAATATCGGGCCATTCTAGCCTGAATACAGTTCATACCGACTCTAGGAGATCGCAAAATGAGTTTTTTGCTCCGGGCCATAGCCAGTTCACTGGTCCTCGTCAGCCTGCAATCCTTTGCCCAGGGAGATGCTGCGGCGGGCGAAACCAAAGCGGCCATCTGCGCCGCCTGCCACGGTGCTGACGGCAATAGCGCTGTCCCCAACTGGCCGAAACTTGCAGGTCAGCATCAACAGTACCTGGTGCGGCAGTCAACTCTGATCAAGGCCAATGCTCGCCCGGTGCCGGAAATGCTGGGAATTACACCGGGCCTGACCGAGCAGGACATCCTCGATATCGCGGCTTACTTTTCGCAACAGACCATCACGGGCGGAGTCGCCGATGAGTCAAAAGTAGAGCTTGGCGAAAGAATTTTCCGTGCAGGTAACCTCGAAACCGGAGTGCCTGCATGCATGTCCTGCCACGGCCCCGCCGGTGAAGGAAACCCGCTGGCCAGCTATCCGTCCCTGGCAGGTCAGCACGCCGTGTACACTGCCAATATGCTGACCCGTTTTCGCAAGGGTGAGAATTGGGGCGAAGGTGATGCTTCCAGCCAGGTCATGAACGGCGCAGCAGCCAGGCTCACCGATGACGAAATAGCAGCGGTGGCCAGCTACATCGAGGGCCTTTATCTCAGTTCCGAATGAACCGAATGAGCGGAAAGCGGTCAGTAGAAAATACCCTTGAAGAACCGAATTCGCAGGAGCAGTTAATGAACAAAATCGTATTTATCAAGTTGGCAGCGCTTGGCCTGTCGTTGCTGCTGGCCCTGGTGAGCCCGGTCCAGGCGCAGGTGGGAGACGTCGAGTACCAGGAAGGTCTGCACTACTTCCTGATCGAAGGTGCCCCGGCCAGGAGCAGTGACACCATCATTCTGGAGGAAGCGTTCAGTTATCTCTGCACGCACTGCAACACTTTCGATCCCTACGTTGAAGCCTGGAAAAAAAGAAAGCCCGAATACGTGCAGTTCAGGCGCATTCCGGTTGGTTTCGGCCGCGGTTCCTGGGAGCTGTATGCCAGGGGTTACGTTACTGCGGAAATGATGAAAGTACCGGACAAGGCGCATACTGACCTGATGGACCGGATCTGGAAAGAAAAGAATATTATCCGGGATATGGATGGACTGGCGACGTTCTACAGCCAGTACGGACTCGACAAGGAAAAATTCCTGTCAACATCGCGCTCATTCGCTGTTGACGGCAAGTTACGCAAGGACCAGGCCCTGGTGCAGACTTATGGCATCCGTGGCACGCCCGCGCTGGTGCTCAATGGCAAGTACCGGATTGCAGGCAATGCCGCTGTGGCCAGTTACGACGCCATGTTCGAGGTGGTGGACTACCTGATCGAAAAAGAGAAGGTTTCTGTGCAGCAGGCAAGTGTCGCAGCCGATTGAAGAAACCACTGATACTGGCCAGAAACTTAGATTTCTGAGCTTCAATATTCAGGCAGGCACTTCGACAGCGCGCTATCACCATTACGTCACGCACAGCTGGCGGCAGGTGCTGCCGCATGCCAAGCGCGTGAAGAACCTGGACTCGATCGCCGAGCTTGTTTCTCCCTTCGACATGGTCGCATTACAGGAAGTCGATTCGGGCAGCCTGCGGTCGGGTTACATCAACCAGTCCCGCTACCTGGCGAATCATTCCGGCATGCCGTTCTGGTGTCATCAGTCCAATCGCAAAGTCGGCACGGTAGCTTATGCCGGCAATGGATTTCTGAGCCGGTACGAGCCGGATGCCGTGGAAGAACACCGTTTGCCGGGTGTCATCCCCGGTCGGGGAACCCTGCTGGTGAGATACGGCGAGGGTTTCAATGGACTGGATATCGCTGTCGTTCACCTGGCGCTGGGAAAACGGGCCAGGGCACAGCAACTGAAATTCCTCGCGCGGGAACTCGATAGCAGCCGGCACCTGGTGGTGCTGGGCGATTTCAATACCCAGGTAGACACACCGCACTTGCTGGAACTGAGGGAAACGCTGGCTTTGCAGGCGCCCACCCGGGGTTTGCCGACCTATCCGTCCTGGCAACCACAACGCGCGATCGATCACATGCTGGTCAGCCGGACGCTACAGGTGGGTGTCGCGGAAGTGCTCGATGTGACCTATTCGGACCATTGCCCCGTGGCGCTTGAAATTACTTTGCCGCCTGAATTGAAATTGCAGGAAGCGACTCGCCCCGTGATCAGTATTGAATCCCAGACCCGGCCCTAGAAACCCGCCAGCATCCTGATTCCGACCAACATCAGGAAAACGCCAAAAAGCTTCTTGACCAGGTCAGGGTGAAGCCTGTGCACGGTTGCGGCCCCGAGGGGTGCGGCCAGGGCGCTGGTCAGAGCGATGCCCAGTAATGCGGGCAGGTGGATATAGCCCAACGCCCCGTCCGGCATTTCGCCGTTCATGCCGAAGCCGATGAAGGCCAGGGAGCCTGCCGCCGCGATTGGAAAACCACACGCTGCGGAAGTAGCTACCGCGTTTTGGGTTCTAACGCCATGCCAGAGCTGCCATGGCCCGGTCAAGGCTCCGCCACCGATGCCTATCAGGCTGGAAATTGAACCAATGACAAAGCCTACCAGGCTGACACCGGGCTGGCCGGGAACGGGTTTTTCACCGATCGGCTTACGTGCCAGGATGAGTTGGAGCCCGGCCATTACCGCAAATACGCCGACGACACGAATCAAGGCATCTGCCTGCAGCTTGTCTGCCACTGCTGCGCCGAGAATAGCGCCAAACACCAGCCCGGTGGTAAGGGACCGGACCAGCGGCCAGTTGATAGCTCCTTTGCGGTGGTGCGCGTACAGGGAACTGAGTGACGTGATCAACATGCTTCCCAGCGAAGTGGCGATGGCCATATGGATCGCCCAGGGAGCGGTTTGCGGGTCTTTCAGAAACAGAAAAGTGAGCGCGGGTACAACTACGAAACCCCCGCCGATTCCCAGAAAACCCGCAAGGTAGCCGGCCAGTATCCCAGTCAACGCAAATTCAAGCAGCATTCGCTTGCCGAGCTGGTCTCGATTTCATATTCTGGTGCACGTGATTCTTCGCCTTCTCAAAAACCGGGCCCTTTCCCTCTTTGGGTCGGGTTGGATGCCCAAGTTTAACCCTGGGAGGGCCATTCCAACAGGCCTGGCGGTTCTCGCATCGTCTTTTCTTACGTCCGCGGTTCCGGCCGCCGAAAATCCTGCTGCGGACTCGCTTGAAAAATTCGGTACAGCCTGGCGGGCCGCTGCGCATGGCAGCCGGGCAGATTTCGTCCGGCTGATGCCCGAGCTGGAGAACTATCTGCTGTATCCCTACCTGCGTTACGAGGACCTGCGGTACCGACGTGCCTCCGTGCCCGATGAAGAAATGGCTGAATTTCTGGAGCAGTATTCAGACTGGGCGTTTGCAGCCGGTCTTGAAAGAGCCTGGCTTCGAACGCTGGGCAAACGCGGCCAGTGGGACTCCCTGCTGAGTCATGCGCCCGGAGTGCTCGATGATACCGAGGTGAATTGTTACGTGGCCCACGCCCGCATCAAGCGCGGACAAACCGAGGGGCTCCTGCCGGTGGCCCAGTCGCTCTGGGCTGTAGGAAAATCCCAACCCGATGCCTGTGACCCGGTTTTTCAGTGGTTAAAAAAAGAAAAGGGTATTACTTCCGGGTTGGCATGGGAGCGTATCCGCAGGGCTATGCAAGCCAGGCAACCCAGGCTGACCCTCTACCTGGCCCGCTTCCTGGCTCCGCAGGACAAGATATGGGCGGACCGGTGGTACCAGCTGGATCGCAGCGGCTATCGTCAACTGAAGCAGTCTGCGAAATGGCCGGTACAGGAGCATAGCCTGGATATTACCGCCTATGGCCTGAAAAGACTGGCAAGAAACGACCCTGACAGAGCCTGGGATAGCTATCTCGTGCTGGAGTCGCGGTTTGATTGGGGTGCTGATGTCCGGGGGAGTATTCTCAGGGAAATTGCCATGTGGTCGGCCGTTGAGGGCCTTGACGGAACACCGCAGCGAATGGCGGCAGTCGAGGCAGAATACCGGGACGGCAAACTGTGGGAGTGGTGGACCCGCTACAACCTTTCGGCCGGGCGCTGGCAGGAAGTCATTGCCGCCATTGAGGGCATGCCGGAAGATCAGCGGGATGATTCTCGCTGGCGTTTCTGGGATGCGCGCGCCCGCAAGGAGACAGGGGACCAGGAACAAGCAACGCAAAGGCTGGGCAGCCTGGCGCTGGAAGCGAACTATTATGGTTTTCTCGCCGCAGACCTGTTGCAGCAACCTTACACCATTTGTCCGCAAGAGCCCCAAGTGCCGCCTGAGCAGGTCCAGGCACTGAGAGAGCAGCCAGGCTTTGAGCGGGCACTGGAACTGAGAAGGGCCGGAATTCCCAACTGGGCGCGCAGTGAATGGAAAATCGCCGTGAAAGCACTGGACAAGCAGGGCTTGCGCGCCGCGGCGGCACTTGCAACCGGTGCAGGCTGGCCGGATATGGCGATTTTTGCCCTGGGCAACAGCGGTGATCTGCGCTGGTATGACTGGCGGTTTCCCATTGAATACGCCGACCTGGTGGAATCACAGGCCGGCAAGCTGCAGCTCGATTCGGCCTGGGTCATGGGCCTGATGCGCTCGGAGAGCGCCATGGCGGAAGACGCCCTTTCATCGGCCGGAGCAAGAGGGTTGATGCAGGTCATGCCGGGGACGGCCAAATTGCTCGCGCGGCAGCATTCGTTCAATTACACAGGCCATCAGCAGCTGATGCAGGCCACGGATAACATCCAGTTTGGAACGGCTTATCTCAGGGATCTGCTCGATCGCTTCGGAGAAAACGAAGTGCTTGTTTCAGGCGCCTACAACGCCGGGCCACACGTGGTCGAACGATGGATGGCGGAACGGCAAACGGATGATCCCACCATCTTCGTGGAAACATTGCCCTATTTCGAGACCCGCGACTACATTCCACGTGTGCTCGCGTTCTCCACGATTTACGACTGGAGACTGCAAAACCCGGTCAGGCGAGTGTCATCGCGGATGCCTGCTCTTGATGTGAACCCGGCAGCAGCCCCTGCCAATGCGGCTGCCGAGATTGTCTGCCGGACGACCGGCTGACACACCACGACGCCAGGGAGCGAAACATGAGAATTGTTCTACTGGGTGCTACCGGTTTTCTGGGGCACCACCTGTTGCCGGAGCTGTCAGCGGCCGGTCATGAATGTATCGTGCTCAGCCGCTATCCACCCGGCTGCCGGGAGTTGACAGTTCTTCCGAACGTCGAGGTCCGCCGGTCGGATATTTATGCTGCAGAGCAGTTGCAAAAACACATTGGCGGCGCAGATGCGGTAATCAATATGGTCGGCATCCTGAACGAACGTGGGCGAAAAGGTGAGGGATTCAACACCGCACACGTCGTCCTGGTTGAAAAGATCATCGAGGCTTGTCGCGCCTGCAATGTTCGCCGCCTGCTCCAGGTCAGTGCCCTGCACGCAGGCAAGGGCAGCAGTTATTACCTGATCAGCAAAGGTAAAGCAGAAGAGCGAATCCTGGCTGCGGAACACCTGGACAGCACGATCTTCCAGCCTTCGGTCATTTTTGGCGAGGGCGACAGCTTTTTCAACCGCTTCGCCGGCTTGCTCAAGGTAGCGCCTTTTCTGCCACTCGCCTGCCCGGATTCAAAACTTCAGCCGGTATGGGTGGGAGATGTTGTCGTCGCCATGGCTCGCGCACTGGCTGACCCGGATACCATCGGCCAAAAGCTGATCATGGTTGGGCCGCAAGAATACACCTTGCGTGAACTGGTGGAATTCACGGCCTGCGTATGCGGTTTGAGACGAAAAATTATCGGTCTTCCGGACAGCATGTCCCGGTTACAGGGCCGGGTGATGGACTTTGTGCCGGGCAAACCTTTCTCATCCGACAATTACCGCTCGTTGCAAACCGACAACACCAGCGGTGAGAACAGCCTGTGGAGGTTCGGTATCACCCCCCGATCGATCGAAGCCACGGTGCCGGGTTACCTGGGTGGTGCCGCTTCCCAGCGACGACTGGACAAGTGCCGCAAACGGGCGGACGAATGACATGATGGAAGTTTTCCTGGTCGGCGGGGCTGTCCGTGATGAATTACTGGGCAAAACGATTCGAGAGCGTGACTGGGTTGTGGTTGGCGGTACTCCCGGGGAACTCGTGGATCAGGGGTTCAGGCAGGTCGGGGCCTCCTTCCCGGTTTTCCTGCATCCAGACTCTGGTGAGGAGTATGCGCTTGCTCGCACCGAGCGCAAACAAGGGCATGGCTACCATGGCTTCACCGTCGATTTTCATCCCGGCGTGACGCTCACCGAGGACCTCGAGAGGCGCGACCTGACCATCAATGCGATGGCGCGCGATGAGAACGGCCAACTGATCGATCCGTTCAATGGTTTGCGCGACCTGGAGCAACGGGTGTTGCGGCATGTCTCCGATGCCTTCAGTGAAGATCCACTGCGGGTGTTGCGGGTGGCCCGCTTTGCCGCCAGATTTGCGGAGATCGGCTTCACAATACATCCTTCCACCTTGCAACTGATGGTGGACATGGTGCAATCGGGCGAGCTCGAACACCTGGTTCCCGAGCGGGTCTGGTCTGAATTCGAAAAAGCGTTCCGCTGCTCCATACCCGGAAAGTTTATCGAAGTGCTGCGCCAATGCGGTGCGCTGGCGCTGCTTTTGCCAGAAGTCGATTGCCTGTTCGGGATTCCGCAGCCGGAAAAATATCATCCGGAAATAGACACCGGAGTTCACGTATTGCTGACGATGGATCTCGCGGCTTCCATGAGCGCCGGGCCCAATGTGGTTTTTGCGTTGCTGCTGCACGACCTGGGCAAAGGACTGACACCGGAGTCCCGGTTACCTTCACACCTTGGACATGAAGTCAGTGGAGTGCCGCTGGTGCGGCATGTTTGTGAACGTTTCCGTGTTCCGGGCGCCTACCAGGACCTGGCCACGGTTGTCTGCAAACTGCACCTGCGTTGTCACCGCTTGCTTGAAGCCCGCCCGGCCACCCTGATGAAATTGATCGAGGAGGCAGACCTGTTGCGTCAACCGGACCGGGCAATGCCTTTCCTGCAGGCCTGCGAAGCCGATTACCGGGGAAGAAAAGGGTTGGAAAACAGGCCATATCCGCAAGCTCAACGTTTGCAGTTGGCGCTGGCAGCGGCACAGAGCATCAGCGCAGCCGATGTAGATATCAGCGGACTGCAAGGGCCACAGATAGGAGAAAAGATCAGGCAAGCCCGGGTGGCCGCTATAGGCGATGCCTTAAATCCTGCAAGCTGAAACCGCGAGGCGGTATTTCGAGGCCCCTGCCCAGGCCCATGACCTGGAACTTCTCACCCATCATGCCCGGCAAGGTCAGTTGCCTGGCCTGGGCATTCAGGGCAAGACCTCCATCGGCGGAATTATCGGCGTGGTTCATCAGCAACCCATCCAATCCGCAGCCCAGCAGGAACAGGGCCTGGCTGGTATATCCCTCGACCTCCAGGCCGCAGCTGTCAGCCGCTTCGGCCAGGGCTGTGAAGTCCACCCAGGCCGTGATGTCCTGCAGCCCGGGCCAGAAAAACACATCATCGTGCGCCTGGTGGCGGTAATGACACATCAGGGTGCCGTCCGAGCGCTCGGGCAGATAGTACTCCTTTCTCGGGTAGCCATAATCGATAAACAGCGCTAGCCCCCGCTGCATGGCGGCTGTGACCGATTGCAACCACGGTGCGAGGTGCAGGTTGATTTCTGAGCGGTAGCCGGTTTGGAAGTCGCGGCCCGTGTCCGACACGATGTGTCCAACGGCCTGTTCCAGCGCATCCGGCGCCGGCCGGGTTGCCCACCCCAGGCGGGTGTCGCCGGCTTGCACACACAATTGCTCGACACCTTTCTCTCCTTGCCGGAAGCGTTCGACCGCCAGTGCATCAAGCACTTCGTTCGCTAGCAGGACGCCGCGCCAATCCTGGCCTGGCGGCTCATCCAGCCATTCCACGCGCTCGACCAGACCGGTTGTGGCGGCGATTTGCTGCCGCTGAACTTCTCGCAGGTCTGCACTGCGCTCCAGGATCAGGTAGCGGGAAGGGAGTTGCTTTGCCGGCAGGCTTTGCAGCAGATCCGCTGCCAGGCGTCCGGTGCCAGCGCCAATTTCCAGGATATCGTACTCGCCCAGCTCATCGGCCGTCTGGCTTACCTGCCCGGCCAGGCAGGCGGCGAACAGGGAGCCGAGTTCCGGAGCGGTCGTAAAATCCCCCGACGGCCCCAGTTTGTGCAGACCTGCTGAATAATAGCCCAGACCCGGTTCATACAAGGCCATTTCCATGAAGGTTGAAAATGGCATCAAGCCGTCATTGTCAAGGTTATCGCGGATACGGGCGCAGAGTTCTTCGCTTATCGGCTTGAGCTCTTCCGGGGGTTCGGGCAGGATGTTGCGGGACATAGTTTGCAAGTGTGTTTGAGTGAAAAGTCCATGTCCAGCAGAAAAACAGCACTGGTAACCGGGGCCGCGGCCAGGATTGGCGCGGAAATCAGCAGAACCCTGCATGAACGAGGTTGTGACGTGCTGATTCATTACAATTCCAGCGATAGCGCTGCGCAGAGGCTGGCGGAGGAGCTGAACGCCCGGCGCGAAAACAGTGCGTTCACCGCATCGGCGGACCTGTCTTCGGCGAAGGGCGTGGAGCAGTTGGCTGCAGCGGCCAGGCGCTCTTTTAACAGGCTCGATATCCTGGTCAACAATGCTTCTCGTTTCTACCCGACAACCACGGGCCAGACCCAGGCCTGGCAGTGGGATGACCTGCTGAACAGTAATCTGCGCGGCCCGTTTTTCCTGGTGCAGGCTCTGCTTGAGGAGCTCAGGGTGGCGGGTGGCAATGTTATCAATATCGTGGATATTCATGCCGAGCGCCCGATGCCGGGTCACGCGGTTTACTGCATGTCAAAAGCCGGGCTGTTCATGATGACCCAGGCGCTGGCGCAGGAGTTGGGTCCGGCGATACGGGTTAACGGTGTTTCACCGGGAGCCATTCTCTGGCCGGTTAACGAAATGGCTTCTTCAGAAAAGCAGGCTATCCTGGACAAAGTAGCTTTGGAACGGGTTGGGGCCCCATCCGACATTGCCTCGGCAGTAGCTTACCTGTGCCTCGACGCGCCGTATGTCACCGGGCAGATCCTGGCAGTTGACGGCGGGCGTACGCTGAACGTTTAGTCCAGCGATAATTCGATGCGCCTGGGTTGCTTGCCTTCCCGGGGAAAGGCATTCCAGAGCTCCAGTATCGTTTTGCGTTTAACCGGATGCACCCAGTCCGGCGCCAGCGCCGCCAGTGGCTGGAGCACATAGGCTGCCTCCAGGATCTCTTCGCGGGGGATTTCCAGTTCCGGTGAATACAGGACCAGATCGCCGTAAAGGAGAATATCGACGTCGAGGGTTCTGCTGGAGAATTTCGGAACATTGCGGTTGCGCTGGTGGCGGTTTTCCAGCTCCGTCAGCCATGTTTTCAATTCCAGCGGGGGCAAGTCGGTTTCTGTTCGGGCCACGAGATTGATAAAGTCGGCCGCCTCGAAGCCGTGGGGCGCGCAGCGGTACACGGGGGACAGCTCCAGGGTGCGGAAGCTCTGGCGCAGGATGTGAATGGCCGATGCAATGTTTTTCTCCGCATTGATGTTACTGCCCAGGCCCAGAAATACAGTTCGCATCGGCGTTGGCTACGGTGCGTTTTTGCTGCGTTCGATAATCACTCCGACCGCGCTGGAACCGCGCACCGCACCCGGCTTGCTCAATTTCAGCCGTAACTGCGAGACGGGAAATTCGGCAAGCACTATCCCGGCACATTTCTCCGCCAGCGTCTCTACCAGTTGGTACTCGCTTTGCTCGATGAAACGGATCAGGCGCTTGGAGACGGCCTTGTAATCCAGGGTATCTTCGATGGAGTCGGATGCGGCTGCCTTGCGGATATCAAATTCCATTTCCAGGTCAAGGCTCACCGCCTGGCGGATTTCACGCTCCCAGTCAAAGATGCCGATGACCGTTTCGACCGTCAGGTTTTCCACAAACACCAAGTCTTTGCGTGGCTCGTTCATGCCCAGTCAGCCTTTGTCATGAGTTCATCCAGGGGCCAGCGCGGGCGCGCCCTGATAATCGGCGCTTCGGTTTCTCCCGCCAGCAGGCGGTAGTAACCGGCCAGGGCGATCATCGCGCCATTGTCAGTGCAGAATTCGATGCGCGGGTAGGAGACACTCCAGCCATATTTCCTGCCGGCCGCGGACAGTGTCTCGCGCAGTTGCAGGTTGGCGCCAACACCGCCGGCGATAACCAGCTGTTGGCAGCGCGTTTGCTGCATGGCCCGGCGGCACTTGATCACCATGGTTTCGACCACGGCTTTTTGAAACCCGGCTGCGATGTCCGCGCGAGCGTTGGCTTCTTCGCCATGCTTGTGCCAGAGATTCCGTGTGTGGGTTTTCAGGCCGCTGAAACTGAACTCCAGTCCCGGTCGGTCGGTCATCGGTCGGGGAAACCGGAACTTGTCGGGATCACCTGTTTCGGCGGCCCTGGCCAGCACCGGGCCACCGGGGTAACCCAGGCCCAGCAACTTGGCCGTTTTGTCAAAGGCTTCGCCGGCCGCATCATCCAGGGTTTCGCCGAGGACGCGATATTCGCCAATCTTGCGGACTTCCACCAGCATCGAATGGCCGCCCGAAACCAGTAGGGCGACGAACGGAAATTCCGGCGGGTCCGGTTCCAGCAACGGCGCCAGCAAGTGACCTTCCATGTGATGCACCGCGACAGCAGGCACGTTCAGGGCCTGGGCAATCGCACGGCCGGCCGCGGCACCGACCAGCAAGGCGCCGATCAGGCCGGGCCCCGCCGTATAGGCCACGCCGTCTATTTCGTCGCGTCTGCAGTTGGCCGATTGCAGGCATTCATCCAGCAATGGCAACAGCTTCCTGACGTGATCGCGCGACGCAATCTCCGGCACCACGCCGCCATATTCAGCGTGAATATGGGCCTGCGAATACAGTGCATGGGACATCAGCCCCAGCGTGCCATCGTAAATAGCAACGCCGGTTTCATCGCAGGAAGTCTCTATACCCAGTACTCGCATAGCTTCTATATACGTGCAAGGCGCCCGGTCTGCAATGCCTTTGGTGTTTTAAGCCGGAGATGATTGCGTCATGATAGGGCTGTGTTATCTTT
>Ga0316194_10000104_pt1 | contig 42743 bp, 41 predicted proteins | sample CroRivsedime1_MG_FD_204936 | JGI IMG/M metagenome (GOLD analysis project Ga0316194, IMG submission 204936) | Coastal sediment microbial communities from Maine, United States - Cross River sediment 1 | ecosystem: Environmental > Aquatic > Marine > Coastal > Sediment | place: USA: Maine...
CACGTTGCCAGGACTGTGCCAGAAAATGGGCAACAGAAGTTTTGCCATTGGTACCGGTGATACCCGCAATTTTCATTTGCTCCGACGGAGCCGCGTAATACCGTGATGCCAGTTCTCCAAGCTTGTTCCCAAGCCCGGCAACCTCGCAAGCCGGTACACCCAGTTCCGGTAACGCTTTTTGGCCATCATGGATGACAGCCACTGCACCGGCAGCCACCGCTGCCCGCGCATAATCCAGACCATGTGCCAACTGACCCTGCACGGCTACAAAGGCATCACCGGGTTTGATACTGCGATTATCAAGGCCAATACCCGTGACCCTGAGAACAGGTGCTTCATCAACCCAGCCTTCCAGTAATTCGCGCAAAGTCATGGCCATGATCATTGCCCCTCCGCGCTGCTGCTGTTGCCGGTATTTACCAGCATCGTCGGGTAATCATCTGGCGGAATATTCAAAATTCGCATCGCACCGGTCATCACTTCGGAAAACAGGGGTGCGGCAACCAATCCGCCGTAATATTCATCACCGGTCGGGTCATTGATCACAACGACACAGACAAGACGCGGGTTGCTGGCCGGGCCGAAACCCGCAAAACTCGAAACGTAGCGGGCAGCGGCGTAGCCTGAAGCACTGGCTTTATGTGAAGTTCCGGTTTTTCCGGCAATACGATAATTTGTGACCCGTGCCCGGCTACCGGTACCTTTGGTGGTTGTCACCGTCTCCAGCATTTTCGCAACCGCGTTAGCGACTTCAGGATCAATGGCAGAAATGGGAGGATTATTGGAGCCCTGAATAAAGGCTGGCTGACGTAATTTACCGCCGTTGGCGATGGCAGCGTAGGCCTGTGCCACCTGCAAAGGTGTTGCAGAAATCCCGTAACCGTATGAAATGGTTGCCTGTTCCAAACGTCTCCAGCGGCGGTGGTTTCTCAGTACGCCGGCAGATTCACCCGGAAAGCCGGTGCCGGTTGCCTCGCCGAAACCAAAACGGCTGTAGGTATCCCACATTTGCTCCGGCTCTAATTGAAGCGCCAGTTTTGTTACGCCGACATTGCTTGATTTCGTCAGGACACCGGTAACATCCAGCAAGCCGTAATTGTTGTGGTCACGTATGGTATGGCCGGAAATTACCGTGTAACCCGGTGAGGTTTCCACCGGTGTTTCGGGAACCGCCACCCCGTTTTCCAATACGGCGGCAATCGCTATGGGCTTCATGACGGAACCCGGCTCAACCACATCAGTGACCGCACGGTTACGCATGCCGTCGGTGTCATGTCCTGGATCGTTCGGGTTATAGGACGGTTGGTTGACCATGGCCAGTACTTCACCCGTGTCGACATCCAGTACCACCACGCTACCTGAGCGCGCGCCGTGCTGGAGCACCGTGCTTTTCAATTCACGGTAGGCCAGGTATTGCAAGCGCTTGTCAATCGTGAGGTGTAAATCGTTACCCGGATCGGACTCTCTGATCAGTTCGACCTCTTCAACGGTCTGTCCTTTACGATCCTTGATGACACGCTTGCTGCCGGGAATGCCAGCCAGCCAACTGTCGTAGGCAAGCTCCAGCCCCTCCTGGCCAATATCATCAATATTGGTAAAGCCGATCACGTGCGATGTCACTTCGCCGGCCGGATAAAAACGGCGGTATTCCTTTTGCAGATACACACCCGGTATATTCAGTGCACGGATTTGATCGGCCAAGGCAGGGTTCAGACGTCTCCGCAACCAGACAAACTCCTTAGCCGCGCGTTGTGTCAACTTTCGCTCGATTTCTTCTGCGTTGGCATTTAATAGATCTGCCAGGGGCTTGATTTTCTCCGGGTACTCGAGCAATTGGCCCGGGTGTACCCAGACAGAATCAACTGGAGTGCTCACCGCCAACGGTTCACCATTACGGTCGGTAATAACACCCCGTGTTGACGCAATTGTGACTTCCCGCAAAAAACGGGCCTTTCCCTGTCCCTGCAGGAAGTCAGTCTCCATGACCTGTAAATTCACAGCACGTGCAATCAGTGCAACAGAACACAACATGAAAATCAGTAACATGGCGTAAAGCCTGCTACTGGGAATCATATTTTTAGTCTGCTTACTCAAGGACGTACAACCAAAATATGTGTCTCTTCGGGTTGCTGCATTTGCAGAACCCCACGAGCGGTTTTTTCAATCTGGCTCGCATCTGCCAACCAGCCCTGTTCGATCTGCAATCGGCTCCATTCAGCCAAACCCTCATCCTGAAGAACCTCGAGGGCACCTAACTCCACGGCCAGCAGACGGCTCTGGTGCCGGGTATAGACAACACCCAGCGCGCTGCTGATAACAGCGATCAGAACCAGAATCAGAATTACTATCTGCGATTTCAAGCTAGTTTCTCCGCAACCCTCATAGTTGCACTGCGTGCCCTGGGATTTGCGGAGATTTCTTGCTCGGAGGCTCGAACGGCTTTGCCAACCAACTTTAATGTTGGAGACCAATCCGGGTGCTCAGGAACATTGCGGAGGACCTTACCTGGTCGTACGGCTTCTCTAAATGTCCGTTTGACCAGGCGATCCTCCAGGGAGTGAAAGCTGATCGCTACCAGCCTTCCTCCCGGACGCAATTGCCTGATTGACGCTTCCAGCCCTGAGGCCAGATCACCCAGTTCGTTATTGACAGCTATTCGGATTGCCTGGAAGCATCGTGTTGCCGGGTGCTTCTTTTCCCTGTTACCGATCGTCGTCTCGATAAGCCTCGCTAGCTGTGTGGTCGTTTCCAAACATTGCTGCTGCCTAGCTTTCACGATACTCCGGGCAATCCTGCGCGCATGGCGCTCCTCTCCAAACTCCCAAAATACGCGGGACATTTCCCGCTCCGGTGTCTCTGCCAGCCAAACGGCCGCAGACACACCCTTTGTTGGGTCCATCCGCATATCCAGCGGCCCGTCTTTTCTAAATGAAAAGCCACGCTCCGGATCGTCCAGTTGTGGTGAAGAAACTCCAAGATCCAATAAAATGCCATCCAGGTTTCTTTCTATTCCCCACTCCCGGGCCATGCGGTCTATCTCCGCAAAGCTACCCTGAATTATGGAAAACCTCGGGTCATCACCCAATTCTTCCAACCCTGCGGCCACCGCCTGCGGGTCCTTATCCAGGGTAAATAGGCGTCCTTGCTCGGTCAGCTGGGACAAAATCGCCCGGCTGTGTCCTCCTCTGCCAAAGGTTGCATCGAGATAAACCCCGTTTCCCCGAACCCTGAGTGATGAAACTGCTTCTTCCAGCAAAACCGCTTGATGCTGGTACTTGTTCATCCGCTCAGGTCAAACCCTCTGGTCAAAATTCAATAGCCCTCATTCGGGCATTCAGGCCCTCGCCTATAACACAAGGCTGGCCATCTCTTCTGAAGCCTGCTCATCGAGCGTGGATAATTCCTCGACACGCTTGGCATTCAGTGTATCTTCATCCCAAATATCAAAACGGTTGCCCATACCGAGCATGGTTACCCGTTTTTCCAATCCCGCCACCTGTCTCAAACTCGGCGGTATCAAAATTCTGCCATTGCCGTCCGGTTCAACGGCTGTTGCACTACCCACCAGGCGTCTTTGTAAACTCCTGTGGCTGGCGTTAAAGTTGGGAAGTGCCATGACATCGTCACGTATACGTTCCCAGGCCTGCTCGGACTGAAGCCACAATGCCCCTGAATCAAACGCACTATAGGTGAGCACCATGCGATTTCCGCATTGTCCTGCAAGGGTTTCTCGATACCTTATCGGTATCGCGAGACGCCCTTTTGCGTCCAGGTTAATTGCTGTTTCACCGAAAAACACTTTTTCCCCACCTAATTATACGAACTTCCCACAATTCCCCACATTTATGCACGATAGTATTTGAAAGCAATAAAGTCAAGCAGGACAAGGGGATTAGAACAAGAAAGGACGATCAGCCAAGGGCAGAAATATGGCAGTCCCATGGCAGCGCAACAAGATAAAACCCAACATATGGCATCCGCGGGTCAGCAAATGACCCAATATATTGTACTCTCAACCGTTTTTGGTGTCGCAGGGATTAGACATTAATCCCCGCGACTGGGCAAAAACATTTAGCAGCAGCCAGACCTGCTTACTCACCGTAGGTCTTTACCAGTCGTGGTGTGGGGATTCTTCAAATAACAATATTAAATATCCGCCGCGCTGCGGGGTGGTTACACCTGAGACACGCTGTAAATACATCCCTGTAAGCTCGGAGCCAGCTTCCCTGCTGGCTACGGTCTCAGGTGTAACCACCCCACATCCCGGCTCTGTTATGTGGTTTCAAATGGTGTAACCCACCACATGGCCCAGCACTGCTTCTCGAAAAGTTCCCGGCCTCGCCCTCCCCCAACTCAGTCTTGTGGTTTCGAACCCCGAAAAACCCTTGCCCAAAGAAAAGCCCTAACCACCATGTTGTGCCGGGCCGCCGTTTCTGGCGCAGCTCAGATTCGTCTGGGCGCTGGGCTGGACTGAACCTCATAGCAGCGCTATGGGGTGAAGGAAGCCCAAGTCCAGGCGGATCTGAGCAAGTCAGCAACGGTGGACCGGTGCAACATGGTGGTTAAAACAAAGAGAGAGCCGGCCGATAAGCCGGGTTCTGTCGTGGGCAATCATTCATCTGGGATTACTGTCACCAGCATCCTCAAGCGACCTACCCGAAGACGTCGCGGGCCACGACATAGTCTTCCTATTTGGTCTTGCTCCAGGTGGGGTTTACCTTGCCGCAAGCTGTTGCCAGTTGCGCGGTGCGCTCTTACCGCACCATTTCACCCTTACCTGCCAACGTTACTAAGTAGCGTGAGCAGGCGGTATATTTTCTGTTGCACTTTCCGTAGGCTCGCACCCCCCAGGCGTTACCTGGCACCCTGCCCTATGGAGCCCGGACTTTCCTCCCTTCCGCACATGGCGGAAACGCGATTGCCTGGCCGACTCTCGAGACTATTGTCCTCTACCCTTCCCCTCATTGATAGTGCCGTAGGGTGGGTAACTTGTTACCCACGCGTTTTCCCAGGTTGGAATAAATGGTGCGTAACGAGTTACGCACCGGCCCTACCTTCTCAGGAGGGCTTAATGGGATCATACAAGACGTTATTTGAGAAGTTCGTAGACTTCTCTGCGTGGCACGTTGTTCAACTGGGCAGCCACCCGCGCAGCCTGGGATGCAGGTAAATACTCCAGCAATGCCAGGGCCATGTCATGAGCATCGGATAAAGCCTTGTCTTCACTAACTTCAGAACCTTCAACGACGATAACAAATTCTCCGCGGCGCTGGTTGCTGTCCTGCGCCAGTATTAATTTCATATCAGCAAGGGGAACCCGTATCACGGTTTCAAATTTTTTGGTCAATTCTCTGCACACCGCGACCAGGCGCTGCCCGCCAAAGGCCTCGGCCATATCCGCAATGGCAGCCTCGATGCGGTGACTGGACTCAAAAAACACCAGGGTCCGGGTTTCATGGCAAAGAGCGACTAGCTGCTTTTTCCTGGCGGCGGCCTTGGATGACAGAAAACCTTCAAACGCAAAACGATCCGGCGGCAAACCAGCGACAGACAGTGCGGCGGTAATTGCACTGGGGCCGGGAACAGAATAGACCGCCAGGCCTGCTTCCCGCGCTGCCTTTACGAGACGGTATCCCGGATCGGAAATCAACGGTGTACCGGCATCGGAAATCAGCGCGATGGCCTGACCATCAGTGATACGGTCAAGAACCCGGCCTACCACCTGTGCTTCGTTGTGCTCGTGCAGGGCCTGCATTGACGTCGCAATATTGTAATGTGATAACAATACGCGGGAGTGACGGGTATCTTCAGCGGCGATAAGATCCACTTCAGACAGAATCCTTACAGCCCGGAAGGAAATATCCTCCAGGTTTCCGATGGGTGTTGCTACAACATAAAGGCCGGCTTGCGACATAACTGTATTTCCAATAATGTTAATCTGGTTTTCAGTACACTTTACCCGGTCAACTTCGATTGCTGTCCAATAATATAGGTTATCATTCTGAAGCGACTAACTTTGTAAAAAACCTATGACTTTACGTATTCAATCAATTCTGTTGTCTGCTGCTTTTCTGATGCTTCTTAACGCATGCGGTACAACCGGCCCGGCACCTGCCGTCAAACCGGCCATTACACAAGGGCAACCGGTCGAACCCGATACCGGTGATAGCGGTGTTTATGATCTCCAGTACCAGTTGCAAAGGGAGCCGTTCGAGCGCAGCCTGGAGGACGTCATCGAGTTGTCACGGCATATGACCGGCTACCAGCAGGACGTAGCGCTTGCGATCCTGCGTTCACTTGAGTCTATACCTTCCGGTGAGCTGACTGTCATGATTGACAGTCAGATATACGACCCTGAATTCACTGAATGGCTCGAACTGGCATTACAGAGCCGCAGCCTGCTGATCAATCAGGACTCGTTACCTGCCGCAGCACAGAACTGGGCTGATTACCATTGGGGGCATGCGATCACGCAGAATGATTTTTCCGAGCTGATTCACGCATATCGAAACCTGTTTCCTGTACCCGCTCAAGTTGCCGTCCTGTTACCCACCAAAGGTGGTCTTTCTTCTGCCGCCAAGGCAATACGAGATGGTATCCTGAGCGCCTACCTGGAACAGCCGGGCAACTCCGTTCTCCGGTTTTATTCCAGCGGGACCGACAGCGAATCAGTCATGGCTGCCTACCTGCAGGCCAGGGAGGATGGCGCCACGCAAATTGTCGGCCCGTTACGTAGCTCATCGGCCGGTGTCCTGGCCAGCCTGGATAGTCCGGGCGTACCAATATTGTTGCTCAATGAGCCGACAGAATACCCATCGCTTGACCCTGAGCAGAGAGCGACAGTAAACAGTCTCACTTTGTCACAGATAGAGGAAGCGACGGCCATTGCAGAGACTGCACTTTCACATGGTCAAAACAAGGCGATCCTGATCATCCAGGACAGCGCCTGGGGCAGGCGTATTGAGACCGCTTTCGCCACCCGGTTTGAGCAGGGTGAAGGCCGGATATCGGACATCACACGCTTCAATTCAAGCCTTGAAGAACACAATGACATGCTGACGCGGTTATTGAAGATAGACGAGAGTAAACAGCGCAAGACAGATCTGCAGTCCCGCCTTGGCATCTCCCTGAATTTTGAGCCCAGCCGCCGTGCAGATTTCGATTTTATTTTCATGGCGGCGAATCCAAAGGATGGCCGTGAACTCAAACCTTTACTGCGTTTTCACGATGCCGGTGATGTGCCTGTCTATGCGATGGGACGTATTTTCGGCGGCAAAGTGGAACAGGCTTCCAACCAGGACCTGAATGACATCGTCTTTCCAGTTACTGCCTGGCAATTGCAGGTATCCGGGAAAGATATCCCGAAACTGGAAAGCATTCGCGGCGGGGCATATGGGAATTTGTACGCTCTTGGCCAGGATGCCTGGCAACTGTTGCCATGGTTACCCCTGATGCAAAAAGATCCCGACCTGTGGTTTTCCGGCAATATCGGCGCACTGAGGATGCAGGCGGACGGTCACCTTGAAAGACAGCCTTCATGGGCACAATTTTCCGGTGGCCGGCCAATTCCCTACGAGTGGCCGGACATACAATAAATCCATCACAGCTGAAAGGCCGGAAGTCCGGTACCCACTGGGAAAAAACTGCGGAATCGTTCTTGCGCAACCAGGGTCTTAAGCTACTGCATCGGAATTTCTCAAGTCGCTTCGGTGAAATTGATTTGATCATGGAAGATGAAAAGACCGTTGTCTTTATCGAAGTAAAGTTTCGCAAGAACGACCATCATGGCAGTGGCGCAGACGCGGTTACATTTCACAAGCAAAACAGAATTTCACGTACGGCAGCCTGGTACCTTGCCAGGAACACTCACAGGGCTGAGCAATTTTGTCGATTTGATGTTATCTCCATTGACCCGAATAAAAGAGACCAGGAGATAAAATGGATCAAGAGCGCTTTTTATTCAACCATGGGTTAGCAGGTTCAGCCCGCATATTTCATCAGTATCCCCAGAAGTTTTGTAAGACAGCCAGTATGACAACGGTAAATATCGCGGCAACCACATCATCAATCATGATTCCAAAACCGCCGCTTACTTTTTTGTCGAGTTGGCGGATCGGCCACGGTTTGAGGATATCGAAAAAGCGAAACAGTAAAAAAGCCATCAACAACCAGGGCCACTGCAAAGGTACAAAGGCAGCCGATAACCAGTAACCGACCATTTCATCCCAGACAATGCCGCCGTGATCGTGAACGCCGAGTTTACGACTGACATCCCCACACAACTTGACGCCTAGCAAAAACAGCAATACCAGCAATATCCAAAAGCCCGGATCACCCAGACCTCTCAAGACAAAAATAAATGGAATCGCTACCAGCGTACCCATGGTGCCGGGCGCGAAGGGGGACAGACCCGAACCAAAGCCAAAAGCCAGGAAACCGGATGGTGAACCGAAGACGATCTTTTTTAAAGACGGACGCCCTGGAACTGCTTCATGCTGTTCAGGCGAGTTCATGGTTTCCGCCTGAAATGCTCAAAACCGGTCCCGCGTGGATGGTAGTGGCTACCGTCTTGAGCGAGACAACGGACTCCCTCACCACTTTCGATCTCGCCAATGACTGTCAGTTGGATATCCAGTTGCTGACGCCAGGTTTCGAGCCAATCCTTGTGCTGGTCAGGCAAGGTAAACAGCAGTTCGTAGTCATCACCACCCGACAATTGGTAACTCCACCTTTTTTCTTTCTCGAGTGCGGCAAGCGCGTCAGTTTGTGGCAGCTTTTCAATTTCAACGCTCGCACCACAAGCCGATGCCCTGAGAACATGGCCGAGATCTGCCAGCAGACCATCAGAGATATCAATGCAAGCACTTGCCTTCCCCGCCAGGCACTGTCCCAGGCTGACCCGTGGTTGCGGTCGATCAAGCAAATGCTGTTCAGCTACCGGTTTGCCTGCCTGCAACATTTCCAGCGCGTGGGCAGCGCCACCGATGGTGCCCGATACGACCACCAGGTCACCCGGGTTTGCACCACTGCGGGTAAGTTGCCTGCCCGGTTCGATAATGCCAAGAGCCGTCAGGCTAATGGATAGAGGCCCACTGGTGGTATCACCACCCACCAGTGTCACTTTGTGAGGCTTTGCCAGCGAGTTAAAACCCTCGCTGAACAGGTGCACCCACTCCGGTTCGGCCTGGGGCAAAGACAATGAAAGCAGGGCCCAGCGGGGGGTCGCACCCATCGCTGCCAGATCAGACAGGTTGACGGCAAGGCATTTGTAGCCAATATCAAAAGGTGATGTGTCGACAGGAAAATGGGTGCCGGCATTCAGTGTATCGGTGGCTGCCACAAGGTAATGACCGGCGGGCACTTCAAGTACGGCGGCGTCATCACCAATACCCAGTTTGACACCATTCTCGAGACCGGGGGAATTAGAGGCTGAAGTCTCCCGCTGAATCTGTCGAATCAGCTCAAACTCCTTCATTCGATCAGGCCCGGTTAAACGGCAATGAGGTAGCAGGATCCCGCCATTGCTTCACTGCCTTATCAAGTACACCATTGATATAGCTGTGCCCCTGCTCCGCACCAAACAGTTTTGCCAGGTTGATCGCCTCATCTATGACAACCTGGTGGGGTAACTCAATGCTATTGATTAATTCGTAGGCACCCATACTCAGGATGACGTGCTCGATGACATCAAGCTGGTTGAGCGGCCGGTCAAGAAACGGTTCGATCTTCTCATCGAGAGTGGCCTGATCTCTACTTACCTTTCTGACCAGGGTGGCAAACAATTCCGTATCCACATTGCTGAAATCCTGCTCTTCACGAAACTGGGCAAGTATTTCATCAACTTCCAAACCGGTCAGATGCCACTGGTATAGCGCCTGCAACGCGCGACGGCGTGCCCGGCGGCGCGATTCAAACCTGTTCTCTGTTTTATTCCGCACGGAGACGATCCAACAGGGCAATCATCTGCAGTGCAGCAACTGCCGTATCAAAGCCCTTGTTACCGGCGCCGGAACCGGCACGCTCCAGGGCCTGATCGACATTATCGGTCGTCAGCACGCCAAATATGACCGGCAAACTATACTTCAGGCCGACGGCGGCCAGACCCCGGCTGCATTCGCCGGCGACGTAGTCAAAATGGGGGGTGCCGCCACGGATAACCGCTCCCAGGGCAACCACTGCGTCATGTTTTCCATTGGAGGCCAGAACATCGACTGCCAGTGGTAACTCAAACGCACCCGGCACCCAAACCAGGCTTATATCTTGCTGTGAAACACCATTTCTGCCCAGGGCGTCATACGCACCGTCCACCAGTTGCTGCACGATAAAGTGATTGAACTCACTGGCCACCAGGGCAATACTGCATTTTCGTTGCGGCATTTCTAAGGGAAATTCACTCATAGCCTCATTCCTTGGGGGATTCATCAGAGTAATGTTCCCCTTCAACATACTCAACGACTTCAAGACCGAAGCCCGCAAGACCGGTCATGTGTTTTGGCGCGCTCAGAACCCGCATTTTTCTTATTCCAATATCAACGATTATCTGGGCGCCAATACCATAGGTCCGGAGCTCGCTGGACTGCCTGTTATCACCATCACTGGACACACTTGGCTCGGGTTGTTTCTGGATACGCCGTAATAAACTATCATTTTCTTCATGTCCACCCAGCACCAGCACCATGCCCTTACCCTGCCTGGCAATCTCTGCCATGGCCAATCTCAGAGGCAATCCGAAATCTTTCCGTTTAATGCTGAGGACATCACTGAGCGGGTTTTGCACGTGAACTCTTACCAGCATCGGCTCATCCGGGTCCACTTCGCCCTTTAAAAGAGCGAGATGAAGTTCGTCATTGATGCTGTCGCGATAGGTCAACAAGCGGAATGGACCAAAATCAGTTTCAACCTCACTGCTTGATATGCACTCCACCGACCGTTCTGTTTCCAAACGGTAGCGTATCAAATCGGCTATGGTACCTATCTTGAGATCATGCTTCTGAGCGAAGACCTCCAACTGGGGGCGCCTGGCCATGGTTCCGTCTTCGTTAAGAATTTCAACCAGCACAGCGGCAGGCTCAAGTCCGGACAACATCGCGAGATCAACGCCGGCTTCGGTGTGGCCCGCACGGGTCAATACCCCACCGGGCTGGGCCATAATTGGAAAAACATGACCCGGTTGGGAAATATTGGCCGGTCCAACATCCGGGCGGGCGGCGGTACGAATGGTATGCGCCCTGTCGTAAGCTGAAATACCGGTTGAAATACCTTCCGCAGCTTCAATTGAAACCGTAAAGTTTGTTGCAAACCGTGTTTCATTTCTATTGACCATCAGCAACAGGTTCAACTGCTCGCATCGCTCACGGGTGATCGGCATACAGATCAACCCGCGGCCATTGTGGGCCATGAAATTGATATCTTCCGGCCGGACCATTGAAGCGGCCATGATCAGGTCGCCTTCATTTTCCCTGTCCTCATCATCAATCAGGACAATCATGCGACCTGCACGAATATCTTCAATTAGTTCAGGAATGGTATTGAGTTTCATATTAGTCGCTTTCCTATGAACCGGACTGACTGCCGGTATTTTCTGAATGGCCGTATTGATTCAGACGATCCAGGTAACGGGCAATCAGATCGACTTCCAGGTTGACATCCTCACCGGCAGCCAGGCTGCCAAGCGTTGTCACTTCGAGGGTATGCGGAATAATGCATATCGAAAAACGATTATCATCGACTTCATTAACCGTCAGGCTGACGCCATCCAGGCAGGCCGATCCTTTTGGTGCGATGTACCGCGCCAGCTTGCGGTCTGTCTCAAAAAGAAACCGTTCGGAACGCCCGTCTTCAACTCGTGAAACGAGCCTGGCAAGACCATCCACATGACCGGACACCATATGCCCGCCCAACCGGTCTGAAGCACGCATCGCCAGTTCCAGGTTCACACTGTCACCCTCTTGACGATTTCCCAGGCTGGTTTTATCCAGTGTCTCAACCGATAAATCCGCACTGAACCCGGTTGCATCGGGCTCAAGCATGGTTAAACAAACCCCCGAAATGCTGATGCTGTCGCCAATTTTGCAACCTGACATCAACGTCGGTGGCACTTCGAACCGGATTCGTAAGTCCCCGTCGTATGATTTCCGGGAAATCAATTTTCCAGTTGCCGCGACGATTCCTGTAAACATGACTGATTAGCTCCTGGCAGGTCTTAATCGAAAACGCATGTCTTTACCGATGCGTCTTGAGTCTACCCATTTCAGATGGACGCGATCATCCATATTATCAAGTCGCGGCAGCGCAAAGGGACTTATTGCTGCACCACCGAGGATGATCGGTGCCTGGTAAATGAGCAGTTCATCAACCAGGCCCTGGTGAATTAATGTACCGCACAAGGTTGCCCCGGCTTCAACCTGAATTTCGTTGAAACCACGCTCAGCCAGCTTGCATAAGACCGCATCCATATCCACGCGCCCCTCAAACGAGGGTAAACCTATACAATCCGCACCGGTTTTTCTGAGCGCCCGGGGTACCGGCTTTTCCTTCAAACCGGCAATCAGGACGTTGCCGGCAAGATTTAACAACCTGGCATTGACCGGCGTCCGCCAGTGGCTGTCAATGATGATACGTGCCGGCTGATTGACTGATTCACCGTTTCGTACATTCAATGATGGATCATCCGCCAGAACGGTACCAATACCTGTCAATATGGCATCTGACCTGGCGCGCCAGTTTTGCACATCAGCACGTGATTCGGAACCGCTGATCCACTGGCTGCTGCCATTGGCCAGGGCAATATGACCGTCCATGCTTTGTGCTAACTTGATCCTGACCCAGGGACGACCCCGACGCATACGTTTCAAAAACCCGGCGTTAATGTCTTTAGCTTCAGTTGCCATCAACCCGCTTTGCACTTCAATCCCGGCCTTTTGTAACCGCTGGAACCCATTGCCGTTGACCTCCGGGTTGGGGTCTTCAATGGCGAATACCACCCGGGCCACTTTGGCGTCAATCAACGCATCCACGCAAGGGGGCGTGCGGCCACTGTGGCTGCAGGGTTCGAGAGTGACATAAGCCGTTCCACCCACCGCCTTGTCACCGGCATCATTCAAAGCATGGATTTCTGCATGGGCTTCACCGGCCTTCCTGTGCCAACCCTCTCCTACGATCTCTGAGTCACGTGCGATTACACAACCGACCCGCGGATTGGGGTGAGTCGTGGCCAGACCGCGACGGGCCAGTTGCAGGGCTCTGGCCATACACTTGTAATCGAACGCATTGAAGCCCATCGGAGTCCGCTTTATTTCATTGGAGGCGCACTAGTGCACTGCATCGTACACTAACGCCGCTTCTTGCCGGAACGGACGTTCAGCAGAGAAATTTGACGTTGATCCAGACTGCCCGGGTGTTCTTTCTCCAGTAATTCGATCTCATCCCGGAACGCCTGGATATCTTCGAACCTGCGGTATACAGAAGCAAACCGGACGTATGCCACCTGATCCAGCTGGCTCAATTCCCGCATCACCCACTCACCGATCAGACTGCTGGGTATCTCCGCTTCTTCAACACTGCGGATTTCCCGCAACAGGCTGCGGATGGAACGCTCGACCTCACGGGTTTCAACCGGTCTTTTTTCAAGGGCCCTGAGCATACCCTTACGTAACTTATCCTCCGAAAATGCTTCTCGAACACCACCTGCTTTAATTACCCGGGGTGCTACGAGTTCCGGGGTTTCATAGGTATTGAAGCGGGAAGCACATTTTGCACATTCACGCCGGCGGCGGATCTGCATACCATCGCCTGTTACCCGGGAATCCACCACCCGGGTATCGTCATGATTGCAATACGGACACCACATTTCCTGGTATCAGCGCCTGTAAACGGGATGTTGATGACATAATGCCAAGGCGGCTTCACGGGCCTGGTCCTCAACTGCCGTGTCACCAACGTGGTCGAGAACGTCGCATATGATGCCCGCCAGCGCAACACAGTCATTTTCGTCAAACCCGCGAGTGGTCACCGCAGGTGTCCCCAGACGTAATCCACTGGTTACAAAAGGTGAGCGTGGCTCGCCTGGCACGGTGTTTTTGTTAACCGTGATAAACGCACGGCCCAGTGCTTCTTCTGCATCTTTGCCCGTGTATTCACGACCGATAAGATCCACCAGAAACAGGTGGTTATCGGTGCCGCCGCAAACGATACGATAACCGCGCTCCATCATGATTCCGGCCATCGCCCTGGCATTGATCACAACCTGCTGCTGGTACTGGATAAAGCTGGGGTCCAGCGCTTCTTTGAAAGCCACCGCCTTGGCAGCGATAACATGCATCAGGGGACCGCCCTGGGTTCCCGGGAAAACCAGTGAATTTAACCTTTTCTCGATAGCCTCATCTTCCTGCGCGAGGATGATCCCGCCTCTCGGGCCACGCAGGGTTTTGTGCGTCGTGGACGTCACCACATGTGCGTGCGGCATTGGGCTCGGATAGACGCCTGCAGCAACAAGACCGGCAACATGTGCCATATCAACAAGAAAGTAGGCACCGACTGAATCGGCTATTTCACGCATCCTGGCCCAGTCTACGACACGTGAATAGGCTGAAAATCCGCCAATCAGTAAACGTGGTTTACACTCCTCGGCAATGCTTTGCATTTCATCGTAATCAATCGCGCCGGTTTCCTGATCGATACCATAGGGCACCGCATTGAACAGGCGTCCGGAGAAATTGACTTTTGAACCATGGGTCAGGTGACCACCATGCTGAAGATTCATGCCAAGCAGGGTGTCTCCAGGCTCCATCAGGGCCATATATGCAGCAGCGTTGGCCTGTGACCCCGAGTGCGGTTGTACGTTGGCATAATGGGCACCAAACAGCTGCTTGACCCTTTCCTGTGCCAGTCTCTCGGCAGTATCGACATGTTCGCAACCACCGTAATAACGCCGACCAGGATACCCTTCAGCATACTTGTTGGTTAAAACTGATCCCTGCGCTTCCAGCACCCTTGGACTCACATAGTTTTCGGACGCAATCAGTTCAATATGATCTTCCTGCCGCTGCTCTTCACTGGCGATCGCCGCCGCGAGTTCACCATCAAATTCTCTTATGCCAAAGCTGTTGTCAAACATGCCCTATCCCGTGTTGAATGAAGTGTTGAAGTAACCTGTAATTCTAACATTTATTTGTGGGCTGGTGACCCCACTGAATCTGGTTTATCACATAGTCATCCCCGCTTTCGCGGGGATGACTTTGCTTTTGGTTAGTGGAGTGCTGGCTTTATGAGGTCCCGGCCTGCGCCGGGATGACGGTGCCTTCATTTAAGAACATGATGTGGGGTTGGTACTGGTTCCTGAGCCTGCGTTGAAGGATAATTCCGACTCAATCTGTATTGGAAACAGCTATGGCCCAGTTTATCTACACCATGATTGGTGTGAGCAAAATCGTTCCGCCAAACCGCACCATTATTAAGGACATTTCCTTGTCTTTTTTTCCGGGTGCCAAAATTGGCGTGCTCGGACTTAATGGTGCAGGCAAATCAACCGTGTTGCGTATCATGGCGGGCGTGGACAAGGAATATGAGGGTGAGGCCCGGCCCCAGCCTGATATTCGTATCGGTTTTTTACCCCAGGAACCGGAATTGGATGATGAAATGACGGTCCGTGAAACCGTGGAACAGGGGGTGGCCGAAGTCAGGGATCTTTTGCTGAAATTTGACGAAATCAGCCTCAAATTTGGCGAACCCATGGATGATGATCAGATGAATGCCCTGCTCCTGGAGCAGGCAGATCTACAGGAAGCTATTGAAGCGGGTAATGGCTGGGAACTGGAAAGAACACTGGAAGTTGCGGCAGATGCCCTGCGTCTTCCACCCTGGGAGGACAAAGTCGCACACCTGTCGGGTGGCGAAAGACGACGTGTCGCCCTCTGCCGCTTATTGCTGGCGAATCCGGATATGCTGTTACTGGATGAACCGACCAATCACCTGGACGCAGAATCCGTAGGCTGGCTGGAACGGTTTCTGACCGAATTTCCCGGTACGGTTGTTGCGGTTACCCATGACCGCTATTTTCTCGACAATGCTGCCGAATGGATTCTCGAACTGGACCGTGGCTACGGCATCCCCTGGAAAGGAAATTATTCGTCCTGGCTGGATCAAAAAGACCAGCGCCTGCAGCATGAGGAACGCAGCGACAAGGCTCATCAACGGGCAATTCGTGATGAATTGGAATGGGTACGGTCAAACCCGAAAGGCCGGCGTGCAAAGAGCAAAGCCAGGCTGCAACGATTTGAAGAGCTCAGCAGTCGTGAATATCAGAAGCAGAATGAAACCCGTGAAATTTATATTCCACCGGGCCCCCGACTGGGTGACCAGGTCATCGAAATCGAAAATGTTTGCAAAGGCTTTGGGGATAAACTGCTTATTTCGGACCTGAGCTTTAACCTGCCCAAAGGCGGTATCGTAGGTGTTATCGGTGGCAACGGTGCGGGCAAATCGACCTTATTCAAAATGCTGACGGGCGCAGAGAAACCGGATAGCGGGCACATCAGCATGGGTTCGACAGTTCAGCTTGCCTACGTCGACCAGAGCCGCGATAGCCTGGATGGCGACAAGACCGTCTGGGAGGAAATTTCTGACGGAGCTGAAACCATTACCGTCGGTCAGTTCACCATGCCGTCACGTGCTTATGTCAGTCGATTCAATTTCCGTGGATCCGATCAGCAAAAGTGGGTCAAGGACCTGTCCGGCGGTGAAAGAAACCGCGTTCACCTCGCAAAACTGATCCGGTCCGGCGGGAACGTTTTACTGCTGGATGAACCCACCAACGACCTGGATGTTGAAACCCTGCGGGCACTGGAAGAAGCGCTACTCGAGTTCCCGGGTTGTGCGGTTGTTATCTCGCATGACCGCTGGTTCCTGGATCGAATCGCAACCCATATGCTGGCGTTTGAAGGTGATAGCAAAGTCACCTGGTTCGAAGGTAATTACTCAGAATACGAACAGGATCTGAAACGCCGCATCGGGGACGATGCATTAAACCCGAAGCGGGTGAAATACAAAAAGATTTAGCGTCAAATGCGCCCGGGTTCAGCCCAGTGCGTCCAGGGATGCCAGGAAGGTTGGACCCTCGTTACCTATCGGGCCAAGCTCACACTGGCTGCATACTTTCATGCTTTTACGATCCTTTGCCATCTTGGCCAAAAACGCAGCGCGTTTCTCACCGGCCAGCACCTCACTGTACTTCTGATGCAGCAGGTTTCCAAAAACACCTGCCCGCGGATGATAGCAACAGGGTACAAAAGTGCCATCGTAGTCTACGTACAGGAGGTTGATGTCACCGTGCCATGTTTTACCGGTAAACTCGTCGGGTTCAGCCAGAAACACGCAGATGCCATTGACTGTTTCCGGCTTTCGCTGCGAAGGGTTGGCCACGGCTTCGGGGAGTATCATCCACTGCCTGAACTCGGGTTCCCAGCCCAGTGGTTTGAGCAACTGCCGCCAGTTTTCCTTATCCTGCTCAGTCTCTATTATTGTTCTTGTAATCAGCTGTGTAGCCGGTGACCATCTGTCACGAAGTTCCCTGGTCTTGTTAAGGAAATACATCAATTTGTCCATCTTGGCAGGTGGCCGCAGTGCTTCGTATTTCTCTGTTGATCCATCACCGTCACAACTCACTGCAATTTTATTAACGATCTGCAGCTTGAGCATTTCTTCAAAATTATCCCAATACACTTTTTGCCCGTTCGTGGAAATTTCCACGATGGAAGCTTTCCACTTCTGCTTGGGGATTTCAGCAACGATCTTGTCCAGGTTTCGGTGCAAAAGGGGTTCACCAAAATTGTATAACCGCAATGTATGGATTTGTTCAACATCCACATTCCCGAGGATGGTTGAAAAATCACTGACATCCATGCGTTTGACCTTGTCCATTATGGTGGAATTCGGGCATCCGACGCATTGCAACTGGCAACCATGCACGATGTCGACATGGAAAATAAAGAGGGAGTCAGGCTTGTTCAAGTGGTATCTCTTTTCAATTCAGAATTCTTGGCAGCAGATGTTAACTCAGATCTGTGTGATTAAGACACATTTATTGAATCAGTTTCAGTATACCTGCACGTTATAGACACAAGTCAAAACGGTTTTCACCAGGTAAGTGCACCGGCAAAATGCCCAGCTTGAGACAGGGACTGTCCGGCTTTACTCCTTCTGCAAATCGGGTAACGAAAAATCTGTAACCGTCGGTGTAAAAGGACGTGGATCATAATCAAGCAACTCCCTTGCTGCCCTGTCGTCTATGACCAGGTTCACCTTTTGTCTCTTAACCATTTCGGGATTAACCCCGGTGATTAATCTCAAACGGCAGGCGAATCGTATCAATGAAACAAACAGCCACTCCGGAAGGCGTAGCAACCTGACTGGTTTTTCCATTGCAGAAAAAATTCTGACAGCCATATCCGAGTAACTTAAAGTTTCACCCCCGCCCAACGACAGGCTGCGAGGCAATTCACCATTGAAGTGCAGCGCTTTGACCGCCACTTGCGCCAGGTCATCGGCGTGTACCGGTTGCCGCAAGCCGGTTGCCCTGCCATTGACAGGAATAAAACCAAAGCGGCGAACCCAGCCTGCCAAACGGCTGATGTTGGTATCCAGTCCACATCCATAAATCAGGGTAGGCCTGAGTATCAGCAATTTTAACCCTGTGCTTTCCGCCATGGACTGCAATTCCGACTCGAGGCCGAGCATGTCCAGAATCTGTTGCTTCTCCACGGGGTCATTCGATTGTTGCTTGGTTTCGACGCTGCTGCTGCTGAATACAATTGCAGTCTTAAATTTCTCTCCAGCCATCAGGAATTTTTTGGCAAGATCCAGCGGGCCTGCAGATAGCAGATTTCCACAAGGTTGACAGAGGTCCATCGCACCGGCCTCATTCAACCATTGAACCTGCTCAAAATCCGGATACCCGGATGGTTTCCCTTTGCGACTGACGGCAAGTACGCGAAAGCCGGCGCTTACCAGTTTCGGAATAGCAAATATGCCGATCTGGCTGCTCGCCCCTGTCAGCAATACACCGGGAGTGCTTATGCCCTGATCAGTATTAGCGGCCATAAAATAATGAACCTGAGCCAGATACCTGCATATACCAACATACGAATAGGAAAGAATGTCTTTTTTGCCTGGAATTTTCTGAAAAACCTGGCCATACCAAGATGCTTCTGAAAATGTACCCAGGTAGGACGGCTTCGGCTTGACAGGCCTTGCTGATGGACACAAGCCGCTTGCGGCACGTAAAGACAGTGCCAACCCTGCTGCTTCAGACGAAACATCAGGTCCAGGTCTTCACAGTGCATGGCGTACGCTTCATCCAGAAAACCTACGGCCTCTAGCGCACTTCGCCTGACCAGCATACAGGCGCCACTGACGGCATCGCAGATCTGTGGATCGGAAGTCATCCCGGAAACATCCACTTCTACACCATGAAAAACAGGAAACCATTTACCCAGGCGCCAGAGCCCACTGGCTGTCATAAACGACTTCCACGGACCCGGGAAACGCCGCACCGTTGCACGCTGCATCCGCCTGTGGTCATCGAAAACCGCCAGCCCTGCCAAGCCTGCCTGGCTGTCATTTAAAAGAGCTGTTTCCAACCTGCCAAGTGCTTCGGGCTCAAGGATACAGTCAGGGTTCAAAATCAGAATCATGTCAGCATCCGAGCAACGTGCGACCGAATTAACGGCCGGTGCAAAACCCAGGTTGGCCGGATTAAACAGGAATTCAACTTCGGCGCGCTTTCCGTAGAGTGACTGCAGGTTCTGTGCACTGCTGTCGCTGGACGCATTGTCAACCAGGGTTAACCTGCTTCGTACCGTACTATTCAACAGCGCGCTGACGCACTGTCGCAGCATTTCACCCGCGTTGTAGTTAACGATGATGGTCGCGATGCTCATGTTGATTTCAGGGTTTTCCCAGAAAACGCCGCCACCAGGGTTTCTGCGGAGTCATGGCTTGTTCTGATTGCCTTTTTAATTCAACAATCTCTTCTTCCAGACCCGCAATGATGCCGCCTGCCGCGATATGCAACCTGATTTCGTTGTAGTAGTGCTGATAAACGGATTCTTCCTCATCGTCAAACAACCACATCTGCCCTTCTACATCCGGCAGGCAGCTTCCATCTGCGGCACACAGTGCAATGAAATACATCGGTGGCTGCGTGATACTTCCCGGCGTGTCTATTTTTTCTCCTGAAACCTGGTCTATGGCAACCTGTCCTAGATCATCACCGGACCAGATGACCGAGTGAAACATCAGTTTCTGGCCCAATAAATGAAAAGCTGGAAAATGACGCCGGATCAACGCTTCAAGCTCATCCCGATACAGTTCCTTGACATGATATTCGTTACGGTTATTTTGGGCGTCAGAGTAGATCGCCTTGTCGGGTGATGACAGGATCATCAACCCATCGGGTTTAAGAACACGTCTGAACTCGGCCAGTAACCGGTCGTGCTCTGCCAGGTGCTCCAGTGTTTCAAATGACACAACGCGATCGAATTCATTATCAGGGAAAGGCAGGTCGATACAATCTGCCTGTTGAAATTCGACGTTTTCCAAATGCCCGTAACGGTGCCGGGCATGCTCAATGGCTTGCTCTGAAATGTCTATACCTTCAACCGAGGCGACCGAGTCTGCCAGAAATGCCGATCCATAACCCTCACCACAGGCCGCATCAAGCGTTCGCTTATTGGCACACCAGCGTGCCGCAAGCGCATAGCGATGAAAGTGCTCATAGCGGATTTCGCGAACACATTCGGGTGTGAAACGTTCACCGGTAAACTCAAGAGATGCTGACAATGGTTTGACCTTTGCTGAAGAAAGTCAGATTTTACCGCATTCCGACACCCGCGCGTTCCAGGCAATCGAGTATTTCCTGTCTGCGGCCTGCCAGCGGGTCTGTCTGGATAAATTCACTGACCTTGCTTAAGTAGTCCGGGTGCTTGGCCAGCAGGCGTTGCATGCTGTTTTCGTCCGGTTTCAAGCCCAACGGCCCGAATGAGGCGCCGCCATGATGAACCACGTACGCGTTATCACACAATACATTACGTAAACCCGCCCGTTCGGCGCGTTGACAAAAATCGTTTTCTTCACCATAGCCCAGGCCAAACGTTAATTCGTCAAACAGACCTATAAGCTTGATCGCGTGCAGGGAAATTGCCATGCAAAATCCGACTGCCGTTGGCATGACCGGGTAATCCGGACGACCACAGGATGCAATGATGCCGGCGATGATTTCCGGGTTTTCCGGTGCCGGGTTCGTGGCACAAAACGACGGGATGGAAACGATCTCTCCATTATTTGACCAGGGTGTGGCAGTGGCGATCGATCGATCTGAAGCGAGACAATCTGCCAGGTGCTCTAACCATCCACTGGTCACCTCGGTATCCGAGTTCAGCAATACCACATCCGTGCCGGCTAAACGCATACCGTGGTTGGCGGTCGCGACAAACCCCCTGTTTTGCTCATGCCTGACCAGGCGGCGCTGGGACGTTTCTTCGGCCACCCAGGATTGCAGGAATGGATAAATCCTACCGTCTGTCGATGCATCGTCTATTAACAGCACCTTGGCGTTTGAAGGTGTGTTACGCGCCAGGGATTCCAGGCAGACCAGCAGGTGTTCATACGCGTTGAAAACAGGAACAATGACGACAGGAAAAGGCACCGGAAATCAGTCCAGCCAATTGTGTGGAAGTCTTACGAAGCCGGCTTCCTTGGTATTTCCTGAAATTGTAAATGTCATTTCACGACGGTCAAATACCCGCATACCTTCAGGGTCCATGGAAAACCCGCGCAAACTGTAACTGCCGGGCAAAATGTCCACGCTGGTAAACCGCAGACGGAAGCGGTAATGATGATCTGACAACTTGACCGGAGTGGCACCCTCATTTTCTGAAACTACGCCGTAAATCGGTGTACCGTCCGCCCTGACAACCCCAACCACTCCAACCGGAGGCCGGTCATCCGGTGAGTAGATCTCCAGTTCAACATCAAGGTCATCCCCCATGGCGAATACGGGCTGTCTACCACCTTCCTCTACACCGGACAGTATTAACTTCTCGATACGATAATAGGCACCATCTCCAGTCGCCTTTATATGTATTTCTTTTTCTTTTGCGGTACGAACTTCATGCCAGGCCAGGTAGGCCTGTGTGACCGGAAACACGTCCCCGTATTGCCTGACACTTCCTTCATGAATCCATACGGCCTTTTGGCAAAGTTTCTGAACCACGTACATACTATGAGACACCAGTAAAAGCGTCCCTCCCTGCTTCATGTATTGCTCTATCCAGCGTATACACTTTTTCTGGAAGGATTCATCACCCACAGCCAGTACTTCATCGGTAATCAGGAGATCGGGACGGCAAGCAGTGATGACTGCGAAACCCAGCCTGACGACCATACCCGATGAATAATGCTTCACCGGTTCGTGAATATATTCACCGATATCTGCGAACTCCAGGATATCATCCAGGCGTTCTGCAAGATCCTGCTTGCTCAAACCCATCAGCGACGCCTTCATACGCACGTTGTCCATCCCGCTGAAATCGGGTTGGAAGCCGGCACCCAACTCCAGCATCGCGGCAATATTGGCATGTACCATGACGCGACCGCTGGTGGGTTGAATAACACCCGTAAGCACCTTAAGCAGCGAGGACTTTCCGGCACCGTTCTCGCCGATGATACCCACTGACTGGCCGCGAAATACATCGAAGTTGATGTTGTCGAGCACCCTGGCCCCATTCGCCGGTTCACGTCCAAACAACAATGAGATAAAAGCCTGCAAACGTTCATGCGGTTTGTGAACACGCGGGTATATCTTTGATACGCCCTCTATCCTGACCAGGGAATCCATCAGAGGAAGTCTTCAAAATGACCGGCAAAGCGCCGGAAAAAAAGCAGCGAGACCCAGAAAAACACCGCTACAAAAAGAACGATCACCACAGTGGAAATGTCAAAACCAGCGTCACCGAACAGCAACAGTTCCCTCAACCGGGCGACGAACCATGCCATCGGGTTGAACTGGGAAAACCATTGGACCGAATCCGGAAGACGGGATGCGCTATACAAAATGGGTGTAGTAAAAAACCAGAACGTCATCAGGGGTGGCAATATTTGTGCTACATCACGCACAAATACTTGTATAGCGCTGGTAAACAGCGCAATTGCACAAGCGAATAGCCACATTAAAAGAAAGATCGGTATTACCAGCAACAGATACAACCAATGAATGTTGGTACCCATTAACTGTAGAACAATCAACACCGCGATATAACCAACCAGGTGCATCAGGAAAGTTGCGGTCACAGAAGCCAGGGGTATCTGTTCGGTGGCAAATGCTACCTTGCCTATCAGCGCACCGTTGGCTGTAATTGAACCATTGGCTCGCAATACTGCTTCTGAGAATGCCGTCCATGGCCAGAAAGCGACGGCAAGGTAAGGGACAAAGCCGATTTCTGCCGCCTCCGGCAAACGGGCTTTGAATATCGTCGTAAATACGAAAGCATAGACTGCCAGCAATATCAGGGGTTGCAGAATCAACCAGGCAAACCCCGTCAGATTCTCCAGGTAATCCTGGCGTATTTGCCGGACAACCAGGTTACGGAAGAAAGAATACTCAAATTTTTCCAGGATTGCGTAATTCATGTAGAACCCGTAACCGTCACAGGGGGTGTGTGACCGTCCATTCTACTCGGATTCTGGTGCTTCCGTGTGTTCCTGTGATTTGGTCTTAACCTTATATCTCGAAAGAATCAATTTGATTTCTTCCGTTGATATCTGAGTATCCATTGAAGCGAGCTTCTCCATGTATGCGAGGCGAACCCGATCCAGGTGCTCTGCTTCTTGAATTGACTCCAACTGCATGCGAACCTCGTCAAAATCTTTTGTGCGGACCGGATGGATTCCATCGAGACGGATAATATGGATTCCGTATTGTGTGTAAACCAGGCCTGAAAAATCACCGCTCGCATTCAAACTGAACAGTGCTTCTTCAAATGGTTTGACCATGCTTTCTTTGCTTACAGCCTTAAAGTGACCTTTGTTGACCGGCATACTCTGATCGTCCGAGTTCTCCAGAATCAATTGGTCAAAACTTGAAGGGTCCTGCTTAATTTGCTCAAGTAAGGCACTGGCACGAATTTCAGCTTCTTCAATCGTGCGCGTTTTAGTCGACACGAGTAAGTGGCTTACATCCCTGCTCGGTTTTGTTTCAAAATTCTTCTGATGGAGAAGATAATACTCGTGCGCCATGCTGGTATAGTCTGCAACTGGTTGTGAGTCCACATAGTGGGTAAGCCAGGCGTTACCGAGTTCCGACTCCGCGGCCAGTTGCATACGGGACTGCACTAGTTCTTGCTTGTCAAAACCAACTTTCTTAGCTTCGGTGCTTAACTGTGAAATCAATGCAAGATCGGCAAGCATGCCTTCCAGGCGTTTGGGACTGGACAACACACCAGACCTGTCCTTCTGGGGAATTTTGGCCATTCGTGCGTCGAACATCTGTTGTGTGACAACACCATTACCACGTATGGCAATAACACCCTCCGGCATGTCTTTATCCTGTTCGGCATGTAAAGGGGAACTGGATAAGGTAAACACAAGTATCATGAACAAAATTAAGGTTCGCATCAGAATCAATCCATACTGTTCGCTAAACTGTCATAAGAAGTGAATTTATGAAAAGGCCACCCATGTGGGTGGCCTTTACCATAACTGCAGGGCACTACGTCAAAACTCAATCAGCCTGGGTAGAAACCCTAAATCATCGGTCATTGCTCTACTATTGGTAATCGCTATTCCACACACGAACAGTGGTAAAGCAATACGTCCCGGTACATTCAGTAGAAAGCGGATTTACACCATCTGTAAAAGTGGTATTCCAATAATAAGTTGTATCTTTTTCCAGTTGACAGTAGCCGGCGGCACCTGTCGTTGCCCAAAGAATACCGGTACCTGCATACGTGTGCGTCTCGAATCTGCATTCAGGCTCCACGTCAAAGTCACCAGGACAACGGCTAAGCGCTCCTAATCTGGTTCCCTCTGTACCAGCAGCTTCAATATTAATCAGCTTGCCAGTGTCGTTAATTTGTCCGGTATTAAACTCCAGTGACACGTAACTGGTACGCGGTACTCTTACCGTAACCTGTTCGGACTTTGGACCCGGCCAGTCTAATCTGAATACCTGGTCCCAGCTTACCTCTGAGCCAGCGCCCAATGTACTGGTGCAATCTGCAACCCGTGGCTCTTTTACCGCCACTTCGAAAGTTTTAGTGGTCTCTTCTCCACGATATCCGGTGCAGTGCAATGTAAAGGTTATAGGCGCATTAAAGTCATACACCGTTATGTTCTGCGTACCGGTAGTAGCCAGCTGGGTGTCATCGGAATCAACCCACGGTGGATCCGGCTCACCCCAGCAGAACTCAGCGTCTGATGATGCCCAGTCAAGCGTTAATGTCTGGTTTGCTCCACGATCTACAATTGCAGGTGATACATTAAACCTGGTAATAACTGCGCGTCCCGCCATAACAGTGACGGTACGAACTGCGTCTGGCAGTCCGCTACGTGAACAAGTCAAGTCCAATACGTAATCTTCCCTGCTTGTAAAAGTCACTGACCTTGTTCCATCAGGACTTAGAGCGCCATTCCACCCACTCAATGCAGGTTGGGAAGATGCGGTGCAACTATCCGCATTGCTTGAATCCCAGCGTACGGTATACGCCTGGTTTAACAAAATAGAGTTCGTAGCACCATTATTGACGTTAAATCGGTCAATAGACGGGTCAGCACCTGTCGAAGTTACTGCTACGATCTCGTAGTCACCACTGGTCTCAATGTGCAGTTCACCATCGGTAGTAAGATACACATTATTAACTACATTGCCAGGGATACTGCTGTTGTCGATCCAGACATCCTTGATTTGTGCGAACGCCGGACTGCTAACAAAAGCTAAAAACAACACATATTTTATCGCTAAACGCATATTTCCTCTCCATTAATCGCCCCTCTTTCCCGCTCTTTTTGAACGTGTTTTATAATTTGAGCGCATTATAGGGTGCCAGATTCCATTCGGCAAGTAAAAATTTACTTCACCAACCTCATTTAACGCGTTGTTAACGCATAAAAAAGGGCCCGCAATGCGGGCCCTTTTCACTACTATTAAGCTTGGCTAGATCAGCTGCCAACCTTACGTGAGCTTCTGTGATCAACCAGACCACCATAAGCTGACAGTACACGGTTTCCTTGCAGATCCGTCAAGAAGCCATTATAGAACTTCGATACTGCAAAACCAGTCGTAGGCAAGCCGTTCAACAGGCCGATTGGATCACGAGAAGCTTCTGTTGCTATGAAACCTCCACCAGGGAGCTCCTCAACATCAACATACTCGTCTAACTCAATGCGCGCCCAACCATACTCGTAACCCGCTTCTTCGTTGTTAAAGTTCAAGTACTGGGGTGCACCAAGAATCTCGGTCTGACCTGGCAAACCAGCATCAGGGATGTGGAAGGCATCTCCGCCGAAACGAATGACATTCGATTCGTAGCAGAGGTTGAACAGGATCGGCGCAAGCGGATCGATAGGATCAATCGGAGGTGCCGGTGAAACGATCGGACCACCCGGGAGAGGACAAGCTTCTCCACCAGGTTCACCACATTCCGGATCACCAGGGTACCGCTCTTCACGATCATACATTCTATCAAGTTCTACAGTTTCGCACGCGGTCGCGAGGCCCACTGGAACCAATTCGTCTTCGTCGTCAGGGTCTTCAACGAATTCTGTATAACCCCATTCCCTAGTAAAAGGAGCACGTACCGGATCTTGGTTTACATAGAAGCGTTTCGTCGGGAAAGTAACAACCCACTCGGTCTGAGCTAAAACAGCAAATTCTGTTGTGTACTCATTCATGATTGAGTCATGCATCAGTACATAAGAGACCGCGTCAATTGGCTCGTCCAATATGCCTGAAGGCAGGGCAAAGCCGGCTTCAGTGAATACAGTACCAACTACTGAGTCACCACTGGCCAAAGTTGGCTCAGTGAAACCAGGCTGTGCGTGAATTGAATCGCCTTCAGGACCAAAGGTGAAACCACTTCTGTTCCAGCCATTCAGCGCCATCGCATCATAGGTATGCATGTTGCCGCCCATTACGTTTACGAGAGCTGCGCCACCAAAAAGACCACCGGAAGGTGCAGAAACACCATCGGTCGGATCGAGCAGCCACTTGCCTTCGCCTCCCGCCGCGTTGATGTCGAGATCAGTCCAGGCCAGGGACAGCGCGTCACAATCGGCCGGCGCCCAGTATGTGTCTATGACTACTGGTGGAACAGTCTCATCATCCGGGTCAGTTACTTCATGTAGTATATGCGTAGCCGCATCTGCTGCCCACTCGCCTTCAATCAGAGTACCCATTTCGATCATTTCGAAATGACCTGCATTCATACGACTCTGATCTTGGGTACCACCGTCATCAAGGTACTTGAAGGGCAAGAACGGCTGCATACCACCCAGTTGCGGGACGGTACATGTCGTCTCATCGTCGGCGATGAGCAGAAGAGGACCTTCACAAAAAACGTCGATGTCATTATTCGGGTTCAAGTCGCAATCTCTGAAACCAGGTGCTGGCCCACCAGTCTCTGGGGGAAGCATGTCAATGTATTCTTGTGTGATCTCAACGATGGCAGCAGACCATACATCATATGCTGACATGTAAAGGTTAAAATCCAGGACTTCCTGGCTGTTTTCACTTTCCAGAAAACGTACTTTAACTGCTTTGGCGTCTTCTGAGGTATTGACCACGGACAAAAGTGTTTGATTCATACCGTTGATCGTGTAATACGGATATAACAATACTTGACCCGTACCATCCGGGTTAATGTTAACCGCCTGAGCCGAACCAGCAATGCCGACGACTCCCGTCAGTCCTGCAAGTACTGCTGCTGTTAGATTCTTTCTGTTCATTACAACACTCCTATTGTGTAGACAGGGCAAAACATATATTTTTCGACGTGCTTTAAAACCGCCTCACAACGGCCATAACACGCTATTGATGCAAAATTGCATGGCAATCTTACGATAAAATTCTAACCAAGGCAATAATTTAAATCGCTTTACAAACTTTGTGCCCAAGCATTTTTGCTACGGTACAAGATACCACATACCATCTATCATAATCCACGACTCTTCTATCTTCTGTGTGCCCGTAAATGATTTCACCCCCGGGACAGCCCCCATCACCCTGTAACCCAATGAAATCTGCACGCTACAGGTTGTTTCTGAACATTCACTGCCACGATATTCTGCGCTTGTCCATTGCACCTGCTTCGTCAAAATCGATCTTTGGTAGTCCATGGATGACACACTGGAACGGAAACCCGGCGATAAAAACTCATAAGCACCCGCAAGATCCCCACTGAAAAGCGTGTCCCAATATGCCATGGCCCGTTCTTCAATGTGGCTTGTTTTTGGTGTTGTGCCGGCGCAGGCCGACAAAAGAGCCAGACTGGCCAGTAACGCCAGGTTACTGAAGTTAAAACTGACATTGAATTTCATGTTCGATTAATCCTCGGCGTGCAGAGTGGCATGTTTAATGGGGGGCACCTTCATGAATTCAACACGGATATCATCACTAACCGTTTTCAGGTCATTAACATTTTCAATCACGGTCGGCGTAATCATTACGATGGTTTCGCTGCGGGTGGTATTGGTTTTCGTACTCCCAAACAGACGGCCAATAACCGGGATTCGGTTCAGGTAAGGCACACCGGTGCGACCCTTGCTTGACTGTTCGGCAATCAGTCCGCCCAAAAATATGGTTTGCCCTGACTGCACTGCCACCTGGCTTGTGACCGATTTATTATTAATCGGCGGATTACCGCTGGCCGATATATCGGGATCGCGTGCACCCGGACGACTGACCTCCTGTGTCACATCCATATAGACCAGGCCGCCGGGGTTGATTCTTGGTGTCACGGTCAGGGTTACACCCGTAGACACATACTGGGCGCTGCTAACAACGTTGCCAATACCACCGGTAGAGATACTGGAAGACTGTACTGGTACCTGTGTACCAACAGTAATGGTTGCGGTGGCATTATTTCGGACCAGCAATGATGGTGCTCCAAGTGAGCGGACATCCGTAACACTATCCAGTGCGTTAATGGTAGCCTTTATGAAACCATTCCCGAGGGGGCCAACAATATTTGCAAAAAAGTTGGTGGCACCACCCATCGTCAGAGTATCAAAACCGTCTCCGATGTTTTCATCGCCACCGATAGCATCGGGATTATTGGTCAGGTACCAGTTAACGCCAAACTCCAGATCTTCATTCAACTCAACATCAAGGATCTGTGACTCAATCAGAACCTGCAGCGGTTCCTGGTCAATTCGTTCAATGGCCGCCTGAATGGATGAGTACTGATTTTGCGTTGCCTGGATCAGAAGGGAGTTGGTCTCAATAATAGAAGTGATGCGTATGTCACCTTCTTCGGTTGAAACCACGCCGCCACCCCGGCTATCTTGTAAACCCCGGTCATTTGCCGCCGCGCGATTTGAGTTGAAGTCACTGATTGAACTCATTTGAGCCTCTTGAAGACCCGGTGACAGGGTGCCGCGGTTGCTCTGTTGCCTGGGGGCTGATGCTGTTCCACCGAACAGTTGAGTCAGGTAATCCGCCAGTATCTGGGCTTCGAGGTTTTTCACCCGATAAACATACAACTGCACACCGGAACCCGCGGCGCCACGATCAAGTGTCTCAATCCACTTTCGGGCTTTCTCAAGATAGGCTTCCTGCGGGGTGATCACCATGATCGACGCCAGACGCTCCAATGGCACAAAACGGAACATGCCGGCCAGGGGTGATTCCCCATCCGTAGCGAAAATATTGGTCAGTTCAGTGGTAATGGACTCCACGTCCACGGTTTCCAGGGGATAGATACCAACCGACATACCAGCCAGCCAATCCACATCAAAAATGTCAATGGTCTGCTGGTAGTTACGTAACTCCTCCTGTGTGCCGGCAAGAAATATCATGTTGCGGAGCGGGTCAATTCTCACCATGGCGCCTTCACGCACATAAGGTTCGAGTATTGCGGCCATTTCAGCGACACCGATATACTTTAATGGCATGACCCAGACCTCATAGCCCATGGCCAGATTGTTTTCACTGAGTATCGGCACGAGATTGCCACGAACCGCTTCGGCGACTGGCAGGATGTGATAACGACCTTCAGTAAAAACCATCACCGCGCCATTCCAGCGCAACAGCAACTCAAGGATCGGCATCAACTGATCACGGGAAACCGGCTTGGACGTTGAAAATGTTACCTGCCCGCTGACACCAGGGCCAATGACAAACGTCTCCTGCAATACCTCACCGAGAATCGTATGGACCACCGATTGCAGGGACTCGCCTTCAAAATTCAATACAATCTCGCCGTCTTCTGAAACCGCGCTCAGCTTACGTTTCGCCGCGTCCTCGTTGATAAATGGAGATTCGCCAATTTTCAACTCAACCTCTTCAACACCACCCGCCTGGGAGGCATTTTCCGCGGTAGTGAATATCGGTGCATCATCCGCTTCCAGCTCTGCCTTGTTCAAACGCTGGTGGTGAGGCTCAGGCCTTAAGGGAATATCCGTTTCCGTTGTTGCACAACTGTTGACCAGTAGCAGAATGGCCACAGCATAAATCAGTGATTTCATCTGGTAGCACTCCCGGTAATTTGCGCTTTATTCATCTTTTTTATCATTACTGCCTTGGTCCTTCGTATTCTTGTTCATCATTCTTTGAATGGCGTTCTGGTAACTCGTCGCCCCATCAGGCTTGGCACTTTTTTGTGGCTGCTGAGCTTCCTGCTCAAGACGCAACTCCTCGCGCCTCTCGGCGATCCGCTGGCGAATCTGCTCCGCCCTGCTTAATGGTTCATCATCCTCGCCCGCCTCATCCGTTTTTTGGCCGGCTGCAGCCTGGGCTGTTGTTACCGGTGCCTTGACTGCAGGTGGGGGCGGTTCCTCAATTTTGACATCATGAACCTGCAAGTCGAGTTCCAGTGACTGTCCATCACGGGATTTGAGTACTACGGCACGCGGATTGACTGCCATTACCTGCCAGCCCACAAACTCACCCGTCAGCGACTCGCCTTCGTGCGCCATGACGGTTTCGATATTTGTATCGGCGGGGGTCAGCGATGCAATCTTCATACCCGGCGTAATAACGACGCCGGTTAACCTGACGTCCGGCGCGCCTTTCACCTCTATCGTGGTGTCTTCTTCGTCCAACTCGTCAACAATCTCCTCAATCACCGGAAGACGTGACTCATTAAACACCGGCTTTTCATTGATAACCTTGTATTCACCCAGGGTACCAATCTGGGTGGTAGCCAAGCTTACCTGGTTGTCGGTTACGACCTCTGTCTCTGTTACTACAGTTTCTGTTGAAACGGGCAGGTTCCAGACTATGACCATACCCAGGGCAAGCAAAGCAAACAGACCGCTTATGCCGGCAAGCACCATACCAAGCGGGTTATCCTGCAACCATTTCATTTCAAGTACCCCGAAACATTAAAACGAATGTCCAGCGCACCTTGTGCCTGTGTCTGCTGGCCACGTTGACGTCTTGTGGTTCTGGGCCGGATAACATTCAGATTATCGACCAGCATCAGGGGCATACTGGTTTCCATACCGTACAGGATTTGCAGGAAATCCTCAGCATCGCAGCGCATACGTACATTCACAGTGACTCTTTGAAAGCGTTCCTGAACCCTCGGCCGCACCGGCTGCCGGCTTACAATCTGGCAGGAGTCATCAGCCTGTGTACGAACCATATCTCCAATACTGCCGGACAGTGCAGCGGCGGCCTCGTCGAACGAGGGGTATTTGAAAAACAGCCCCTCATCATTTTGTGAGCTGCGAATCCCGGTTAACTGTAGCTGTAATGATTCACTTTGCGCAGCCACGGTCTGGAACCGGTTTAATTGTGACCTCAAATCACCAACTTCCTCAGCGTATCCCAAATGACGCAATACAAACCAATGAAAGAACAATAAGTACACCAACAATATTGCAATCACCAATAGCATCAAGGCCGTTGCTTTTGAGTTACGCTGATCCGATATAATTTGCATCAGTCAGCATCCTTCGTCGAGTTATCTGCGCTCAAGTCAAAAATTTCTTTGCCGCTTCGATTATCAAAACGCGTGGGTCCCCGAAAAGAAGCATTCTCAAATTGAGGGGAGTTGTTGATTAGCTCAATCAGGCTTTGGGCGTTTCCGGATTTGCCCTGCATCTGGGTGGTCCCCTCGTTCATCGATAAACGATCCAGAAAAGTGTTATCCGGCAGGATGCGGGTTAATTCTGCAAGTATCTCCAGCTTGTACCCATTCTCAACCTTGCGATTCTGCAAAAAGCCGGCGGCTTCAGTGGCATCATCGATCTGCTGTCGAATCTGTTGCACAGCTATTGCCTCTGCACGCACATTCTCAATGGCCTCACCTATGACCTGTAACTGGTGCTCACGCAGCCACAATGACTGGGCCATGACAAGTATCATCAGAAAAACTGCAACCGCAGCAATAGCCCAGTTCAAGCGAACCTGCTTATTAACAATATGATAGCGTAATGCTTCAGGGAGCAGGTTGATGCCCATTGGGCCATCGGCTGTAGCAACATCAACTCCGGTGGGGGGCAATCCCAGTCGTGTAAGCTGCTCGATCTGTGGTTCTACTGCTTCGCGAGGCGTCACATGGAGATCGAAGCGCAACTGACCGGCTTCACGGTCCCGAGTCAGGTTGCGCCAGGTAAAAAACACCTCTTCGGCGCTGAATGGCGTGTGGCGGTCCATTTCATAGGCAAGTGCCTGTCGCAAATTGGCCTCGGCGGCAATTGGCATTACTACGTTTGTATGTAGCACAATCTCTTCTGAAAGAAGCAGGTCCCGGCTGACTTCGGCAAGCTCATGCCGCTGCATGAGATCCCGTATTCGCTGTGTTTGTAGCTGGGAGTCCTGATCGATGGGCACCGAATCCAGGGACTGGATAGACTTGGCGTTATCTATACTGAAAACCAGTTCACCGTCACTGGCCTGCATCAACAACTTACGACGGGCATATTGCATGCGTGTACGTAACTCTGACGGCATTGCATTGCGAAGCTCTTCCATCCACCAACTAAAGAACTGGCCTGCAGGGCCATTCGTAAGTCGATAACGAATATTCTGAATGGTATTGTTAAGTGCGATCGCCATCGGTGTTAAAAATTCCTAGTATTGAAATCCTTCGCGCCAACGCAAAATACGGTAGGGGCTACCGCTACGGTTTCCCCCAAGCCGGATTGTGGTCTGCAACTGTTCCCAAACGCCATTGGGCATTGTCGCCCTGGCCTGAATACTATACGTGACCCCTCTGCCTTGTTCCATAACCACAGTACCATTTGGCAATTCCGTGCCCAGTGACTCACCGGGAATTTGAGAGTTTCTTTCCTGCACAAAGTTCACTGCTTCTTCGTAAGTGATGTCCGGCAGTGCCAGCAAAGCCTCAACCGGCGCGAACGCCGGGTCGGGTTCGGGCGTACGTGAGAATACCGTAATGGCGGGTTCCAGCCTACGGTAAAATTCGTAATCCATGCCAATAACCTGTAGTAACTCCTCGGTCATCATGAAAGGCCTGTTCGCCGGACCTACTTCCAGGCCCGCCGCGAGATACGCATCTTCTTCAGCTCCATTGACACGCTCAAGCTCATCCTCATCACGCCAATCCAGGACAGCAGCAGCCAAAAGCTCGGCCGCATCAAGCTCAAGCCCGTGCCCGGCGAAAAGGTTCGCAAGGACCAGTTCGTTTGTGGCATTGATATCCAGCTTACCGCGTTCATCAATGGCACTGACTTCCACGAGAACACCATCAAGCTCTGTTTCATATACGCGACCATCTGCAAGCATCCGGGTCGCATCATCCGGATCACGAAGTGCCAGTACCGCGAGGTTGATCGCAGCCTGTGCACTCAAGCGTGCCTGTGTCCCCGACAGCAGGGAATTGGCCTCCAGACGGTCCATTCGCGCCATCAGGGCAAATGAGCCCGTAACGATTGTAAGCAACAGCAATGCCCACAAAACCAGTACCAGCGCAATGCCATTCTGAGAGCTTATACGGCAGTTGCTGTTCATGACTTATCCTGCCTTTTATTTTTGATCAGGTTTTGAATGCTCTGTTGATAACTTTCCGCCCCCGAAACTCCACCACCCGCCCTGAGCGCCTGTTCATCCACTCGCACACTGGCTGCCAGGTCCGGCCACTGCATGTTCAAGTCTTCGGAAAACTCAAGATCCAGGCGAACTGCAACAGGCAGTGTGTCGCTTTGATCCCAGCTCGCAGCCCAACCGATCAACTCGCCCTCTTCATCCTCCGTGAGGAACTCAAAGCCGGCTGAACTTACGCCCTCAAGCAAAACCACCGGATCCCTGTCATCCAGGTGGCTTTCTTCGAAACCTTGCAGCAACGCATGACTGAACTGGATAAGCAACTCACCATCATCAGCATTAACAATTTCTATTCGCTGTACCTGTGGTCCACCTGCACCAAGATAGCCGGGCATGGGAGCAACGTACTGGATGTGTCTTGCATCACCTTCAAAGACAATACGAAGCTCCTCAGCATCTTCTGTCACGGCGTACGGCAGGGGTAACATCTGGTTTAGCTGGCGACGAATAAACTGATGAGAGGCACGTAATTCGCCACCTGCAGCCAGCAAAAGCTCCCCTCGTTGTGAAGATCGCGTGGCCGCACGCAGACCGGTATAGGTCAACCCCAGCAAAATACTCATCAATGTAATCGCCAGCAGTAATTCGACCAGGGTAAAACCTGCAGAACGTTGCGGTGTTGAGATATTTATCGTTCTTCTCATGGCCGGTTTGCCAGAACACTGTGAATGGTGCTGAAGTGTAAATCCCGCTGTCTTCGACCGGTTTCCCAATCAAGATACAGGTCAACCCGGTACAACTCGATACCGGACATCTCAGCCAGTTCCTGGGTAATCATTCCTCCGCCACCGGCATCATCGGCTTCACCACCAGCGTCATAAAAAGCAATACTCATTTCCCACTGATAACGATCCATCCCTATGCCGCTGTATTGACCTTCTTCTACCGGAATTTCGCTACCAACCAGCTCCATGAGCGACTGGGCAAACAGGGCAACCTCCGTGTCTTCGCCCGCCCGCATGACACTGCGCATTGAACCTGCCATGATTTCCAATACGACTGCAAAACTCAATGCGAAAATCACGAAAGCCAGCATGACCTCAAGCAGGGTAAAGCCCTGCGACCTGCGCAGGCCTTTGCCAGGCGAAACCACTTTCAGAGGTTTCATCCCTCTTGCCTCTCAAGTCTTGTTTCACCGGTTAACCAGGCAACATTTACCCGGTATTCCCGATCATTGACGGTCAACTCAATGTGGCCGCCGGTAGAACCGCCATCAGGGAAAAAACGTATGCCGGATACGGCTTCGGACGTGACCTCTGAACGCGCGGTTGTAATGGTTACATCCACACCTTCAGGCAGGTCAATCTGATCGCGGCCCGGTGCCTGGTAACTGCGATTTTCAGTATTAACCTGAAAAACCTGTTCACTTTTCTTGATAATTGCCATGGCCCTGGTGTAGCGCAATGACGCTACCAGCTTTCGTGAAGCAGCGCGTGCCTCTGCACCTGAGATACTGCGTGACATGGATGTCGCAACCAGGCCCATTACCAGTGCGATAATAACCATTACCACCATCACCTCAACCAGCGTGAAGCCCCGGGATTTTACAAACTTCACAGGCTTGTGCGATGCCAGCTGAAAGTGGAGACCCACCCTCTATTCCCAGCTGTTAATGTCCGCATTATTTTTCTCGCCCCCCTGCTGACGGTCAGCTCCGTATGACACGATATCAAAATCACCATGCTGTCCCGGCACACTATATTTGTAGGGTTGACCCCAGGGGTCTTTTAACAGGGAATTCTTGATATACGGGCCATTCCAGCCGGTAACGCCTGAAGGCTCATTGACCAGTTCATCGAGTGACGATGGTACATTACCCGTGTCAAGATAAAAGCTTTCAACTGACATGGATATACGGCTGATTTGCGATGAGGCAGCCTTGGCCTTGGCGCTCTCGGCCTTACCGATAATACCCGGCAACACCAGGCCGGCGATTAACGCCAGAATTACCAACACCAGCAATAATTCGACCAGTGTAAAACCACTTTGTTTCTTGTTGTATATGTTGTAACGCTTCTCGAAATTCATTCCCGAAGTCTCCTGCCAGGATCTCTGACTATTCAAACCAGCCATTTTTGTTTGCACTTACCGGTTCCTTTTCTAAAGTTCGTACGTTGTCTGACCGTATCGTTAGCCAACCAGTTCATTAATACCCATAATCGCCATTAGTACAGACATGACAATTGTACCGATCATTACTGCCATCAACAGCGTTATAGCAGGTGTAAAAATTGCCAGCAGGCGATCGATGGTATAACGCACTTCCTTGTCATAGGTGTCCGCAACTTTCATCAGCATGACATCCAGTTGCCCCGTTTCTTCACCTACGCTCACCATTTGCAAGGCAAGCCGTGGAAACTGCCCGGTCTCTGCCAGGTTATGAGCCAGCCCTCCACCCGTTTTGACTTTCTGAGTGGTCTCCTCAACACTCTGCCGTAGCAAGGAATTCGTCATGACATTGCGGGCAATGGACAGGCCTGACAATAAAGGCACACCGTTGGTTAATAAAGTACCGAGCGTACGCGCCAGGCGCGCGATTTCCATTTTTGCAACCAGGTCTCCCACCCAGCGCATACCGAGTACCCGTGTATCCCAAACCAGCCGTTTTTCCGGGTCGGCCATCATGCGGCGAAATAGATACACCCCCAGTATTGTCAGGCCGATAAGACCCCACCAGAAATTCTGAAGAACACCGCCAACCGCCAGCACCATCTTGGTAACCAGGGGAAGATCACCACCCAGTTCTTCAAAAATCGGTGTGAACTGCGGGATGACGTAGACCAACAGAAGAACCAGGGAACCACCGGCCAGTATCATTAGCATAATGGGATAGACCATGGCTGAAACCACGCTGTCCTTCAGGTCTTTGGAGCGCTCCAGGTAATCTGCGAGACGGTCCAGTGTAGTGTCCAGCGAACCACCGATTTCACCGGCCCGTACCATGTTAATAAACAACCTGCTAAACGAACCGTGTTGAGCATCCAGTGCGTCCGAGAGACTACCACCCTCTCTGACCTGATCCCTTATGGCGGTTACAGTTTGCTTGATTCGGTCATTTTCAGATAACTCAAGCAAAACCTGGAGTGAGCGGTCAAGCGGCAAACCGGCGCCAAGCAAAGTTGCCAGTTGTTGTGTGAACTGACCCACTTCACGGGTGTTCATACCCCGTCTTTTCAGACTGAGGAAATCCAGGTTGAAACCGCCTTTACCCGCCTCGTTGGCCGACAGGGGAATATTGCCGCCTTCCTGGAGCTTGGCAATCATCCACTCCTTTGAAGCAGCCTCCATCGTCCCACGCACGGTTTCACCTGATGGAGAAACCGCCTTGTATTCAAATAATGGCATCAGGATTCCTGTGTCACTCTGAGCACTTCCTCAAGCGTTGTAGTGCCTTGCAAACATTTCAACAATCCGTCCTGATACATCGTTCTCATTCCCTGCTGGACAGCCATCTCATGAATTTCACCCGACGTTGCCTGTTGCATGATCAGACGACGAATGGAATCTGTCATCTTCAACAACTCCAAAATACTTGTCCGGCCAAAATAACCTGTCGGATTCTCATCCGTTGTGACGGGGCGGTACACGGTATAACTATCCTGATCGAGAAACGTCGCGAACCCCATCTCTGCAGCAACTTCCGGCAACAGTTGCACGGCCTCCCTGGCCCCTTCACCAAGTGTTCTCACCAGGCGCTGTGCCAGAATGGCATTAACCGTAGAGGTCAACAGGTAATCTTCCACACCCATGTCCAGCATACGGGTGATACCCCCTGCTGCATCATTGGTGTGAATTGTAGACAACACGAGGTGACCTGTCAGTGCAGACTGAATTGCTATTCGAGCCGTTTCCAGGTCTCGCATTTCACCGATCATGATGACATCCGGATCCTGACGGACTATGGCCCTCAGGGCATGGGCAAAATCCAGGCCGATGGACGACTGTGCCTGGATCTGGTTGATACCCTCAAGTTGATATTCCACCGGATCCTCGACGGTGATAATTTTTCTGGCCGGTGTGTTGATCTGGCTGAGTGCAGTATAAAGGGTAGTCGTTTTACCCGAGCCCGTTGGACCGGTGACGAGGATAATGCCATGCGGCATCTCCAGCTCCTTGACGAAGTCTTTTTTCAATCCTTCATCAAAACCCAGTGAATCAAAATCCAGCACAATACTTTCACGATCGAGAATACGCATCACCACGCTCTCACCATGCGAGGTGGGTATGGTAGAAACACGCAGATCGAGCTCTTTACCCTGCACACGGTGCATGATGCGGCCATCCTGGGGAAGCCGGCGCTCGGCAATATTTAACCGGGCCATGATCTTGACACGTGAAATGACGGCTGCGGTAGAGCTTGCCGGCGGAGCCTCTACTTCCTGCAATACGCCATCTACCCTGTAACGGACTTTAAGTCGGTTTTCGAACGGTTCAATATGAATATCCGATGCCCGTGCCTCAACTGCCCGCTGCATAATCAGGTTAACCAGGCGGATTACCGGAGCCTCCGATGCAAGGTCACGCAGATGTTCTACGTCTTCCAGATCGTCGTCTTCATCGCCCAGGGTATCGACAATCTGACCCATGGCACTGCGGCCAACGCCATAAAGTTTTTCAATACCGTTCTCGATTTCCGAACCCACACCCACCTGCGGGCAGATGTTTTTACCACTGGCCATGGCCAGTGCCTTGAGTGCATATTTATCCCTGGGATTTGCCATTACGACCACCATGTCAGTATCAGTGACACTTACTGGTAACAACAGGTTCTGTTTCAAATATCGCAATGACAGTTTGCCAATTTCCGGTGCTTCATCCGGTAAATCGGCGGTTGATATCAATGGCAGATCCAGCAGATTAGATTCGGCTTCGGCCACGTCACGCTCTGAAACGAGTCCGAGCCGGACCAGCAATGTCACCAGGTCGCCGCCATTCTGATCACGAAACGTCTCGGCACGCTTAAGGTCAGGCTTTTTCAAACGACCGCTTTCGATCAGGAAGGTGCATACCTCGTCTTCAACATTGTTGGACTGCTTGTCGTTGTTGGTTTGTAGTTCTTCAGTTGCTTGCACGTAAAATCCCTTGGGAGTTTTATAACTTATGAAATTATAGCCCTATATGTAAGTTGGCATACCATGTAGCTGTAAGCGAGAGGGGCCGAAGACAAAGACCATCATCTTGCCTTAACAGTTCCCGGCATTCATGAATCAGTATCCTTTTGCCACCCTGTAAATTGTTCGATCAATGCCCAGTTCGCCAATACCCACAGAATAATCGGCGCCAGTGGCGGCAATATCAGAACACCCAGTTGATAACATAAGGCGATCAAGTCAGCCGGAATTCCGGCATCTGTTACCACCTGGCTCGCTGCGCCTCCAAAATTAAAAGACAGCATCTTAAGGGACTGCCAGACAACACCCCATACCTGTACCAGCATAACGGCCACATAACCACCCAATAAAACGCCGAGCTTTCTTAAAATGGAAACTCCGGAGGCCATGACCAGACCAAAAAGTAACGGTAAACCATAACCGAAGATCAACGGATTAACGATAAACCCCAAAGCCTCACGACTGCCATCCGGGAACTGGAAAGGTATATTGGTTTGTACCTGGAACAGATAATGCCGGTCCGGGTTGGGTATGATGTTCTGAAAGTCACTACCCAGTAAAGCCGATAAAATTTCACTGGACAAAACGCGCACCGGTGCACCGTGAAAAGCACTCAGGTAATACCAGAGCATAAAACCGAACACCATCCATAAAACTGCCAGGATCAGCAATTCGCCCAAGCGCAAATCCTGATTACCGGCTGGTTCTTTCATCATTTTACCCATTGGCGTGCATTGAGAAAGATACGCTGCCAGGGAGAAACTTCCGGCCAGTGTTCCGGTGCCCAGGAGAAGTTAACCGTTCGCAGTGTTCTTTCCGGGTGAGGCATCATAATCGTAATCCGGCCATCGGTATTACACAGCCCGGTAATTCCGAGCGGAGAACCGTTCGGGTTTTGCGGGTATTCAACCTTTGAGTATCCGTCCGCGTTGACATACTGCAAGGCAATCTGGCTCTGCGGCAGTTCCTGGCCGCAGAATTGGGCGCGTCCTTCACCATGGGCAGTTGCCACCGGCAGCAGGCTGCCGGCCATACCGCTGAAAAACAATGATGCCGACTCGGGCACTTTTACCAGGCTCAACCGGGCTTCAAACTGTCCTGAACGGTTTGCCACAAAATCCGGCCAGCTTTCGGTACCCGGAATGATATCCCTTAGCGAAGAAAGCATCTGGCAACCATTACAAACCCCGAGGGAGAAACGGTCGGTTCGTTCAAAAAAAGCTGCAAACTGGTCTCGTAGTTCCGCCTGGAACAGTATGGAAGAGGACCATCCGCGGCCCGCACCCAGTACATCGCCATAGGAAAAACCGCCACAAGCCACCAGGCCTTGAAATGACGACAGATCCGTCCGCTTCTCCAACAAGTCTGACATGTGTACATCGATTGCGCTGAAGCCGGCGAGGTCAAAGGCAGCGGCCATTTCAACCTGCCCATTAACACCCTGTTCTCGTAAAATGGCAATTGTGGGTTTCGGTTTCCTGGCGACAGCGGGGGCAACCGGGCTTTGTAAAGGGTCGAAACTCAACCATGGCTTAAGAAACGGCTGATCCCAATGCAGGCTTCGAGCGAACTCTTCTTTTGCACAAACCGGATGATCGCGCAATTTCTGTACTTCAAAACTGGTTTCATTCCAGGCCTGGTGAAGGTGACTCAGGTCGCTTTGAAGACTGGTACATCCACCGATATTTATGTTGAGAGACTTGCCGGGAACCGCTCTGCCGATATCGGCAACCAGGTCCCCCACGCCATGCTTTTCAAAGCACTCAAGTGCAGCCTGTTTATTTGCTTCGGTCACCTGGATAACAGCGCCCGGTTCTTCGGCAAATAAACGTGCGCGCAGTTCATCGGGGTCATGCCCGAGAGCGTCCTCGAATGTGAGGTCAAGCCCGCATCGCGCCGCAAATGCCATCTCGCAAAGGGTGGTAATCAAACCACCATCAGACCGGTCATGGTAGGCAAGTATCTGCCCGGCCGCCATCAACTCCTGGATAGCTGCAAAGAAGCCTGCCAGGTCCCGGGCATTATCCAGGTCAGGAACCTGATTGCTGAATACCCCATGGACCTGCTCCAGGATGGAACCACCCAGACGGTCCTGTCCACGCCCCAGATCAATCAGCATAAGGCAATTGGCATCATCACCGACTTTCAATTGCGGGGTCACTGCCAGGCGGGCATCCGTGGCCGGTGCGAAAGCTGTCACTACCAGTGAAACCGGTGCAAGCATATGTCTTGGCTGGTCGTCGTCTGTCCAATCGGTTTTGAGGGACAGGGAGTCCTTGCCTACCGGTATGGCAATACCCAACTCCGGGCATAACTCCATACCAACGGCCCTGACTGCCGCGTACAGCGCTGCATCCTGACCGTCTTCTCCGGCAGCTGCCATCCAGTTAGCAGACAAGCGCACATCGGAGAGACTGGCGATCGGAGCACTCGCAATATTGGTGATCGCTTCGGTGACTGCCATCCTGGCTGCAGCCGGGCTATTAACCACCGCTAGCGGCGTGCGCTCGCCTACGGCCATGGCCTCACCTGCATAACCATGAAAACTATGCAGGCTCACTGCTGAATCCGCCACCGGCACCTGCCATGGCCCAACCATCTGGTCCCGCGCCACGAGTCCCCCGACCGAACGGTCGCCGATGGTGATCAAAAAAGACTTACTACCCACGGCCGGGAAACGCAAGACACTGAAAAGGTCTGTTTCCAACGGGGTACGAGCGGGCAAACCTGTTAGCGGGCCCACCGCTCCGGAGACGGCGTCCCGATGTAATTTGGGTGTTTTCCCGAGAAGTACTTCCAGGGGCAGGTCGACGGGTGGCTTATGCAACAAGGCATCATCCAACCGCAGGTTACGTTCTTCGGTGACTGTTCCCAGCACCGCGTAAGGGCAGCGTTCCCGCTGACACAGCAACTCAAATTCTTCCAGGTTATCGCGCTCTATCCCCAGCACATAACGTTCCTGTGATTCGTTGCACCAGATCTCCATGGGTGACATCGCACCATCTGCGCTGGGTATTTTCCGCAGCTCCAGCTTGCCGCCGCGAGCGCTGTCATTCAGCAGTTCAGGCAACGCATTGGACAGTCCGCCTGCACCGACATCGTGGATGGAAACAATCGGGTTGGCATCGCCTAACGCGCAGCAGCGGTCAATGACTTCCTGACACCGTCGTTGCATTTCAGGGTTGCCACGTTGAACTGAAGCAAAATCCAGTTCTTCATTTCCCTGGCCACTGCCAACCGAGGATGCTGCCCCGCCACCGAGACCAATCAGCATGGCCGGCCCACCCAGTACGATCACCGCAGAGCCTTCAGACAAACGCAACTTTTCGATGTGTCCGGGACGAATATTTCCC
>Ga0316194_10000105_pt1 | contig 42664 bp, 37 predicted proteins | sample CroRivsedime1_MG_FD_204936 | JGI IMG/M metagenome (GOLD analysis project Ga0316194, IMG submission 204936) | Coastal sediment microbial communities from Maine, United States - Cross River sediment 1 | ecosystem: Environmental > Aquatic > Marine > Coastal > Sediment | place: USA: Maine...
CGCTGCAAGGCCGAATCGGCTGGGTGGTGGGTCTGGGCCGCGAAATCGAGGATTTGTGGGGTGGCATACCGCTCCCCGGCTCGTGAATCGGCATCAGCCATGAATTCTCCGGATTCTTGTGAAGTTTTTTGCCCTCATATCGATATTTTCCGTTGGGACCGTTACAATCCAGGTTGTGCCGAGACCTTCGTCCCCGCCGCCGGCTCCGCCGCCGAACACCCCATTGGGTGATTACACGCTCGTCGACCGTATTGCAGTTGGCGGAATGGCGGAAGTCTTTCGTGCGCTCGAGCCGCGATCGGTCGGTGAGCCGCGCGTCGTGGTGCTCAAGCGGATGCTCCCGCACATCGCCGCGGAGTCGAACGCCCAGGAGATGTTCGCAGAGGAAGCGCGGCTAGCGAGTCAGGTCACTCACCCGAACGTGGTGCACGTGCTTGGTCATGGGGAGATCGCGGGTCAGCCCTACCTCACCCTCGAGTACGTGCCCGGTTGCGATCTCTGGAGGCTCAATCGTCGCCTCACTCTGCAGAGCAAGCGGCTCGAACACGATCTGGTTGTCTACATCATTCGGCAGCTCCTGAGCGGACTCGATGCGGTGCACAGCGCTACCGACCAAAGCGGAGGCGCTCTTGGGATCGTCCATCGCGACATCAGCCCCTCGAACGTACTCATCTCGATTCACGGAGACGTGAAGATCGCGGATTTCGGAATTGCGCGCGCGGATGTGAACGCCTTCGAGGTGGACACCGCAGCGCGCGCAAACGGAAAGCTCGGCTATCTCGCTCCAGAGCAGGTGTCGGGCGGCCAGGTCGATCGGCGCGCCGATCTTTTTTCCGCTGGAGTCATCGCGGCAGAGCTATTCATGCGCCGGCCGCTCTTTGCAGGCGGCAGCGAGCTCGCGGTGCTGCTCGCGATTCGCGACGCCGAGGTACACCCTTTCGTCGAGTTCCTTCCTCAGCTTCCGGAGGGCCTTGGTGCGGTGGTATTGAGCGCGCTCTCCGCGAAACCGGAGGAACGCCCACCGACTGCACGAGCTTTTTGGGCAGCTCTCGAGCCCTGGCAAAGTCGGCCCGAGGACGTTTTGCGGGGCGAGCTCGCTGCGATGGTCGCTTCGATCGCGGCGACCTCCCGTACACGCAAGACCTCGGCCGATCAGGTCCCTCGGGCCACCATGCCGCCAACGCCTCTCGTTCTCGCGGATGAGCATCCGAGCACGACGAACGTCACTCCGCTCGAGTACCAGATCCGGAAGCCGAACGGCGCCACCGTGGGACCGCTCGCGTACGCGAAGGTCGTCGAAGCGGTTGCCACAGGGCAGGTCGACGGCGGCGACCAGATCAGCATTGCGGGGGGCGACTTTCAGCCTCTGTCATCGGTCAAGGACCTCTACCGCCACGTCCCAGCATCGCGGATGACGCCCACGACCACGCGCGTCGAATCGAACACCTCGGCCGACCGAAGCATGGACTTCGAGGATGGCGGCTTCGTTGCCGCGCTCGCTCGAACCGTCGTGACCCGGCGCACCGGCCTATGGCTTTGCGAACAGGGTGGCGTCCGCAAGGAGGTCTACACGAAGAATGGGGTCCCGGCGTTTGTGACGAGCAACCTCGCGGGAGAACTCCTGGGCGAGTACCTGGTCAAGAAGCGGGTGATCAATCGAAGCGAGCTCGACATGGCGCTGGCGGTGATGCCGCGCTTCGAAGGCAAGCTCGGCGATACCCTGGTGGCGCTCGGCCTCGTTGAGCCGCTCGAGCTCTTTCAGCACATTGCGGAGCAGGTGCGCGAGAAGCTGCTCGACCTCTTTACCTGGGAATCGGGCACGGCGACCTTCTACGAGGGCGTGGATCCACCGAGCAGCGGGTTCCCACTTCGCTTGGACGCCTGGGAGATCCTCGATCAGGGGATCCAGCGCCGCATCGCCGCAGGCTTCGAGAGCAAGCTCATCCTCGAACGCGGACAAGAACCACTCGTTCGTGCGGATCGCATCGATACGTCTATCGCTACGGCAGCGCTCCCGGACGACGTTCGGGCCACCCTGCTCCTCTGCGAAGAACCTCAGACCGTCGCGGACATCTCCCGTTTCGTCAGCGAGCAGCCTGGCAAGAACGACCCTCAGCGTGGATATCGCGTGGCTGCAATGCTCCTTGCGCTCGGCGCCGTCCACTGGAGCTGAGCTCCTCGCCATACTCCTTGACCCCCCTAGGGGCGGCTGCTAGCTCTGGCCGCGGCTTTTCGGGCCGAATTTCATAGGAGTAGCCATGTCCAACGTACGCGTCCTCGTCTCTGACAAGCTCTCGGAGGCGGGCCTCAGCGTTCTGCGCGAGGCCCCCGGCGTCGAGCTCGAATACAAGCCCGGCATGAGCGAAGACGAGTTGTGCGGGGTCATCGGGGAGTTTGATGGGCTCATCATCCGCTCGGCAACCCAGGTCACCGCACGCGTAGTCGAGGCAGCGGACAAGCTTCGCGTCGTCGGCCGAGCGGGCATCGGCGTCGACAACATCGACATTCCTGCGGCGAGCCGCCGAGGCATCGTGGTGATGAATACCCCCACGGGCAACTCGGTGACCACTGCCGAACACGCTCTGGCCCTCCTCTCCTCGCTCGCCCGCAAACTGCCCCAAGCGGTCGCTTCGATGCGCAGTGGCAAATGGCAGAAGAGCAAATTCCAGGGCCGCGAGATGGCCTACAAGACGCTCGGCGTCATCGGCCTCGGCAATATCGGCCGCATCGCAGCGGACCGAGCCCAGGGCCTGAAGATGAAAGTGATCGGCGTCGATCCGGTGATGAACAGCGACCGAGCGGCCGAGCTCGGCATCGAGCTCGTGGATCTCGACGCGCTCTTGACCCGCGCCGACTTCATCACGATTCACGCACCGCTAACACCCGACACCAAGGGCATGATCAACGACGCCGCCTTCGACAAGATGAAGGACGACGCGCTGATCGTGAATGCCGCGCGTGGTGGCATCATCGATGAAGAGGCTCTCGTCCGCGCGATTCAGGCGGGGAAGATCGCCGGCGCCGCGCTGGACGTGTTCACGAAAGAGCCGATCGACCCGGACCACCCGCTCCTCGGACTCGACAACGTGCTCTGCACCCCGCACCTCGGCGCGTCCACCTCGGAGGCACAGGAGCGTGTCGCCGTCGAGATCGCCGAACAGGTGGTCTCGTACCTACAGCTCGGCATCGTGAAGAACGCCCTCAACGTGCCCACGCTTCCGCCGGAGACGGCGGAGCGGCTCGCACCGTACCTCGAGGTCGCAAAAGGCCTCGGCAGCCTGATTGGTCAGCTCGATCCCGTCGACGTACGCGAGCTTCGGGTGACCTGCACCGGCGAGGCCGGCGAGCTCGGCGTCACGCCGATCGCGCGCGCGGCCCTCGCGGGCTTCCTAGAGCACCACCTCGAAGAGCCGGTCAATCCCATCAGTGCGCCATACGAGGCGCAGGAGCGGGGTATCCGCTTGGCCGAGGTGAAGGAGGCAAGCGACCTCTACTCGGCAGCCGTTCGTGTGACGGTGAGCGGCCCGAAGGGAACGCACACGGCGACGGGTGTCCCGGGTCGCAACGGCGAGCCTCGCTTGGTCGCACTGGATGACTACGCCATCGACGCAGTGCTCGAAGGCTCGGTCATCATGATGCACAACCTCGACCGCCCCGGCGTCATTGGCTCCGTGGGAACTCTACTCGGGAGCCGCGGGGTCAACGTCTCGCGGATGCAGGTCGGCCTCGACGAGAAGACCGGTCAGGCTCTCGCGCTCTACAACGTCGACTCGGCCGTGGCGGATGAAGCCCTCGAAGAGCTCCGCAAGATCGAGAACGTAAGCAGCGTACACAACCTGAGGCTCTGAGATGCCCCCTTCGGCGCGCAAGCGACGGACCGGGAGCTCCGTGCCACTCCGCGCCTCGAGTTCCGAGCTGCCGATGGCCCCTCCCGGCGGGATGCGAGACCTGCTCCCTCCGGTCGCGATGACCCGAACGCTGCTTTGGCAGCGTTTAATGGAGACGTTCGATCTCTTTGGGTACCAGCGTGTCACGACGCCGCCCGTCGAGTACGCAGATGTGATCGATCGCGGTCTCGGCACCGTCGATCGTCGCGACTTGGTGCGCTTCATCGAGCCCGACTCGGGAGAGGTCGCTCTGCTTCGCCCCGACATCACGCCACAGATCGCGCGAATCATCGCGACCCGCCTTCAGGACCGTCCCGCTCCGTGGAGGCTTTCGTACGAGGGAACGATCATCCGTCGGCGCCGCGGTCGCGCAAGAAAGCAACATCAAGTGCTCCAGTGCGGCATCGAGTGTGTCGGACTGAAGGGGCCTGAAGCGGATGCCGAAGTGATCGAGGTCGCGGCGCGCGCCTGCGAGCGCGTTGGACTGAAGGATTTTCTGGTCGAGCTCGCCCAGGTGAAAATCGGTACCGAGGTCCTCGACCACGTACCGGATGGCGCGCGAGCACTGGTCATCGAGACACTGGCGGCGAAAGACGCGCGGACGCTCGAAAAGCTGCTCAAGGAGGCCGGCGTCGTGGCAAGCGAGCGCAAGCGTCTCTTGATGTTGTGCGACCTGTATGGCGACCGCACGGTGATCGCGGATGCTCGGCGACGACTTCAGAACAGCGCTGCCCGTCGAGCGCTCGACGAGCTTGAGAAAGTCGTAGAGCGGCTCGAATCGGCCGGGCTCGGGGATCGAATCGCGATCGATCTGGGGGACCTCCGGCGCCACAGCTACTACACCGGCGTCAGCATGACGCTGCTGGCCGAAGGTCCGGGTGAACCTCTCGGCATGGGCGGGCGCTACGACGAGCTTCTTGGGCGCTACGACGCCCCGGCGCCCGCAACTGGGTTCGCCTTCGAGGTAGACAACGTGTCTTGGGCGTTGTCCGAGGCAGGCGTCTCCCTCGAAAGCGAGCTTCCGCTCCGGGTTCTCGTGGCGGGTGCGACGCCAAAGAAGCGGCGAGCGGTCGCGAACCAATGGCGCGAACGGGGTGCGCGCGTCGCGATCGTCCCGTCGCAAACCGTCGGCGAGGCGAAGCAGTATGCGAAAGCCTGGGATTACGACCTATTGATTTGGCAGCCTGGAACGAACGGGAAGCTCACTCGTATGAAGGACGGCCGAAGCCGGACCCTCTCGGGCGACCCCACAGACGCAGTCTGGTCCTGGGTGACAGTTGGGAATGAGTCATGAGTGCAGTGGTGATAGTAGGCGCCCAATGGGGCGACGAAGGTAAAGGCAAGGTCGTCGACCTCTACGCGCCGTACGCGGAGCTCGTCGTACGCTACGCGGGAGGCGCGAACGCGGGACACACCCTCGTCGTCCGCGGAGAGAAGCTGATTCTTCATCTCATCCCGTCGGGGATCCTCCACGAGCAGACCAAGTGCGTCGTCGGCCAGGGCACCGTCATCGATCCCGCCGTCTTCCTCGACGAGATCCGGGCGCTCGAGGCGCGCGGACTCGGGACCGAGGGTCGCCTCCTCGTCAGCCAGCGAGCGCATGTCGTGCTCCCGCATCACAAGCTCATCGACGGCCTTCGCGAGGCGAAGTCGGGCGGTGACATCGGGACGACAAAACGCGGCATCGGCCCCTGCTACGAAGACAAGGTCGCGCGGCGTGGCATCCGGATGGGCGACCTCCTCGACAGCGCTCGGCTCCGGACGAAGCTCGAAGCAAACCTCGAATGTTGGCGTCCGGTCGCAGAAGACCTCGGCGGCACGCTACCGAGCGCCGACGACATCGTCGCCCAGTACGGGGAGCTCGGGCAGGCTCTGCGCGCTTACATCGGCGATGCTGCCGAAGTCATTCGGGCCTCGATCGAGGCGAAGGAAAAGATTCTTCTCGAAGGCGCGCAGGGCACGATGCTCGACATCGACAACGGCACCTACCCTTACGTGACGAGCTCGAACGCCGTCGCGGGCGGCGCATGCGCGGGCGCGGGTATCGGACCCACGGACATCGGAATCGCCATCGGCATCGCGAAGGCGTACACCACGCGCGTCGGCGGCGGACCCTTCCCGACCGAGCTCGAGGACGACACCGGACAGCAGCTTCGGGACGCCGGTGCGGAGTACGGCTCGACGACAGGACGGCCTCGCCGTTGCGGATGGCTGGATCTCGTTGCGCTCCGCCACGCGGTGGCGGTCAACGGCCTCAGCGAGCTCGCCCTCACCAAGCTCGACGTCCTCACGGTCCTGCCCGAGCTCAAAGTCTGTGTAGCCTACGAGCTCGATGGAAAGCGCCTCGCCTACCCGCCGTACGAACGCATCGAAGAAGTCACGCCCATCTACGAGACCCTCGAGGGTTGGGACGAAGAGCTGACGAGCTGCCGCGGTCGTGGCGACTTGCCCGCAGCCGCGCAGCGGTACCTCGAGAAGATCGAGCTCGAGGTGGGATGCCGCGTCGGGGTGGTCAGCGTGGGCCCGGACCGTGAGGACACAGCCGACCTCCAGGACCCCTTCGTAGGCTAGCCCGCTACCCGGGCGACGAAGTCGATCTCGACCTTGGCGCCCTTCGGCAGCGCGGCCACTTGGACGGTCGCCCGAGCGGGGGGTACGAGGCCGTCGAAGAACTCGGCGTAAACCTCATTGACCGTCGAGAATTCTCCCATATCCGTCAGATACACGGTGGCTTTCGCGACATCGCTGCGCCGCGCACCGGCGGCGTGGAGCACGGCCTCGAGGTTGCGCAAGACCTGACGCGCTTCAGTCGCGACATCCCCATCGCCCAGCATCTGACCGGTCTTCGGATCGAGGGCAAGTTGCCCGGAGCAGTAGACCCACTCCCCGGCCACGACCGCCTGACAATAGGGGCCAATGGCCGCTGGGGCCGCATCGGTTTCGATTCGTTCGTTCGCCATGATTCCATGCTACTTCATACCGGCATGAAGGTCGCCACATGGAACGTGAACTCGATCCGGGCGCGCCACCAGCACGTGCTCGATTGGCTCGACGCGAGGCAGCCAGACGTGCTCTGTCTCCAGGAGCTCAAGGCAACGACGGACGCCTTCCCCTTCGAAGAGGTCCGCGAGTGTGGCTACGAGGCCGCCGTCTTCGGGCAGAAGACGTACAATGGCGTGGCCATCCTCAGTCGCCACCCGATCAAGCAGGTGATCGAAGGGCTTGGTGACGACGACCCACAGGCGCGCCTGATCAGCGCAGAGATCGAGGGCGTCACCATCCTCAGTGCCTACTTTCCGAACGGCGGAGAGGTCGGGTCGGACAAGTACGCCTACAAGCTCCAATGGATGGACCGACTTGCGAAGCTGCTCGAGGAGCGATTCGAGGCAGGCGACGACCAGGTCGCTCTCTGTGGCGACTACAACGTCGCCCCGTGGGACGATGACATGGGCCGCCCCGGCGAATGGCGCGACTCCGTACTCGCGAACGACACGGTCCGAGGTGCTTTGAGCAAAGTGGCCTCCGTCGGCCTCGAGGACGTGGTTCGGCCATTCCATCCACAGGGTGGCGTGTTCTCTTGGTGGGACTATCGCGGCCGCGGTTTCGAACGCGGAAACGGGCTTCGCATCGACCACATCTATTGCACCCCGGCCCTCGCCAAACGCACCATCGGAGCGATGGTGGACCGTCCGGAACGGGCCCGAAAGTCACCCTCGGACCATGCACCGGTCATCGTGGAGTTCGCATGATTTCACTCGCCACGTTGGCCGTGTGTGCAGCGCTGCCCTGGTTTCTCTGCCAAGCCCTCCGCAGCTGGCTGGGCGTTGACGGGACGGCCCCCGCCGCGGAGCGCGAGCGCGAGCGCTGCCAGCGGCTAACACTACTCGGAGGCGTGATCGGCCTGCCGGCTGCGGCGGTCGCAGGCGCGCTCTTCGTCGACCCTTCTCTCTCCACACGATGGCCAGCGGCTGGGGCATGGGTGTTCGCCGGAATGTGCGCGACGACGGCCTGGTCGAGCCTCTCCCTCGCCGAGCGCTCTCGTGAAGAGGCTGCCGCGATGTCGGTGGTCGAGGTCGTCGGGCGAGTCGTTCAGATGGTGACCGTGCCCGCGATCGCCGTGGCGCTTTCTCTTCTCGCAGGCGCCGCCATCGAAGCGATGGTTCCGATGGTGGCCCCAGCTCGTGCCGTTCTGGCGGCCCTGCTTTCCGTCGGCGCCCTGGTTGTGGTGAGCCCATGGCTCGCGATGCAGCTTGGGCTCTGGAGGCTACTACCGTTTCGACTTGAATCGGCAGGCACGTCCTGGCGCGTTGCCCACCTACCCGCGCCAAATCCCTTCCTCACACACGCGGCTGCGCTGCCCTGGCTTCATACGGTACTGGTCACTGACGGCCTCCTGAAGCGCGCGCCCGATTCGCACTGGCGCTCACTGGTGCGCTACGAGATCGGCGGGTCCGAACAATCGAAAAGCGAACGCACCGCACGCTGGCTCGTGGCCGTGGTGCTCTCCTCGGTTCTTTTCGTCGCAGCAAGCGCCGTCGGGGCAAGCGACCCGCGAAAGCTCGTGGCGGCGACGGTGCTCGCAGTCGTCTTCACGGGCGCTTCGAGTTGGTTCGCGAACCGGCAGCCCGCATCCACGCTGACGCTCGACACCGATGGTCCCTCGATGCAGGAGCTCGCTCAAACCCTCCGAAGCCTGCCGCCCATCGAGGGTCAGGCCCTCCCCCGCACCTCCCACAGACCTGTTGGGGGCGCCCTGTACGATCGCCTGTTCGCTCTTGGACACGACCCTGGACCGAGGCCGCGCGCATGAAGGGTGCACTGCGGCGCAGCGCGCTCCTCGCCCTCGTGATGGCCAGTTCCGCCTGTGCGAGCTCGCCAAGCGAGGTCGAGACGGTCCCGGACACGACGCCACTTCCCGAGGGCAAGCTCCCCGAGGGCGTTCGTCCGACGAGCTACCGGCTGAGCCTTGAGGTCGTTCCGGAGCAAGACACGTTCTCCGGCTCCGCAATGATCACAGTCGAGCTCGATGAAGCCTCGGCGGTGATCTGGATGCACGGCGAGAGGCTCGAAGTCAGCTCGATCTATGCAACCCACGCCACGACGCGAATCGAGGCGAGCTGGGCGCAGCAGACCGAGGACGGCGTCGCGCGCGTCGACTTCCGCGAGCCGTTGCCGGCGGGGCGAAGCACGCTCCACGTCGAGTACTCGGCGCCTTTCGATACGCCGCTTCGGGGTCTGTACCGTGTCCGCACCGGCGGGCGGGCCTATGCGTTCACCCAGTTCGAAGCGATCAGTGCGCGGCTCGCGTTCCCGTGCTTCGACGAGCCCCGCTTCAAGACACCGTTCGAAATCACGCTGACCGTGCCCGAGGGCGAGTTTGCCGCGGCGAACACTCCGGTTGACCGTGCCATCTCGCTTCCCGGCGGCCTTCAGCGCATCACCTTTGTGCCGACCCCTCCGCTTCCAACCTATCTAGTCGCCTTCGTCGTGGGGCCCTTCGACGTGGTCAGCGGTGCGACCATCCCCCCGAGCGAGGGCCGCCCATTCTCGATTCCTCTTCGTGGCCTCGCCGCCAAAGGACGCGGCGTACGCCTACAGTACGCCCTGGACCAAACGGCGAGCTTCGTGGCGGCCCTCGAAGAGTACTTCGGGATGCCCTACCCCTACCGAAAGCTCGACCTCGTAGCAGTGCCGGACTTCGCGGCCGGAGCGATGGAGAACGTCGGGCTGATCACGTTTCGCGAATGGCTTCTGCTCCTCGACGCGGGGCAAGCGACCGAAGGGCAGCGCCGCGCGTTTGCGTACGTGATGGCGCATGAGCTCGCGCATCAGTGGTTTGGAAACCTCGTCACGATGCCATGGTGGGACGACATCTGGCTTAACGAGGCATTCGCCACGTGGATGGGCAACAAGGTCGTCCACCAGCTGCATCCTGAGTACCGCTCGGATCTCGCAAGCCTCGCGTCGACGCAGCGTGCAATGGGACTCGACAGCCTCACCAGCGCGCGGAGCATCCGCCAAGCGATCGAAAGCAATCACGACATCAAGAACGCCTTCGACGCGATCACCTACGAAAAGGGTGGCGGCGTGCTCTCGATGTTCGAGCTCTGGATGGGGGCGGAGAGCTTTCGCGACGGCATTCGCCTTTACCTTCGGCAGCATCAGGGTGGAACGGCCACCTCGAGCGACCTGCTGCTCGCGCTCGACGAAACCTCGGACGTCGACGTGTCGCCGCCCTTCACGACGTTCTTGACGCAGCCAGGGGTGCCCCTTCTCAAGACGAGCAAACAGGACGGGCCCTGCAAGTCCGGTGTTCGGACCCTCGAAATGGAGCAGGAACGCTATCTACCGATCGGATCGGACGGGACGACCGAGCAGACTTGGCAGATCCCGCTTTGCGTTCGACACGAAGGGGGCGCCACCTGCAGCCTGCTCGATTCTGCGGAAGGGCAGCTCGAGCTCCCAGGGTGCCCCGAGTGGTGGATGCCAAACCAGGAAGGTGCGGGCTATTTCCGGTTCGCGATGCCTTCCGACGACTGGACCGTCCTCCGCAAAAAAGGCTTCGCCGTGCTCTCTGACCGCGGAAAGATCGCGACCGCAGACAGTCTGTACGCGAGCTTTGCCGCCGGCCTTCTCGATGCGGGCGCACTGCTGCCTTGGTTCCGACGTTTCGTTGCAAGCCCGTTGCGACAAGTGGCCGGGGGCCCGATCGGGGCGCTTCAGTTCATGATGTACAATAGCGCATCGGACGCGGCGCGGCCGAAGGTCCGAAGCTACGCAGCAAGGCTCTACCGAAAGCGTTACCAAAAGCTCGGATGGCGTGAGAAGCCAGGCGACTCCAGTGACACCAAGCTTCTGCGCGAGGCGGTCTTGCGCTTCATAGTCATGGACGTTCGAGACCGCAAAGCGCGTGCGCGCGCGGCCAAGCTTGGGCGAACGTACATTGGGTACCGCACCGAAGCGAAACCCAGTGCGGTGGCCCCACAACTGGTCGGCCTCTCACTCGCTACCGCGGTTCAAGAAGGGGACGACGCCTTCTTCGACTATCTGCTCGAGGAGCTCGAAAAGAGTGAAGACGCAAGCTTGCGAGGCCGGGTCCTCGCCGCACTCGGAAATGCGGAGGCCCCCACCCTTTCCACTCGCGCGCTCGACCTTGCGCTCGACTCGCGACTCCGTGTCAACGAGATCTCGCGCGTCCTTGGTCCGCAGTTCCGAAATCCCCAAACGCGCGAACGAGCCTGGTCTTGGCTGCAGGAGCACTTCGACGCGCTTGCCGAACGAATGGGGCGCGGCCAGGCGGGTGGCACACCTTGGTACGCAGGTGCTCTTTGCACCCGCGAGGCGGCCGACGAGGTGCAAGGCTTCTTCGAACCGAGGGTCTCGGCACTCGCGGGCGGCCCGCGAAACCTCGCCACGGTGGTCGAGGCGATCACCATCTGCGCCGCCAAAGCAGAAGCCCAGCGACCGGGGATCGACCGAGCGTTCTCGCTCAGGCGCCCTTGAAGACCGGCGCTCTCTTCTCGAGAAACGCGGCCATGCCCTCGGCCTGATCCTCGGTGTCGAAGCCAGCCCCGAAGGCGTCCCGCTCCAACTTGTTGGCCTGCGGCAGGGGAATGTCGACCCCGTCACGGATGAGGCGCTTCGCTTCGCCCACCGCGAGCGGACCCTTCGTCGCGATGTCCGCGGCGATTTTCTGGGCAGCGCCGAGGAGCTCCTCAGGCTCGAACACGGCATTGATCAATCCGATGCGGAGCGCTTCGGCTGCGTTGATCATCTTGCCTGAGTAGATGAGCTCACGCGCCATAGCGGAGCCGACCCGTCGCGGCAGGCGCTGTGTTCCGCCGAACCCCGGAATGATACCGAGGTTCACCTCGGGCTGACCGAACTTTGCCTTGCTCGAGGCGTAGACAAAATCGCAAGCGAGCGCGAGCTCGCAGCCACCGCCGAGCGCGAAACCGTTGACGGCAGCGATCACGGGGAAGCGAAGGTGCTCGAGACGAGTGAAGACGGTGTGCCCGAGCGCGCCGAAGCCGCGTCCCTCCGCTTGGTTCATGCTCTTCATGGCGGCGATGTCGGCACCCGCCACGAAGGCCTTCCCAGTGCCGGTGAGGACGAGCGCGCGGACCGCGTCGTTTCGCTCGACCTCTTCGATGGCTGCGCCGAGGTCTCCGAGGACTTCCTGGCTGAGCGCATTGAGCTTGTCGGGACGATTGATGGTGAGCGTGCTGACGTGGCCGTCTTGGCTGACTTCGACGAAAGAGGACATGGCAGGCACTCTAGCCTCGAATCGCCTCCCGGACGAGCGCCTCGGCACTCGAGTACGGGTCCGAGCGGCCCTCCACGATGTCCCGAAGCCTCTCGCTCACACGCGCGGCGAAACGCGTATCGACCTCGTCGACCAAGGCCTGTACGAGGATGGCCCGAAGCTCGGCCATACGCCGAGCCTCCCGTATCGCCTGCCCGGTCTCCGTGGTCATCAGAAACTCACGGTGCTTGGCGAACGCGTCGACCAGCTCGGCAAGACCTTCTTTGCGGGTTGCGATGGTCTTGATGATCGGCGGCACCCACTCTCCGGCTTCGGTCTCTGGGCCCTTGCGGAGCGTCGACACTGCGCTGTGGCCCTGCATTTTGCTGACGCCACTTGGGATTCGGCGCAGAGAAAGCATCTGTTCAAGGTCCTGCGCGGTCGCGTCTGCCCCGACTCGATCGGCCTTGTTCACCGCGAACACGTCAGCGACCTCCAGAATCCCAGCCTTGATGGCCTGAATGTCGTCACCGAGCCCTGGCGCCATCACGACGAGGGTGGTGTCGGCAAGCTGGGTCACCTCGAGCTCGTCCTGGCCGACACCCACGGTCTCGAGGATGACCACGTCGAACTTGGCGGCGTGAAGGACGTGAAGCACGTCGCCCGTGGAGCGCGAGAGACCGCCGAGGTGTCCGCGCGTCGCAATCGAACGAATGAAGACCCCTTCATCGGTGAAGTGCTGTTGCATGCGAATCCGATCGCCGAGGATGGCGCCACCCGAGTACGGGCTCGTCGGATCGATCGCGAGCACGGCAACGCGCTTGTCCTGGTCGCGGTAGAGTCGAATCAGCCCGTCCACGAGGGTGCTCTTGCCAGCACCCGGGGTTCCAGTAACCCCGATGACGTACGCGTGCCCTTCGTGCGAGAACAGGTCCTTGAGAAGCTCAGGTGTGCGCTCGTCTCGCTCGTCGATGAGGCGGCATGCCCGCGCGACCGAGCGGATGTCCGCCCGCCGAATGCCGGCCAGCAAGTTCGAGAGCTCAGCCACCGCGGCCCCGGCCAAAAACAGGCGAGGCGGCCCAAGCAGGCCGCCTCGCGTGGTGGGCGCAGTTGGATTTGAACCAACGACTTGTTCCGTGTGAAGAAACCACTCTACCCCTGAGTTATGCGCCCGAAGAGCGGAGCTTCTAGCAGTGCCACCGAATCCCGGCAAGCACGACGGGAACAAGTCGTCCCCCGAGGACGTTGTCGCCGGAGGGTAAACCGCCGGTGTGGATAAGCAGGCACCGTACCTGAGCTACTCGGAGTCGCCCCCGAGCTTGGCTTTGAGGAGGTCCCCGAAGGTACCGAGGCCCTGCTTGGCCGACTCTTTGCGGTAATCGCGGACGGCCCGTCGCTCCTCGTCGAGCAAGAGCGCTCGGATCGAACAACGGAGAGTGCCATCGCGTTCCGTTCCGACGAGCTTCACCTCGATCACATCACCCTGCGCGAGACCCTTTTTGCCCTCACCGCCGGCGTCCTGCAGCTCCCGGTTCGGGATGAATCCGCGGCCTCGTTTGCCGAGCATGCCCTCGACCTGAACCTGTGCGCCAGAGTGCTCCACGCGCTTCACGAGCACGTTCACGCGCGAGCCTGGCTTGAGCGAGCGCGGTGCCTTGCCGAACTCGACCTCACCGGCCTCGATCGCCTTGGCGTCGGCCTCGGACAGCTTCGAGAGCGAGATTCGGCGCTGGGTCTTGTCGACGCGTTCGATGACAACGTCGATTTGGTCACCCTCGCTGAGCGCTTGCTTGGCGTGCGTCAGCTCTTTGTTGCCGCCGAGCTCCGAGATGTGCAGCAAGCCTTCGATGTTCTCCAGAAGCTCGACGAACGCGCCGAAGTCGGTCGTCCGAACGACTTTGCCCTTCACCGGCGTGCCCGGTCGCAGCGACTCCGTCGCCGCTTCCCAAGGGTCCGGTTGGCATGCGCGCATCGAAAGCGAAACGCGACCGTAGCGGTCCTTGCGGGTCGCCGGCTGGACCTTGATCACCTGAACCTCGACCTCGTCGCCGATGCTCACGACATCCTGAGGCCGCGCGCCGCGGCTCCATGACACCTCGCTCATATGAACGAGTCCGTCGAGCCCGCCATCGAGGTCCACGAGCACGCCGTAGTCGCGCACCTCGAGCACCTTGCCTGGAAGCTTCTGGCCGACCTTGAGTTCCGCCATCCGTTCTCGAGCGCGCTTACGCGCCTCCTTCTCGAGAATGTTTCGTCGGCTGACGATGATGCTCTTCTTGCCGCCCTTGTCCTGCGGCAAAGAGAACTCACAGCGCTGCCCGACGAGCGTGTTCGGGTCTTCGATCGGGGTGAGCGACATCGCGCTTGCCGGGCAGAACGCCCGCACGCCACCCACCATCACGTCGAAGCCACCACGATTGAACCCGTAGATCACGCCCTGCACTCGTTGATGCTTATCGCGCGCAGCTCGCAGGGCCTTGCGCACAGCCCCTTTGTCGACGACCCGGTTGACGATCGCGATGTGACCGCTCTCCGCGACCGCGCCGATGCGCCCGCGGAAGATCGCGCCGAGCTCCGGCACCTCCTGCGCGGGCAGTGGTTCGAGCAGGCTGAGATCGGCGTCCGAGAGATCCTCGGGCGCTTGCACGGACTCGCCAGCAGCTACGGCTTCCGAGCCCGTTTCCGTCTGCGATCCGACCTCCGCCGCTGTAGCAGCCTGAGGCTCAGATGCCGGCTGCGCAGCGGGCTCCGCGGCCGGCTCTGCAGTCGGCGGAAGGGTCGGCTCGAACGCTTCGGCGCCCACCGCCGTCGGATCGAACGCCTGCGCGGCGACCACGGTGTCGGCCTCGGCTAGCTCGTCATCCGGCAGATCGGTGACGTCCGTAGCGGAGTACTCCCAAGACGCGGCATGGGATTCGATCGCCTCGGGCGAGAGCGATTGCGCTTCCTCTCCGGTTTCGGCGGCCGAGTCAGGCGCCGCTGCACCCGCATCGGGCACAGCCTCAGTCGCCGCAGCAGCACTCGCGGCAGCCTCGGCCTCCGCAGCGGCGGCACTCGCCAGTGCCTCGGCAATGGGATCCGGCTCGTGCACGATGATCGGGATGTCTCGGGGCTCGTCGACATCGACGATCGCACTCGCCTTGCCAAAGAGGTCGACGATGATCGCGCCATGCTCTACACGCTCCACGCGTCCCGCAATGACTTCGCCGACGGAGAATGCGTGCTTACGCGGCGTACCTGCGAACAAGCTCAGGAACGGAGCATGATGTTGCGACCCTCTCGAGTCTGCCGGCGCCTCGCTCGCGCCCGCCCCCTTCTTCTTGCGACGCCGTCGGCGCTTCTTTTTGCCACCCTCGGGAGACGCGTCTCCACTGAGAGTGTCCGCCGTCGCTTCGGCGGCAGCGACCTCCCCGCTCACCGTCTCGGCTGCGGGGTCGGTAGCCGTGTCGGCGGCAGCTTCCGTACCCGTGGCAGAGGCGGCCCCCGCTTCGGCGGTAGCCTCCGTGCCTGCTGCAGCTTCCGGGGCGGCGGCAGCTTCCGCGTCGGCGGTAGCCTCCGTGCCTGCTGCAGCTTCCGGGGCGGCAGTAGCTTCTGGGGCGTTGGGGGAAATGGGCGGAGGGGTTTCTTGCGATTCCACCGTCACTACCTCCTCCGTCGAGGTCTCATCGGTTTTGGAATCGGTTTCAGTCATGCGCAATCCTCGCGCGCGAAGGACGCTCGACGCTGGCGCGGAACGTCCGGGGTTAAAGGGCCTGTAGATTAGGCAGTGCCGGTTTCGCCGTCAAGCTGTTGCCGCGCGCCCTGAGGCCCCCTAACCTCGACCTTCGGGGTATGTCGGACCTAGGTGCAGAGCGTAGGGAGTCGGAACGGGCCGCAGTGGAGCTCCCGATCGAGTACGAGCGCCTCAACGCGCTCCTGTCGGACTACACCCACAACATCAGCCGAGGGGGTACCTTCATCCGGACGGAGGAGCCCCTGGCGCTTGGAACGGTGATCTCCTTCACCATTATGGCCCCGCAGCTCGGCGATCCGATCATCCTGCGAGGGGCCGTCCGCTGGGTCGTGACTGCCGAGGATTCAGGCGCCGAGCGACCCGCCGGCATGGGTATCGCTTTCGTGTTCGATTCCCCGGACCACCGGGTCGCCGTGGAGGGGCGCCTCGATCGGCTGATGGTCGCATCGCTCGGGCCTGCGGTGTTTGAGCGGCTCATGGGGAGGCCCGCTCCCACTGTGGACCCTGAAACATGACGGAGCCTGCCGTTCAGATCCTTGTGGGGGACCTCACCGAACAGACGGCCGACGCGATCGTGAACGCGGCCAATGAACGCATGCTCGGTGGTGGTGGCGTGGATGGAGCCATCCATCGCGCCGCCGGCCCTGGGCTTCTCGAGGCGTGCCGGCGGGTCCCCGAGGTCCGTCCGGGCGTGCGATGCCCGACGGGCGAAGCGCGGATCACCCCCGGCTTTGCACTCGCCGCGGTCCACGTGATCCACACCGTGGGCCCCATCTACGGGGGGCGAGCCAGTGACGCGACACTACTGGCCTCTGCCTTTCGTTCCTCACTCGAGCTCGCGGTAGAACGCGAGCTTCGTTCGATCGCGTTCCCGGCCGTCTCTTGCGGCGTCTATGGCTACCCAGTGCGTGACGCGGCCGCGATCGCGCGCGATGTCGTCGTCGAGCAAGCCTGGGCCCTCGACGAGATCCGCTTCGTCCTCTTTTCCGAGGCTGCATTCGAAGCCTGGAGCGACGCGTTCGGCTGAGCGCTAGAAGTCGACGACATCGAGTTGCTGGCGCGCCTTGTCCCCGGAGCGCTCCCAATCGTTTTCGAGCTTCAGAACACCACGCGGGCACATGTGCGCGCACATGCCGCAACCCACACACGAGGCACGCGTGAAGCTTTGATTGCTCTGCGCGTACGAGCGGACATCGATGCCCATCTCACAATAGGTGCTGCAGTTCCCGCACGAGATGCACATGTCGGGCTTGACCTTGATCTGGTAGCGCCCGATCTTCTGTACCCAGCCGAGGATGGCGGCCATCGGGCAAAAATTACGGCACCAGACGCGCGGCCCGAGCACAGGATAGAGTCCGGTTCCGATGACGCCGGCGAGGATGGAACCGACCGCGAACCCGTAGAAACTCTTGATCGACCAGTCGCGCCAGTCGTTGCCGGCCACGATGCGGTGAAAGGTCGGATGGTCCTTGCCGATCACCCAATCGAGGCCGATGAGAAACGTGGTCGCGATCGCGAGGAACAACACGAGATGGATGCTGACCTGCTCGAAGCGCCACGACTTCGTCGATTTGCTCGTGAGGTGGCGCCAGGGGTCGCCAAAGGTGTTCGCTAGCCCTCCGCATCCGCAGACCCAGGAGCAATACCAGCGCTTGCCGTAAAGCACGGCCAGCACGGGGGCGGCCAGGAGCGAACCGACGATGGTGTAGAGCGCGAAGTAGAGCGGCAGGTCCGCGAGTGTCTGCGGGTAGAGATAGTCGTACTTGAGCGGCCAGAAATACGAGAGGTACACCTCTTTGCCGCCGAAGAGCGGCATGATGAATGGCAGCGAAAAACCGAGCGCGATTTGGATCGCGATGTTCACGGTGATTCGGTAGCGATTGTACCGACTGTTCCCATGTCGGCGGAGGTAGTAGATTCCGCCCGCCACCATCGCAACGGAATAGAGGAAGCCGTAGAGGTACCAGCGATTGCGAAGACCGACCGCCTCGGAGAATGCGGTCAACGGTGTCACGCCGAAGTACTCCTGCACTTTGTGCTCCCAGTACAGAACGACGTAGAAAAGCACGAGCAGCAGCGAAATCGATACGCCGATCATGCTTCGGTTGCGCCAGCCCTCGCGATACGTGCTCAAGAGCCCGTTCTGTCCTTGTAGATCCACGTCAGCTCCTAGGTATCCGGAGCGGGGGCACGAACTCCGTGTCGAACGCCGCCTCGTTGAGATGCTCGAGAACCCAGGCAAGGGTTCGTCGCTGCTCGATCCAGCGGATGAACACGCTGTGGTCCCAGCGCCTGCCGAGCATGTTGAAGCCGACCACGCGGCCCGCCTGCGTGACGATGCGGCTGGTGCTTCGGACCTTGCCCGCTTCCTCGAAAAACCACTTGTCTTCTTCGTCGAGATCGAAGTTCACGAGCCCCGCAGTCGTGTACTCGATGTCCATCAACTTCGCCGAGTTGTACCAGGTGCCCCGCTCGTAGCGAACGTCGTCGCCAAGCATGGCCGCTGCGGCGACTCGCCCCTGATCGCGAGCCGTGTACCAGAGCTGCTCGGGCCGCTGCGAGCCGTCGAACCATCGCACGGATGCACAGTCACCCGCCGCGAATACGTCCGGAGCGCTGGTCCGGAGGCTCTCGTCGACGAGGATGCCGCCGCGTCCGTCGAGCTCGACTGAAGAGCCCTCGAGCCACCCGGTGTTCGGGATCACGCCGATGGCGATCACTGCGCAGTCCGCATCGAAGCGTCCATGGTTCGTGCGTAGGGCCGCGATGTTCCCGTCGCCATCCGTCTCGAGCTCTTGCACGTCGTGCTCGAGGTAGACGTCGACGCCGTGCTCTCGCATGCGCCCGCTGATCCACTCCGACTCGCGACGATCGAGGGCAATCGGCCAGAACCACTCCTCGCGGATGAAGAACTTCGGTCGAAGCCCGGCGGCGACCGCTACCTCGACGGCCTCGATGCCGATGAGGCCGCCGCCGATGACCACGGGCTGCTTCGCCAGTGAGCCGCGCCGCTCTGCCGCCACGTCACGGAAGCGGTAAGGAGAATCCTGGGTCGTCGCGCCTATGTGCGCATCGGCGCGGGGCGGGCCTTGGCTCGCCGCTTCCTCGCCGTGCACCTCGCGCTCGTACCAGCGGAGATCCTGGTGCGTGACGAAGTGGCCCACGCCGCGCGCATCGCCACCGGTCCATGGCCCGGGCCGAGGGGCGGAGCCAGAGGCGATCAACAATCGCTCGTAGGGGAGCGGAGCTTGCCCCCCAGCCAGCAGGACCTCCCGACGCTCGACATCGACGGCCGTCGCCCGCGCCCGAACCCGGCGAAGACCGAGTCGCTCGTAGGCATCGCGTTCGAGGGGCTCGATGTCCCGATGACTCATCTGTCCGCTGAACACCCACATCAGCGCCGTTCGCGAGAAAAAGTGGTCGCTCTCCTCCGAAACGAGCGTGATCTCCGCGCTCGGCTCGCGGGCCCGGATCGCCAGGGCCGCCTCCATCCCCGCGACTCCGTTACCAATGATCACGACCCGCATGCCGCGCACGATACGCCAAGCGGCACCCCGAGTTACAGCCTCCTCGAAAACCCCTTGAAGATTGCTCCCGGGATATGGCTTAGCTGGATTTAATCACTTATGCTGTATTTCATGAGTGAGAATGCAACCAATGCCTTCGTGGCAGGGGTGCTGGTGGGGAAGCCCATCTTTCGCGCGCCCGGCATCGTCGTCCATGGGGGCCTTGATCGCGAGGACCGCGAGGTCGCCGTCATCGTCCTTCAGGCCGTCACGACCGATGGGCAGCGGCTCAACTTCGAGAACATCGTGCGCTACGCCGAGACCAGCGGCATTGAGATCATCAAGGAGGAGCCGCACGTCATCCTCGCGAGCCCGGAGCCGAAGGGCATCTTTCGCGATCTGCCCTGGGGGGATTGGCGCCTCGACGAGCGGCTTCGGCACTTCGTCGCGGTCGCGACGATCGTACGCCGCTTTCATGCGATCGACGTCCCGGTCGGAACACTCTCACCCAAGTACATCGCACTAGACGATTCACTGACTCCTTTTCTCTTGGGCCCACGTATCGCACCGCGCAGCGGCCCGTTCGTACCGCCGGAAACGGCGAGTGAGCGACGGATCGACTTGCGCTCGGATCTGTACTCGCTGGGTCGCCTTCTCTACTTCGTCGTCGCCGGGGAAGAGCCACCGCGCGAGGCGCGCGACGTCCCTATGCTCGAAGAGCTGGGAAGCTACCCAGCCGGCATCGTTCGGATCATTCGCAAGGCCACCTGCCGCAATCCGGACGAGCGATACCAGAACCTGGACGACCTGCTCGCGGACTTGAGCGAGTACCGCCAGCACACCGGGGTGGGCATGCTTCACCCCGAAATCGAAGACCGAAACACCGGGATTCTCAGCGTGGTGCCCGACGCGCCCGAGCAGCCTCAACAGGCAGAAATCGTTTCTGAAAAGCCGTCGGAACCATCGAAAGAAAAGGCGTCGAAGCTGCGCAGCCCGATTCGAGCCGACAAGCTCGTTCGAGCAGCAGCCGTCGCACTCTGCGTCGCGGGAATCGTATCCCTCGCATCCGACTACAGAAGCGCACAGAACGCGACACAAGCAGTTGCGCCGCAGGCGGCCGGTGAGCTCTCGAGCTTCATCCGCGAAGCGTCCCTCTCGCAAGATCGTCCACCCGTCCTCTTCGCCGAGGTCGACGAATCTTGGGAGCTACTTTCGGACGAGAGTCGACAAAAGGAAGCCGAGTCGCTGTTCGCCCATGCCAAGCAAGCGTGGGGAACACGCGATGGGTTCGTTCACCGTGGCAAGGCGCTCGTTGCACAGTCCTGGGAGAACGAAGTGACCGTGTTCGGCAGCATGCATGGAGACGCAGAATGAAGAACGGATCGGACCGAACCAAGAAGCCCAGGCAGCAGGCTGGCTACACATTGATCGACGTCATGATCGTGACCTTGATCATCGGCGTGCTGAGCTCCTTGGGCCTCAATCAGTACAACAAGCATGTCGCCCGTTCGAAGCGCCCCGAGAGCATCATGGCCTTCCGAACCATCGCGGCCCAACAGCGCGAGTACATGCTCTCCCACGGCAAATACGCCGGCACCTTCAGTGCGCTCGGGTTCAACATGGAGGGCGGCGCAATGGTCTCGCCGACCGAGATTCAGGGACGGCAGTACAACTACCGCCTCCTTCAGGATGACGGGCCGCGCTCCTGGTACGTGGTCGCGACCGGAAACATCGACGGCGATCCCTTCCTCGACATCATCGCGGCGAGCAATCCCCGGTAAAGAGACCGAAGCGTGATATACCCCACTTGAGGACTGTAATTTTGTGTATATACTGAAACATGAAAGGGGCATCTAAAATGGAAGCAAAGCGTTGGACACTAGGGGTCGTGCTTGCGGTGGCAGTAAGCCTTTTCGGACTGATCCAGGCCGACGCGAGCCCATTTTCGACCTATATCCTGACAGACGACCTGGGGAACCGGGTGAACGGAGCGGCAGCGGAGCAAAGCGAGTGGGACGAGGAATCGAGCGCCTCGAGCGCCGATGACGGCTCGTCGAACGACGGGGCGAGCGACGACGGCGCAGACACGGCCAAGGACAACAACGGTCATGGCAACAACGCCGATGGGGTCGACTCCAGCAACAAGGGCAATAGCAAGCAGGGCGAAGACACCGTCTGCGCCGATGGCACCTATTGCGACGATGAAGCCGGCGGCGGAACCAGCAGCTCCAGTGACTCGGGAAGCTCGAGCAGCTCCTCGAACAATGGCAAGGGCAAGAAGAAGTAAGCTCGGCTGATTGCAAGGACTGGAAAGGCGCCTCTAGGGGCGCCTTTTCCTTTTTAAGTCGCCGGGTCGAGCAGCACCCCGGGGTTCATCACGCCTGCCGGATCGAGCGCAGCCTTCGCGGCACGGAGAGCCTCGCCGAAGAGCGCGGGGCGCTGCCGCTCGTACCATGGGCGGTGGACGCGACCGACCGCATGGTGGTGGGTGATGGTGCCCCCGCTCGCGATCACGGCGTCGGACGCGGCCCTTTTGATCGCCATCCACTGCTCGGCCTCTGCGCCGTATCGACCCGGCGCGATGAACGTGAAGTACGGGGCGGGCCCGTCCGGGTACACGTGCGTGAAGCGGCAACTCACGAAGCCTTTGCCGCAGACATCCTTCATTGCCTTTCGAACTTCGGCGATCACGTTGCTGTGAAGCTGCTCGAAGCGATCCCAGGTGCACGCCGTCTCGAACGTGTCCGCCACGATGCCCATGCTCGCCATCACATTGAGCAGGTACGGCATGTCGATGAACGCCTCTCGCCAGGTTCCGGCGCCGCCCTCCCCCTCGCGCTGTCCAGCCTCCCGATAGCTTGCCCCCTTCGGGCATGTTCCCCCGTGGTCGGCGACCAGTTCGAGCGCTCGCTCCATCCAGGGCCCGAGCGGATGATCGGCAGACTCGAACCCGACGACGAGAACGTGGGTGCCATCCATCGTGACCGCGTTGAGTGCGGCCTCGCGCTTGTCGAGCAAGCGACAATTGCTCGGGAAGAGGCCCGATTGGGAGAGCGCGCGCACGGCCGCAACCGCTCGGGAGTAGTCGACGAAGTGAGTGGTCGCCGTCGCACGGAAGACCGGGCGAGGCCGTACCCGCATCCAAGCTTCGGTGATGACGCCGAAGATCCCCTCCGAGCCGAGCATCATTCGATCGGGGCTTGGGCCTGCGCCCGAACCAGGGAGCCGGCGTGACTCCCAAAGCCCCCTCGGCGTGATCGCCCGAGTCGATTGAACGAGCTCGTCGATGTGGGTGTACACGGTCGCGAAGTGCCCCCCGGCTCGCGTCGCGACCCAGCCGCCGAGCGTCGAGAACTCGAACGACTGAGGGAAGTGACGAAGGGTCAAGCCCTGCTTGCCGAGCTGCGCCTCGAGCTCCGGGCCGGTCGCCCCGGCCTGAATGCGCGCCGACATCGAGCTGCGTTCGACCTCTAGCACGCGATCGAAGCGGCCAAGGTCCAGACTAAGCACCCCCGGGTAGCGATCGTCGACGCTGCCCTCGACGCCGCCAACGACGCTCGTCCCGCCCCCGTATGGAATCACCGCGACGCCCGCGCCGCTGGCCCAATCGAGCAGCGCGCTGATCTCGTTCTCGTTCGAAGGGGTCGCGACGAGGTCGGGTGCGGGCCTGAAGTCGCCGCGGAAGCCGCGGAGCACGTCGCGATAGTTGCGGCCGTACGTGTGACGAACCCGCGTTTCGTGCCCCGCGCTCACGAACGACGCGAGTGAGGAAGGTGGTGACACCCGCGAGTCTCGAAGCTCAATCGCATCGAGCGATGGCGGCTCGTCGCAGCGCTCGGGTGCGAAGCCGAGCATGAGCTGCGCGTGTTCACCCTGGGCCTTGCGCGCTTCGGTATTCGGGAACTTGTCTTCCCAGCCCCAGCCCCAAAAGCTTCTCGCTCTAGTCACAGTCATGGAGCGGAACCATCCACCATCCGGCGGCGGGCTGGCAAGCGCCTTGACTGAGAGACCATTCGGGGCTTGTCTGCACGCCATGTCTTTTCGCAAGCCGCTTCGGGCGGTCATCACCGGCGGCGGAGGCGGCCTGGGCCGTGCCCTGGCGATCGAGCTCGCCGGCCACGGCGCCTCGGTCATCGTCTCCGACATTCAGTCTGACGCGGCGGAGGAAACCGCCAAGCTCGTCCGCGCGCGAGGCGCCCAGGCCGAGGTCGTCTCGTGCGACGTCAGCGACCGGGACGCGGTCTTCGCGCTGGTCGAGGAGACCGAGAAACGTCTCGGGGGCATCGACTTCATCGCAAACAATGCCGGGGTCGGCATCGGCGGGCCATTCGATGAGGTCTCGATCGAGGACTGGCGCTGGACGGTCGATATCAACCTCTGGGGCGTCATCTACGGATGCCAGGCAGCCATCGCCAAGATGAAGCCTCAGGGGCATGGCTATGTGCTCAACGTCGCCTCTGCCGCGGGCCTTCTCGCGCCTCCCTCGATGACCGCCTACAACGTCACCAAGGCGGGCGTCGTCGCGCTGAGCGAGACCCTCTTCGCCGAGTACAAGAGCCAGGGCATTCACGTGTCCGTGCTATGCCCGACCTTCTTCACCACGAACATCATGAACTCGGGGCGGGGGTCCACCACGGACAAGGAAAACAATCAAATCCGCAAATGGATGGCCAAGTCGAAAGTGCAAGCACCAGACGTCGCCAAAGAGGCGGTCGAATCGGTTCGGGATGGCAGGCTTTACGTGCTGCCCATGCGCGACGGCCGGATGGGCTGGAGGCTCAAGCGCGCGAACCCGCAGCGCTTCTATGAAACTCTCGCCCGGGCCCACGTGAAGTACCTGGCGGGACACGGTAAATCCTGATTGGCGACGAACTCTCTCCACTGCTATCGACCCGCATTGCGTATGCGTCTGCTTTTCGTTTTCGCGCTTGCTTGCTTCGTCCTTTCACAGGGCGCCGAGCGGGTGCGCGCACAAGAGTCGGACGATGTGGCAGCTCCGGCGCCTATGGAGGGACCCTTCGATGTCTCCGCGGCCGTCATCGAGGAAGAGCCCGATGTCCTCGGACGCGACGCGCTCTCCTTCAACGCTGAGCTCCTCGACGAGCTCTTCCAGAAGTCGACCGAGGCGACGATTCGCAATCAGAAATTCGCCGCGGCTGCTGGGATCACGGGTGGCATGATTCTCGTTGGCCTTTCAGCTTGGCGACTCATCGAAGACGAGCCCCAGAGCAGCTACACGCGAGGGCTCGGGGTGATGTTCATGACGCTCGGCATGGTTGACCTCACGACCGGCATCTACGCGGCTACGCGCATCCCGCACGAGCGACGACGCCTCGAGCGCTGGGAGCGCGCGCGCCAGAACGGCGTAACCGACGTTGAGCTCGCGCATTTCGAAGGCGAGCTCCAGGCCTCGCAGGAAGCGCGCCAAGGTGAACGCCTGCTGGTCCGATGGAACGGGCTCACACACGCGATCGCGGGCGCGCTCGTCCTGGCGTTCACGCCGATTCCCTCGGGATCGAGCCGGACCGACAAGGTGTCGGGGTACGTCGTCGGAGGCATTTTCATGGCGACGGGCTTCGCGGCGTTTGCGGGGTCGTTCCGGCCTACCCCGAGCGAGAAGGCTTGGCAGACGTACAACAAGCGCAAAAGGCCGATGCCCGGCCACGAGTTCAGCTGGCGCGCGGCGCCGGCGATTTCGCGCCGAGGTGCAGGCTTGTCCATCGGCGGGACGTTCTGATAGGAGGCTAACGATGGAGCTCGATCAACTCAAAGTCATCGTGACCGGCGGCGCGTCCGGGCTTGGACAACACTTCGCCGAGCAATTGCTCGCCGCCGGTGCCCAGGTGGCCGTGGGCGACGTCAACGAGGAGGGCCTGGACGCCCTCCCAGAAGGCATCCACCGGCGCAAACTCAACGTGGCGGACCAAGACGAGATCGCGAGCTTCGTTCCCTGGGCGGCTGAGCAGATGGGCGGACTCAACGGACTGATCAACAACGCCGGGATCATCCGGGATGGTCTCTGGGTCGGCAAGAGCCGCAAGACGGGGGAGATTCGCCGAATGTCGCGCGAAGATTGGGACCTCGTCATCGCGATCAATCTCACCGGCGCCTCATTGATGGTGCAGGAGGTCGTGGCCCACATGATCGAGCGCGGTGAGCCTGGCGTCATCGTGAACGTCTCGTCGATCGCGCGTCACGGGAACCGCGGCCAAACCAACTACGTCGCAGCCAAGGCCGCGCTCGCGGCCAACACACGAACTTGGATGAAGGAGTTCGCACCCTACGGGATCCGCGTCGCCGCGGTCGCGCCAGGCGCCACGGAGACCTCGATGACGGCCGGCATGAACCAGAAGGCCCTCGACATGATCCGTGCATCGATTCCACTCGGGCGCATGGGCATGCCGGAAGACATCTGGCGCGCGGTGAAGTTCATCTTCGACTGCGACTACTTCACCGGCGAGACGATCGACGTCCACGGTGGCGCGTCCATGTAGTTAGCCGATCGCGCGCATCAGCGCTCGATGGACGAAATAGCCGATCGGCAGGAGCGCACACCCGAGCGCATAGGCGCCCCAGAACGACAAGCGGTCTCGCATCAAGAACGGGGCGAAGAAAAGCACGGTGATCGGCAGCGCGACTAGGATGCTCTTCGCCAACTCGAACACGCTCGCGGTGTCGCGGTGTTGTAAATAGGCAAGCGGAAGCACCAGCATGGTCGCGATGGGCAACGCTACGAGGAACCCGGCGGGCACCGGATACTTGCGCGAGACCAAGGCAACCCCCGCGATGACCAGAGCGGAAACCAGGGTGTTGAGCACGAACACCATGACTATTTGCCGGCGGCGACCTTCTCGACTGCCTCGAGCAGGCTCTTGCTATAGACACGGCCAGTCAGGTTCTCGCGAGCCTTCTTCTCGACCGCGTCCCATTCGGCGCGGTGCACCCCGATGTCGACCTCGGTCATGCCTCGCTCGATCATCGACCTGTACGCGCGTTGATCGTCACGCCGCGCAAGGACATCGAGCGCCCGCGCCGCACGTTCGCTCGTGTCCATCAGGGCCTTCTGATCCGGCTCTGAGAGTTCGTCGAACTTCTCGCGCTTTATGAGTGAGCCACCCACGATGATCGCGAAGTTGTCCTTCGCGACATAATTGAGGCGCGTGTACCATTGCATGGCGACGGCTGCGATGGACGAGGTGGGGACGACGTCGACCATGCGCGTCTGGAGTCCGCCGTAGACTTCGGGCACACCCATTCGGACGGGGTTGGCGCCGATGACCCGCATCAGCTCGGCGAAGATGGGATCGTCCTTCCAGGCCCAGGGCCGCTGCATCTTGAGGTCCTCGGGACGAGCGAACTTCTCGGCGGCGAAGATGCGGTTCTTGCCCGCTTCGCCCCAGGCCATGTTCACGAAACCAGCCGCCTCGAACATCTCGTTGAAACGAGGGCCGAGCTCGCTCCTGGCACGCTCGAGCTGATCGTATTCGGTGATCAAGCCCGGAGCCGATAGCACCAAGACCGGACGAACCACCATTCCGAGGCCGGTCGTCGTCACGCCCGCAGCGTCCACCTGGCCTGCGCGGACCTTGCGGATGAAATCGCGCTCGTCCCCTTGGCTGCCGCCCGAGTAGAACCGAAGCTGTACTCGATTGTTCGTCGCGGTCTTGAGGCTTCGGTTCCAAGCCTTCATCACCTTCATGAAGGCCGAACCGGGTGGCGCGAGTGAAGCGAAACGGATGACGCTTGCGGTTTCCGCCTCTGCACGTGGTGCCATCGAACCGGGAACCAAGAAGGCGGCCCCGGCAATGAGGATGAGCAAGAGGCTTCTGGGCATCCCCCCTACTCCGACAGATCGCTGAAGAAGTAGTCGATCTGGCCGAGATAGCGCTCGGCCTTGCGCCGCGCGAGGGTGTTGCTCAAACGCGCCTCGGGGAGCACGTCGCCTGCCGCGATGACCTCCTCGAGCAGCTCTCGGAAAAGCTCGTGGTCACCGATGTTGACCGCGTAGTAGCGGGCCATGCTGAGCTGCACCATGAGGTTGCGTCGCTCGGTCTTGTCGAGCGTGTCGTCGAACAGAACCTTGGCCCGATCCATGTCGGGCGGAAACTCGGAGGCTGCCAGCGTGGCCATGGTCATTTGACCGATCATGAACATGAAATCCGGGTCGAGCTCGACCGAGTAGGAGAGCAGCACCTTGGCGAGCGGAAGGTCGGCCACGGTGTCCATGTCCTCCATGCCCATGTTGATGCGGGCGCCCAGCGACGCTCCCGACCAGAGCAGCATGGCGGCGTCTTCCTTTTCAGTGAACGCCTCGCGGACCCACTTGTCGAGGTCGTCGACACCCCCCTTGAGCGCGTCATCGAAGCCGGGGTAGCGGTTCCGAAGAAAGTGCCGCGAGAGATCCCAGGCTCGATTGTACATCACCAGGGCGCGCGCCCGCAGAGCGTCCGCCTCTTCCCATTCGTCGTCGAAATCGGCGACCTCGACGCGATCTTCGATCCAGCCTGTGCCGTAGCCAATGTACGCAGCGACGAGCGACATTCCGATGGTCTCGTTGTCGGGCACGATCCGAAGCAGGCCCTCGAGCTGGATGATGCTGGCGGGAAACGACTTGCCGACGAGCTCGTAGTCCCAGTGCTGCTCTATCCCAGGCGCGGCCCGCCCAAACAGCTCAGCGGTCGAATCCGCAGCGAGTTTTTCGGTGTCACAGCCACCCAGCGCAAGAAGCACGAACACCAAGAGCCCAAGGCCCAAACCACGAAACCGGCACATGGCGGCCAAGTGAACCCGACCCCCCCCGAAAACACAAGCCAAATCGAGGGGACAGGCGGGGCCCTCAAACCCCGAGTGCTTCCGGACCCTTGCCGACCCAAACGCGCAATTTGTCTTCGTCGTCGACCAGAGGGCCCGTCCCCTTTTGACAGGGGGATGGTGGCGGGTTAGTCCGCCCGCGAGGGACATGACTCCAGGGGAATGCCGAGACCAACTTCAAGACCTCAGACAGCGCATGGCAGCGCTGGGGAGGTATCTTTGACCTCGACGGCCTTCGCCATAACGTCGACCGACTGACGAACCTGAGCCTCGGCGAAGGCTTCTGGGAGGACCAACACAAGGCCCAGAAGCTGATGCGGGAGCGGGCCTCTGCCGAGGAAACCGTCAAGGAATTCGAGCGAGTCAGTAGCGAAGTCACCGATCTGCTTGAGCTTTTGGAGCTCGCAGCAAGCGAGGGCGACGAGGGCGTCGTCGCCGACGTCGCCGAGCAGCTCCCCTCCCTGGAAACCGAGGTCCGAGGCCTCGAGCTCAAGCGGATGCTGACGGCAGACGACGACACCGACGCGATCGTGACGATCAATCCAGGAGCCGGTGGCACCGAAGCGCAGGACTGGGCCGAGATCCTGCTGCGCATGTACCTGCGCTGGTGCGAACGCCGCGGCTTCAAGACCGAGCTCCTCAGCAAGCAACCCGGCGACGAAGCGGGGATCAAAGACGCCACCTTTGTGGCCCGTGGCGCCAATGCCTACGGCTACCTTCGCGCAGAAAACGGGGTGCACCGCTTGATCCGCATCAGCCCCTTCGACGCCAACAAGCGCCGGCACACGTCATTCGCCGGGGTTAGTGTGGTGCCCGACCTCGGAGACGACCTCACCGAAGGCGAGATCGAGATCAAAGACGAGGATCTCGAGGTGTCGACCATGCGTTCGGGCGGCGCCGGCGGCCAGCACGTCAACAGAACCGAGTCGGCCGTGCGAATGAAGCACATCCCGACCGGCTTCACCGTGCGTTGCGAAGCAGAGCGCTCCCAGCACCAGAATCGTGACACCGCTATCAAGATGCTACGCGGCCTTCTGTTCGAAAAGGCTCGCCGCGAGCGGGAGGAAGCCTTCGAGGAAGCCTTCCTCAACGACCGTGCCGACATCGCCTTCGGATCGCAGGTTCGCACCTACACGCTCCAGCCGTACACGATGGTCAAGGACGAGCGGACCGACCACAAAGCGACCAATGCAGATGCAGTGCTCGACGGCGACCTCGACCAGTTCATCGAAACCTACTTGCTGATGAACGCCGAAAAGAAACAAGAGAAGAAGAAAGCGGGCGAAGCCCGAGGGGACTGACCAGTGGCCACGGAAGACGAGCTACGACAGACACGGCTAGACAAGGCGGAGCGCCTCCGAGAGCTCGGCGTGCTCCCCTATCCAAACGCGTTTCGAACGACCCCGGAGCTCGAAGAGAAGCGCCGTGAGCTCGTGCGCCTGGCGGCAGACGAGGCGGCGCGCGCGGAGCTTCCGCTCGAAGACGAGCTCCCCGACGACGCCCCCCATCTCCCGCTCTTCGGTCGCGTCGTCGCCAAGCGCGGCCCGTTTCTCGTAGTTCGCACTCCTCATGGCGACGCGCAGGCCCTCGTCCGCCCCGATAGCCTCAGCGAGCGGGATGCGGCCCTTCTCAAGCTCCTCGACCTCGCCGACCACGTACTGGTCGAAGGCCCCCTCATCCGCACGAGAACCGGCGCACTCGCGCTCAGCGCCCGTCGCTACGATCATCTCGGCAAGGCACTCCTCCCACCTCCCGCCAAGTGGCACGGCCTCAAGGACGTCGAAAAGCGCTACCGCGAACGCTACGTCGACCTGTTCGCAAACCCCGTCGTGGCGGAGGTCTTCCGCGCGCGCACACGGATGGTGCAATCGCTTCGCCGATTCCTCGACTCACGTGAATTCCTCGAAGTCGAGACGCCGCTGCTTCACGCGATTCGCGGCGGCGCCACCGCGAAACCATTCGACACCCACCACAACGCGCTCGATCTCTCTCTCATCCTTCGCATCGCCCCGGAGCTCTACTTGAAGCGTCTTCTCGTGGGCGGTTTCGACCGCGTCTACGAGATCGGCCGCGCATTCCGGAACGAGGGCATCAGCACCAAGCACAACCCCGAGTTCACGATCCTCGAGTTCTACATGGCATACGCCACGCACGAAGACCTGATGGACTTGGTGGTGGACATGCTTCGTACAGTCGATGCCGACCTTCGCGAGCGCTTCCCTGAGCTGACGAGCGAACGAGCCTTCGATCTGGAGGCCGAGTGGCGCCGCGTTCCAATGCGCGAAGCCATTGCCGAGCGTCTGCGACGCGCCGGCCAAGATGGCGTGCCGACTTCCCCCTGGACCGAGGTCCTTTCACCGGCCGAGGTCCACGATGAGGCTGCCCTGGCGAAGGCCTGCGAGGCAATCCTCCCAAAGCTCGAGCCCGCCGCCCAGAAGCAGCTCAAGCACTGCGAGACCAACGGCGAGCGCGTCTTCGCGATCTTCGAGCTGCTCGCCGAACCGGATCTGACCGCGATGTACCGGACCCCGGATGGCGCTCAGTCGGTGCCCGTCTTCATCACCGAGTTCCCCTGGGAAGTCTCCCCACTCGCCCGCCGAAACGACGACGACCCAGGCTACGTCGACCGGTTCGAGCTGTTCATCGAAGGCCGCGAGCTGAGCAATGCCTTCAGCGAGCTAAACGATCCGAACGACCAGGCCGAGCGTTTCGAGTCCCAACTACGAAATCGTGAACGCGGCGACGACGAGGCCATGGATTTCGACGCCGACTACATTCGCGCCCTGTCTCACGGGATGCCCCCCGCTGCCGGCTTCGGCCTCGGCGTCGACCGGCTCCTGATGCTGCTCTGCAATCAGCCCTCGATTCGCGACGTGCTGCTCTTTCCGTTACTCCGGCCGGAGGCCGAATGAGCGAAGGCAGGCCGCTCGGCCCCTGGGCAGGAGTGCTGTGCGGCTTGGGTGTGACGCAGGTTGCCGCGGTCCTCCTCTTGATGGGGACCAGCGCCGATTGGTTTCAGGCCATCCTCGCGGATGGTCTCGTTTGGGTGAGGCTCGCCATCGGCTGGACCACCCTGCAGCTCAGCCTCTTCCTCCTCAGCCTGGGCGTTCTCCAACGCGCCAAAGCCCTTCCTCGGGGGTCGCGCGGCCGCGCCCGCATCGTCGGCCTCGCAATCACCGGCGCCCTTCACGCGCTCGTCACGAGCACGCTGGTCGGCATTCTGCTCTGGGCGGCGAAAGTATCGGTCGGACATGTCCTCGGCGGAAGCGTCGCAAGCCTTCTGTTCGGGCTCACTCACCTCGCCTACACCGACGTCGACCTCGAATGGATTCCGAACGTCTATCACGTCGCGAAGAACCTCAATGCGGTGTCCGCCACCTCGATGCTGGTCCTCAGCATCTCCTGCTGGTTTCTGATCCCGCTGGCACGCCGGCGCCGGTTCTGGTGGGTATTCGACGGCGCGCTCTTCATTGCGTTTCTCCTCGCCTCCGCTTTTCTTCCGTTCTCACCTGGCGAAGACGACAGCCTCGGCCTCGCCCGCGCCGTGATTCGTGTGAGCCTCACCACCCTCTTCCTAGGCCGTGCGGCGGCGCGGCTCGTCGGTCCCCTACTCACCCTGTTCGAGCGCATCGGATTTCGATCGATGGTCGCCGCCCGGCACCTACGTGCCAAGAAGACCGGGTTCCTCGCGGCGAGCGGCACGCTATCGATCCTCGCGGTCGCCGTCTCTTCGTGCATGCTCATATCCGTGCTGAGCGTGATGGGCGGCTTCCGGGCCGACCTGAAGCAAAAGATCCTCGGCAACCACGCGCACATCGTCGTCGACCGAGCCTACGAAGAACTCGAGGATTGGCAGCCGATCCTCGACCGCGCGCGCTCGACCGAAGGGGTCATTGGCGCCACACCGTTTCTCCAAGTCGAGGTGATGGTCTCGAGCCTCTCGAGCCGCGCCGGCGCGCTCCTTCGAGGCATCGACCCAGGCACGGTCTCGGAGGTCACCGACCTGGCGAAGAACATGACCCACGGCAAGCTCGAATACCTCGAACACCCCGAGCGCATCCTCGACTCGCCGGTCGGCGCCAACAAGAAGGGGGCCCTCGACGCGATGATCGAGGGCGCCGAGCGCACAGCCGCCCGAGGGCTTCCCGATGAGTCCGCAGAAGACGCCATGCCTGGCCTCATCGTGGGTCAGGAGCTGGCGCGGGCGCTTCGCCTGGTCGTCGGCGATCGCGTGACCGTGGTCTCTCCACGCGGTGACCTCGGCCCGACGGGGCCCATTCCCAACACGCGCTCGTTCCGAATCGCGGGCATCTTCTATAGCGGCATGTACGAGTACGACATGAAGCACGCCTACATCGATCTCGGCGTCGCCCAGCGCTTCTTCCGCGCCGAAGGCCTGATCAGCGGCGTCGAGATCAAAGTCGACGACGTGGAGCGGGCTCCCGAGCTGGCGGGAGAGCTCGGACCCAGCCTCGGCCGCGAGGAGCTTCGCATCCGGGACTGGAAAATGATGAATCAGCAGCTCTTCGGGGCCCTCGCCCTCGAGAAGCTCGCCATGTTCATCACGCTCGGCATCGCGATTCTGATCGCGGGATTCTCGGTTTTCGGCACCCTGACGCTGCTGGTTCAGGAAAAGCGGCGCGAGGTGGGCATCCTCAAGACGATGGGCACCTCCCCCCGGAGCGTCATCCGGATCTTCATCATCGAGGGTCTGCTGATCGGCTGCGCAGGCGCTCTGATGGGGCTCGGCCTTGGATTCGTCCTCACCTTCGCGGCCGAACACTTCGGAATCCGTATGAATCCCGAGGTCTATTACATCGACAAGCTCCCGGTCCATCTGGACCCGACCGAGTTCGCACTCGTCGGCGCGGCTACCGTGGTGGTATGCCTGGCAGCAACTCTCTTTCCCGCGTATCAAGCGAGCCGAGTGCGGCCCGTGGACGCACTCCGATACGACTGAACCCCGCGTCTTCGATGTCCGATCCACTCGTCAGCGTGCAAAACGTGAGCAAGGCCTTCGAGCACGAAGGGCGCTCGCTTGAAGTCCTCCAAGGTATCGATCTCGACATCGACGCCGGCGAGATGGTCACGATCGTCGGGCCCTCGGGCGCCGGCAAGAGCACCCTTCTCCACCTGGTCGGAACGCTCGATCTTCCAAGCGAGGGCCGGATCTTCTACGAGGGCGAGGATGTGACGCGCCTAGGAAGCTCTGATCTCGCGGAGTTTCGAAACCGAAGCATCGGTTTTGTCTTTCAATTTCATCATTTGCTCCCCGAGTTCACCGCCCTGGAAAACGTCCTGATGCCCGGTCTGATCCAAGGACGCCGTCGCCTCGAAGACCGTGCACGGCGACTGCTCGACGAGGTGGGTCTATCCTCACGCCTGACCCACCGCCCCGGTGAGCTCTCTGGCGGCGAACAGCAGCGGGTGGCACTCGCTCGTGCTCTCCTCATGGAGCCCAAGCTCGTCCTCGCCGATGAACCTACTGGCAATCTCGACAGTCAAACGAGCGAATCCGTGCATTCGCTCTTCTTCGATCTGAATCGATTGCACGGCACGACATTTCTAATCGTGACCCACAACAGGGACTTCGCCGCCATGATGCCGCGCGAGGTGTCGATGAAGGATGGCCGCATCGTCTCGGACGAGCGACGCTCGAAACCCCTTGAAAATCAAGGAGAACCAACTTGACCCCCCTACCGGGGCCAAGCTATAGCCGCCCGGATCGCTTGCTGTTCCCATGCGCCTTTCCGCCCCTGCCATAGCCCTGACGCTTGCAGGGCTCGCTTCCGTGGCGGGCGCTCAAAGCGAGGAGAACATGCCGGTGACTCCGTCCTCGGAGGGCGTCCCTGTGCGCTCGTCTCCGGAACCCGCGCCGCCTCCTGATCCGATCCCCGCTGAAGACCCCGAGGGCGACGGTTACGCGCCTGTCGAAGACACCGACTCGGCGGTCCGCGTTCCGAAGACGAGCTGCCACGGAAAAGAGATCCGACGCATCGTCGTTGTCGGCGCGCGCCGCGTCGACCCCGACGACGTGAAGGCGACGATGAAGCTCCGAAAGGGTGACACCTGCGAAGACCCCGCAGTGACCCGCGACGCCAAGGCGCTTTGGGGCATGGCCTACTTCGACGACTTGCAGATCGAGGCCGACCCGCTCGGCGCCGGCATCAAGCTCACGATTCGAGTCGTCGAACGGCCGGCGATCCGCAAGGTGATCTACAAGGGCAACGACGAGGTCGACGAAGAGGACATCGACGAGTCAATCACGCTCGAGGAGGGCACCATCCTCTCGGTGCCCGACGTGGAGGGTCAGGCCGATGCGGTTCGACAGCTCTACTCGGAAGAAGGCTTCTTCCTCGCCGACGTGAAGTACGAACTTCGCCGTGTGCCTGGCGACTCCAATCAGATCGATGTGATCTTCAAGATCAACGAGGGCGCCGAAGTGGAGGTCCGCCGAATCAGCTTCGTCGGCAATAAGGACCTCCCCGATGAAGAGTTGCTCAAGATCATGCAGACCAACGAGACAGGGATGTTCTCGTTCCTGAGCGACCGAAACAAGTTCAGCCGCAGCGCCTTCGACGAGGACCTCACCCGCGTCCAGGCCTGGTACTACGACAAGGGCTACCTGATGATGCGCCCAGGCCGACCCTCGGTGGAGCTGACGGCCGACCGCGCCTATGTCGACATCACGATCCCACTCGAGGAGGGGCCGAGGTTCCGGATTCGCAATTTCGAGGTCATGGAGACGGACGGCGCCGGCAACGAGGTGGAGACCCTCGCCCCCAAGGAAGAGCTTCGCAAGATGGTGCCGCTCGACAAGGGCGACTGGTTCAGCCGCAGCAAGATCGCCGAGGGCATCGAGGGCATCAGCCGCGCGTACCGGGACGCCGGTTACGCCTTGGTCGAGATGGTGCCCGGTACGGATCTCGACGAGGACAACCACCTCGTCGACGTGACGATCAACATCCTGCGCGGCCCCCCGGTCTACATCGAACGACTACACGTCCGTGGCAACACCAAGACCCGCGACGCCGTGATTCGGCGAGAGTTCCGACTGAGCGAAGGTGACCTCTACAACCAGACCAAGCTCGAGGACGGTCGCGCTCTGGTCAACCAGCTCGGCTACTTCGAACGCGTCGATGTTTCCGAGGAGGAAGGCACCGCCCGCGATCAAATGGTCATCAACGTCGAGGTCGCGGAGAAGCCCACCGGAACGTTCCAGGTCGGCGCCGGGTTCTCCTCGCTCGAAAGCTTCATCATCACCGCCCAGGTCCAGCAACAGAACTTGTTCGGACGCGGCCAGACCCTCGGCTTGAACCTCCAGCTCTCGGGCATTCGCCAGCAGATCGACTTGAACTTCGTCGAGCCCTGGTTCCTCGGCTCGGAATGGAGCCTCGGCTTCGGCCTCTTCAAGCGAATCCGCGACTTCCGCGATTTCCGTCAAGATTCGACCGGCGCCAACGTCACCACCGGTCATCCCTTGTTCAATCCGCGACTCCGGCTCTTCATCCGTTACGAGTTCGAGAACGTGAACATCTCCGCGCCGCGAGGGAACCTGCTGGGCGTCGGAGGCGAACTTCAGAACACGTTCTCGAACATCTTCATCGCGAACGCATTCCGGGACGGAATCACGAGCTCGCTCCGCTTCACGGTCAACTGGGACAGTCGCGACAATCGTCTGTCGACGACGAACGGAATCTTCGCCAACTACGCGATCCAGGTGGCCGACCAGTACCTCGGCTCGGACAACACATTCGTGCGTCAAACCGCGTTCGCGCGCTTCTACAAGAAGGTCCTCGGGCCGATCGTGTTCAAGGTGAACACCGAAGTCGGCTTGATCACCTCCCGAAAGACGGTGCCTGTCTTCGAGCGATTCTATCTCGGTGGCATCTTCACCCTCCGCGGCTATCGGCTCCAGTCAGTCGGTCCCCAGGCGGGCGTCGCGTCCGCGGGCGATCCGAACCTCCCGATCATCGCGGAGGGACGTCCGATCGGTGGTGACTTCCAGGCGTTCTACAACATCGAGTTCGAGTTCCCGATCATCGAAGCGGTCGGCATCAAGGGCGTCATCTTCTCGGACGGCGGCAATACCTGGAACCTGTTCGCCTTCCGCGATCAGTTCTCGAACTGCCAGGCGCCATTGGCTCCGGAGGCCGATCGCTCATCGGCCCCATGCGGGATCAACGGCTTCCTTCGCTATTCGGTCGGATTCGGCATTCGCTGGTTCTCTCCCCTCGGTCCGCTTCGCTTCGAATGGGGCATTCCGATTCGCAGACGACCCCAGGACAGCCCGATCCGCTTCGAATTCACCATTGGCCAGTCGTTCTGACGAATGAATTCACCTGCTCGTGCGTATAAGCCCTGCGGCTTGACCCGTTCGCGTCGAACGGCTAGCTAGCCCGGGCCTGAAAGGAAGCTCTTATGCGCGTTAGCAGTATCGTGATTTTCGCATTGGCCACCGTGATCCTCGCCGGATCGGCCAACACAGTGCAGGCCCAGGTCAAGATCGGTGTGGTCGACCTGCAGCGCGCCATCAACGAGACCGAAGACGGTCGACAGGCCAAGCGCCGACTGAAGAAGCTTTTCGACGAGCGGCAGAAGTCGCTCGATGAGAAGCAGAAGACGCTCAAGGCGCAGAAAGAGAGCCTCGAACGGCAGCAGGACGTCCTCAGCGAGGATGCGCTCCGCAAGAAGGCCGAAAAGTTCCAGGCCGAGGTCATGGAGCTTCAGAACGAGTACATGCAGTACCAGCAGGAGCTCTCCGCGAAGGAGGGTGAGCTGACGCAGAAGATCCTCGAGAAGATGCAGGGGATCCTTCGCCGCATCGGTCAAACCGACGGATACACGCTCATCGTCGAAGCCAACGAGGGCGGTGTCGTGTGGGTGCCCGCCAACCTCGACCTCACGGACGTCCTGATCCAGCGCTACAATAAGCTGGCCAAGCAGTCCGGCGGGTCCAAGCCCAAGTAAAAGCGGCCCTTCGGCCCCGCCGCCACGGGGCCCCTTTGCCGGGTTCGTGGCCGAGCCGGGAAATACCGGTTACAAAAAGCTTATGGTGAGGTTCTGGGCGCTAGCCTTCGCGATGCTGGCATGGGTCGGCATAGCGGGAGACGTGACCGCCCAGGAGGCGTCGACGGCGCCGTCCTCCGATCGCCTCGAAGAGCCGTCCGGCAGCGTGCGCGTCTATCACCTGGACGAGTTCACGCAGGCCGCGATCCTCCGCTACCCGGCCCTCAAGGCAGCCGATGCGGATATCGCAGCGTCGCAGGCCCGGCTAGACGAGGCTCGCTTCTCGCCGTTCATGCAGTTCGAGGGGCAAGCGCGCTTCTTCGTCGCGCCCGGGGCCAGAGGCACCGCCGTGTTCAGCCCGGACCCTCAAATCCCCTGGTCGAACCGCTGGGGACCAGGTGGGGAAGTCGGCATCCAGGGCGGGATCCCGGTCTACACGTTCGGCAAGTATCGCTCGGGCAAGAAGGCCGCGGGCGCCGGCATCAAGGTCTCGGAATCCGCGCGCGAGATCACGATGGCGCGGGTGGTCTTCGACGTGCGCCGCGCCTACTTCGGCGTACAGCTGTCCCTCGACCTTCAAGCGATGATCTCCGAGGGCAAGGACAAGCTTCGCAGCGCCGTCGACAAGCTCGGCGCGCGCCTCGAAGCGGACGACCCCGAGGTCAAACAGCAGGACTACTTTCGCCTCGTGTCTGCTCTGTCGGAGATCGAGTCCCGCGAGTCGGAGGCCCTTCGGCTGGAAGCCTCTGCGCGCAAAGCCCTCGAGCTCCTATCCGGAATCGAGCCCGCCATCGTTCCCGAGTGCGCACTCGAGCCAGTCGACAGCGAGTTGGTCGAACTCGGGGATCAGATCGACACCGCGCTGGTGGAGCGTCCCGAGGTGTTCCAACTCGGGGCGGCCCGAGAGGCTCGCGACGCCAATCTGGTCGTGCAGCGCGCGGGCTACCTTCCGGACATCATCCTCGCGCTCAGCGCGAGCTTCGCACGGACGCCTCTCATCACCGACGTTCAGAACCCATTCGTGATCGACCGAGGCAACTTCGCCGGCGCGTTCTTCGGCCTGGTCGCAAAGTGGAAGCTCGACTTTGCGGGCACCAACGCGCGCGTGAAGACAGCCAAGGCGGAAATCGAATCTCTCAAGGCAAGGACCGAGGAGGCCAAGCTCGGCATCGAGCTCGAAGTGAACACCCTCTACGAAGAGCTTCAGGACGCCAAGCGCCGTCTCGCGAGTTGGTCACGCTCCGAACGGGAAGCTCGTAAATGGTATGTCTCGGCTGGCCAAGGCTACGAGGTCGGAACCCAGGATTCGCGCGACTTCGTCGACGCGGTCAGCGCCTACTTCACAGCCCGTTCGAACCGACTTCTCGCGACCGCCGATTACAATCTCGCGATTGCGGCGCTCGAAAAAGCGACCAACATGCCCATGGTCCAGGAAAAGGGCTGGCGACCGGCCGACTGTGAGGAATAAACCCCCGACGGGCGCCGTCTATGAGTGACATATGAAGCGTTTTTTACTGATTTCCATCGTTTTGGCATCCGCCTTCACGCACGTTCCACGGGGCTCCGCCCAAGAGACGGAGGCGGCCACCGCGGCGCAGGCTGCCAAGGCCGAAGCATTCATCAAGACCAAGCACAACAAGGTCCGTGCCGTCTTGCGCAAGCCAGACACCCCGAAGCGAGCCGAGGAGCTGACCGACCTCCTGGGGGAGTTTCTCGACTACCAGCGCCTCGCCGAGCTTTCTCTTGCAGGCGAGTGGGACAAACGTTCCAAAAAGGAGCTCGACCATTTCGTGAGCCTTCTTCGTCAGCTCGTCGAGAGGCAGTACCAGCGGAACATGGAGTCGACCCTCGACTACAAGGTCAAGTGGGTCGGAACAGAAGCCATCGACGAGGGCGTCAAAGTGATGTCTTCCGCTCGCTCGGTCACCAAGAAGCGCCAGCCGCCCATCACCATCGACTACTCGATGAGCCGCGGGGGCAAAGACTGGAAGGTCTTCGATATCTTCACGGACGACGTGAGCCTAGTGCGCAACTACAAGCGGCAATTCCGACGAGTCATCAAGGAAGAAGGCTGGAAGGGCCTCATCGACCGTATGGAGAAGAAGCTCGGGGCAGAAGACGAGCTCATCTGAGACGGGTCCGGGATGAGGCCCGGAACACAAAATGGTCCGCCCGGAGGCGGCCCCCCCAGGCCGCTCCGTTCGGACACTCCCCGTTTTTTGTTAGACCCTCTTTCGCAGTCCAGCGATGTCTCTGATGACGACGCGGCGATGATCCGTGGTGATCACGCCACCCCTTTTGAACGCACCGAGCACCAGAGTGACGGTTTCCCGAGTCGAGCCAACGTAGCTCGCAATCTCCTGATGGGTGAACTTGACACCAATCAGGATGCCCCTTGAATCGGGAATCCCATGACGCGTGGACGCATCGAGTAGAAATTCTGCAACACGCGATTCTACGCTTCGCGTGAGCAGGGCATCGATTCGCCGTTCTGCAACCAGACGGCGTTCCCCCATCAATCGATGCATCGCGGAAGCGAACTCCAGGTCCTCGCTCATCACCATGTTGATGAGACGTGGCGGAATGCGTAGCGCTTCCACGTAATCCAAGACCACCGTTTCGAGACGCGCTTCGGGATCGACCAGCGACATCTCTCCGACGAGATCGCCTGGGCCATAGTAACCGAGCGTCAATTCTCGTTCCGGTGTGCGGCGCACGCGCCGAACGCGACCGCTTCCGACCACGAAGATCGCAGGGTCGCTAGGCATGCAAAGGGCCTCTCGGCGATCCGCATCGACCAGCGCGCTTCCATGGAGGACTTGCTCCCGAAGCTCGTCTCCCAACACCTCGAAGACCCTGCATCGGTTGAGGATCCGCGAGCGGCGTTCCTCGGTCGTCCGAAGACGTCGTGTGCCAGAGCCATTCTGAAGTGCAGGTGCGTTCGAATCCATTCTTACAGCCTTAACGGTATGGTGCATGAATACAGGATTACCGTCAAGACGCATCTTCACAAAATCATCAAAACCTTTGATTTTTCGCCGTATTGACCCGGCGCGCGGGCTTCGCTAGTGTCGGCCCCAACAGAAAGTGCTCGCTCCGCCGCTACCGCTACGAGCCATAACTATGCGACTTTACTCCGGAAAAATTGGCCCCATCGTGGATGACCTCGTGCGCGAGCTGACCGCACAGAACGACATCGAAGTCGAAGACGACACCGAGGTTCGAATGGACCTCGAGGCGGTCCTCAAAGAGTTCGTACGGCGCGAGAGGCAGCTCATCGACGAATCGAAGGATCGGATGCAGCGCGAAGGGCTCGGCTATTCAAAGCTCGGCAAGATGCGTCAGCGCGTTGCGAAGGAGATGGGCTTCCCGCAACAGGACGAGACCCTGCCCTACCTCATCGACCAGCTTCTGAACATGCTCTTCCACAGCAACAACGTCGCCGAGATCTACGCAGACGATGCGACGCTTCGGAAAAAGATGACGCCGATCCTGCGGCGCCACATGGAGGTCGAGACCGGCCTCGATGCGGAGGTGCGCTCGAAGATCAAGAACCTTCAAGAAGGCACCACAGCTTTCGAGGTCGAGTACGCGAAGGTGATGGACCAGATCAAGCACAAGCGCGGTCTCGAGTAGCGGCCGATGCAGAGCATGACCGGATATGGGAGCGGGCGAGCAGCGCTCGGTGAAGGCCATGTCGTGCTCGACATCCGCACTGTGAACCATCGCTTCCTCGACACACGAGTCCGGCTGCCATCTCGCATTCAGAGTCGAACACCGACCATCGAGCGTGTGCTCCGCGCACGTCTTCAACGGGGCCGCGTCGACGTGAGCGCTCGCTTTGAGGGGCAGACACTTCCTCAACCGACGCTCGACGTGGCGCGTGCGCGTTCGGTGTACCAGGAGCTCGGAACGCTCCGCGATGAACTGCACCCGGGTGAGCCCGTGCCACTCGCTCTTCTCTCATCGGTCCCGGACCTTTTCGTCACGAGCCGCGAGATCGACGAAGCCGCCTTGGTGTCGGCGTTGACGCGGGCTGCCGAGGACGCCTGTGATGCGGTCATCTCGATGCGGGACAAGGAGGGCGCCGCACTAGCCGCGGAGCTCCGGGGCCGACTCGATGAGGTGGACCAGTCCCTTGGAGCCCTGAGAGCCGCCCTCCCGTCACTCGTCGAGAGCCGTAGGACTCGACTACGCGATCGACTTGATGCCCTAGTCGCAGATCGGCAGATCAAGCTCGACCCCTCGCGCCTCGAGCAGGAGATCGCGGTGCTCGCCGAGCGTTCGGACGTGACCGAGGAGCTGGTCCGCCTCGACAGCCATCGAAGCCAAATGCTCGATCTCACGGATAATTCCGATGGACCGGTGGGCAAACGCATCGACTTCTTGCTTCAGGAGATGACGCGGGAGACGAACACCATCGGCTCCAAGATCCAAGATGGCAGCGTCACTCCTCACGTGATTGCGTTGAAGACGAGCATCGAACAAATGAGGGAACAAGCACAGAATGTGCTTTAGCCTGCCGCGGCGTCGCGGTAGAGGTCGCATTACGAGGGTGATTTCATGAGTGTCGCGTCGTCAACAGACCCGGATCTCATTCTATTGATCATCAGCTCGCCATCCGGTGCGGGCAAGACGACGCTGACGCACCGGCTGCTGCAGGAGTTTCCCGAGCTCCGTTTCAGCGTGTCGCATACGACGCGAAAGCCGCGCGCCAACGAGGTGGATGGGCAGGACTACCACTTCGTGAGCGAAGCATCCTTTCGGCAGGTACTCGACGAGGACGGCTTCGCCGAATGGGCGGAAGTCCACGGCAACCTGTACGGGACCAGCGTCTCGGAGATCGAGCGCGCCCGCAACAATGACAAGGCTGGGCTACTGTTCGACGTCGACTACCAAGGCGCCCGTCAGATCAAAGAGAAGTTTCCTCACGCCGTCGGCGTGTTCATCCTTCCCCCGTCGATGGAGGAGCTTCGTCGCCGGCTCGAAGGTCGCGGCTCGGACGACGCCGCGTCACGCAAGCGGCGCTTCGACAAGGCCCGCGAAGAGATCGAGCACTATCCGTTCTTCGACTACATGATCGTCAACGACGACTTACAGCAAGCGCTTGCGCAGCTTCGCGGCATCGTCTTAGCGGAAGGATGCCGCCAGTGGCGCTCCGCCCCGAAAGCCGAAGCCCTCCTCAAGCGCTGACGCTAAAACTGAATGCCCAAGATCAGGCGCAGGGCGAGGGCTCGTCGGATTTCGAGCCCCTCAGTGCCGGGCTCGCGGATTCCATTGACCTCGAGGAACTGCAACCCGTTCAGAGGGAACAGCACGCCGAACTGACCGGCCACGAAGAACCCATCGGTGAACTGCGGGCCGTTCTCAGTCCGGTAGTAGACTGAAATGTCGATCTCGGCGCCGAGATTCGCCTGCGACGAGTACGTCTGCTGCTGATACATCGCGCGGCTGTAGATGAAGTCCAGACGCG
>Ga0316194_10000106_pt1 | contig 42435 bp, 37 predicted proteins | sample CroRivsedime1_MG_FD_204936 | JGI IMG/M metagenome (GOLD analysis project Ga0316194, IMG submission 204936) | Coastal sediment microbial communities from Maine, United States - Cross River sediment 1 | ecosystem: Environmental > Aquatic > Marine > Coastal > Sediment | place: USA: Maine...
TTCAATAATACTCGCGTCATCCCGGCCCGTTTGTTCGGCCGCAAGGAGACCGGCGGCAAAGTGGAAATCATGCTGGAGCGCATGATGGATGATCATCAGTGCATCGCTCAATTGCGGGTCAGCAAGACGCTCCGTCCCGGCGGAAAAATAATCCTTGAGGATGGTTCAAGCCTGGAAGTGACTGGCAGGGACGGCTCATTTTTCAACTTGCGGCTCGCTGATGGCGGGCTCGGTCAAAAGCTGGAAAAGCTGGGCCATATGCCCTTGCCACCCTACATCGAACGCCAGGACACGCCTGAAGACCGGGAGCGTTACCAGACGGTCTATGCCCGTCACCCCGGCGCAGTTGCCGCGCCGACGGCCGGGCTGCATTTCGATCAATCCATGCTCGGGCAGATTGATGCGATGGGCGTGGAGCGGACGGAAGTGACGCTGCACGTGGGCGCCGGAACGTTTCAGCCCGTGCGTTGTGAGCGGATCGAAGATCACCGTATGCACGCGGAGCAACTGGAAGTTTCGTCCTCGGTTTGTGATGCGGTTCGCCGCACCCGGGAAAAGGGCGGGCGGGTCATCGCTATCGGAACGACAGCGGTGCGCAGCCTCGAAACGGCAGCCGCCGGGGGTGAGCTTCAACCCTTTTCAGGCGAAAGCAGGATTTTTATCTACCCCGGCTACGAGTTCCGGGTGATTGACGGACTGGTCACCAATTTTCATTTGCCCGAGTCTACCTTGCTGATGCTCGTATGTGCGCTGGCGGGTACGGAAGAGATGCTGGCAGCTTACCGTCACGCGGTGGAGCGACAGTACCGGTTTTTCAGTTACGGTGATGCGATGCTGGTTCTCTGAGCCTGCCCTTGTCATAATTCCAACGTTCCATAATCCACTACTCAGGCAATCCGGAGTTTTTCATGTCTAACCCGATCGAACAGGCGCACTCGAGGGAGTGGTTTTACTCCTACGAACTGCCCGATGGCAGCACAACGCCTACTTATCATGGCATTGATATCCAGGCGATCCATGACACGCGGTTGAAGATGCTGCAGGACTGCCTGGAGCAGGATATCGGGCCCGTCCGGGAAGGCCTTTCCGTGGTGGACCTGGCTTCTCACCAGGGCTGGTTTGCTTACCACATGGCACGAAGCGGGTTCTCAACGGTGCTGGGTATCGATGCCCGCCAGTCTCACGTGGACGACAGCCGCCTGATTGCCGAAATTTATGGCTATGATCACCTGAGTTTCCAGCAGGGTGATGTCCATCAACAGGGTCCGGAACAATTGGGGCAATTTGACGTGGTGCTGATGCTGGGGTTGCTCTACCACCTGGAAAACCCGGTGGGTGCGCTGCGGGTCTGCCGTTCGCTCTGCAAAAAGCTGTGCATCATCGAGACCCAGATCGTTCCGGGAATGACAGGATATGTCGATTACGGCAGCTACGAATTCGTACGTCCGCTAAAAGGCAGTTTTGGAATCATCGATGAAACCGGGGAAACCCACGGGCCCGAAGCCAGCATCACGGGCGTGTGCCTGGTGCCCAGCCTGGATGCGCTGATGTGGCTGTTACGGAAAGTCGGGTTTTCCGACGCGCGCGTGCTGCAACCGCCGCCCGACGCTTATGAGCAACTGCGCTACCACAAGCGCGTCATGGTGGCGGCCGTCGTTTGAAATTTTCGGTCCATAAAGCCGACGGAAAAGCCAGAACCGGCTTGCTAGGCATGGAGCGCGGAGACATCCGCACGCCTGCTTTCATGCCAGTGGGAACCTACGGCACGGTCAAGGCCATGACGCCAGGTGAGGTTCGCGAAACCGGCGCCGACATCATTCTGGGCAATACCTTCCATCTGATGTTAAGACCGGGCACCGATGTGATCGAAAAGCACGGTGGATTGCACGACTTCATGCAGTGGAAAAGGCCGATACTCACAGACTCGGGCGGTTTCCAGGTGTGGAGCCTGGCCGAACGGCGCAAAATCACCGAGCAGGGCGTGACCTTCGCCTCACCGCTTGATGGCTCGAAGGTCTTCATGGGGCCGGAGGAATCCATGGCGGTGCAGAAATCGCTGGGTTCCGATATTGTCATGATTTTCGATGAATGCACGCCTTACCCGGCCACCGAACAGCAGGCCAGCGAGTCGATGGAACTGTCTTTGCGCTGGGCCGAGCGCTCGAAGCGGGCCCACCAGGGCAACCCGTCGGCCTTGTTCGGTATCGTCCAGGGCGGCATGTACGAAGCCCTTCGCGTTCGCTCTGCGCGACAACTGGTCGGGATCGGATTCGACGGTTATGCGATTGGCGGCCTGTCGGTGGGTGAACCCCATGATGAACGCGACCGCGTACTGGATTTCACCGTTTCCGAACTGCCGGAGGACCGGCCGCGTTACCTGATGGGAGTGGGCCGGCCGGAAGATATTATTGCTGGCGTCAAGCGCGGCATAGACATGTTCGATTGCGTCATGCCCACGCGTAATGCCCGCAATGGCTACTTGTTCACCAGTCGGGGTGTGCTCAAGATCCGCAACGCGAAATACACGCAGGATACGGCGCCGATCGACCCCGATTGTGATTGCGAGACCTGCCGGAATTATTCGCGCGCCTATGTAAAGCACCTGGAACGCTGCAATGAAATCCTGGGATCACGGTTGATGACCATTCACAACCTGCGGTTCTATCAAAACCTCATGCAGGGACTCAGGGACGCCATTGCGGCCGGCTCGCTCGAATCTTTTTCTGCGGATTATCTTGAAAAACTGTCATTAGGGCCTTGATGATTTATAATGCCCGGCTGCGATTGAGGATAACTGGGACAGCCCCCATATCCCCCGCATAAACAACTATTGGGTTTATTAACGAGGATTCTCATGGAACTCTTGGATTTCTTCATTTCCAGCGCTTACGCGCAGGACGCCGCTCAGCCAGGTGGATTGATGTCATTTCTGCCGCTGATCATTATTTTCGTCATCTTCTACTTCCTGCTGATCCGCCCGCAGATGAAGCGTGCCAAGGAACATAAGAAGCTGGTTGCCGAACTCGGTAACGGCGACGAAGTGGTTACCAACGGAGGTTTGCTGGGCCGTATCACCCAGGTGGGTGATTCTTTTGTGACGGTCGAACTGACGGAAAACGTCCAGATCAAAGTGCAAAAGCACGCGATCGCCAGCGTCATGCCTAAAGGCACAATCAAGTCCGCCTGAGACGGACTTCCAATAACATCAATAAAACCTTCCGAGGCTGAATAATGAATCAATATCCTGCCTGGAAATACCTGCTTCTTATGCTGGTTCTCGTAGTTGGCGTGTTTTACGCCCTGCCAAATCTTTTTGGCGAAGATCCGGCTTTACAGGTTACTTCCTCCCGCGGTTATGCCATTCCGCTCGACCTTGAAGCGACGATAGAAAACGCGATCGTCAGCGAAAACCTTGCTTTCAAGAACAAGGAAAAGGCGGGCAACCGATTGCTATATCGCTTCAATTCCACTGAAGACCAGTTGCGGGCTTCTGGTGTTTTGAAATCTGCACTGGGCGATCAGTATGTGGTTGCGCTGAACCTTGCGCACGCGACGCCCATGGCCTTGCGTAGCCTTGGCGGCAAGCCGATGACGCTGGGTCTGGATTTGCAGGGGGGTGTGCACTTCCTGATGCAGGTTGACATGGATACCGCTCGCAGCCAGCTGCTTGACCGCTACGTAGACGATATGCGCAGCGCCATGCGAAACGAGCGGATCCGTTACGTTTCAGTCCGGCGCGAGGGCAATGGCCTGGTTGCACTGTTGCGCAGCGAAGAAGACCGCAGCTCGGTGCAGGATTTGATCCGCAGTGACCAGAGCCTGCAGGGCCTGATCGTCGATGAAATGGAAACCGAGGAGTACTTCGGTATTTCGGCCACCGTGCAGGAACAACAGTTGCTGGAACTGCAGCAGACAGCGCTGCAACAGAACATCAATACCCTGCGGAACCGTGTGAACGAAATCGGCGTTGCCGAGCCTGTCATCCAGCAGCAGGGCGCTGACCGCGTCGTGGTGCAGTTGCCGGGTGTTCAGGATACTGTCCAGGCGAAGAAAATCATCGGGGCGACGGCAACGCTTGAATACCGCGCCGTGGATGAGGCCAATGACGCATTTACCGCGGCGCAAAGTGGACGGGTTCCTCCGGAGTCGCGTTTGTATAACGACGACACCGGTAATCCGGTTCTGCTGAAAAAACGCCTGATCGTTTCCGGTGACCAGTTGATTGGTGCATCCAGTGGTTTTGACCAGCAGACCGGTCAGCCACAGGTCAGCGTAACGCTGGATGGCGTGGGCGCCAAGCGCATGCTTGATTTTACGCGCGACAATGTGGGTAACCGCATGGCCGTCGTGTATATCGAACAAAAACCGGGTGGCCGCAAGACAGAAGAGGTCATCAGCGTGGCGGTTGTCCGCGAACCTTTCGGTAAGCGTTTCCAGACCACCGGCCTGGACTCCATGGCCGAAGCCAGCCAGCTGGCGCTGCTGTTGAGGGCGGGTGCCCTGGCTGCGCCGATGGAGATCGTCGAGGAACGCACCGTTGGCCCCAGCCTGGGTGCTGACAACGTCGAACAGGGCTTCAAGTCCGTAGTGATTGGCTTCCTGCTTGTCCTGGTCTTCATGGCAGCTTACTACCGTGTATTCGGCCTGGTTGCCGACCTGGCGCTGTTCGCCAACCTGATCTTGTTGATCTCTCTGCTGTCCATGCTGGGCGCGACGCTGACCATGCCGGGTATTGCCGGTATCGTGTTAACGGTGGGTATGGCGGTGGATGCCAATGTCCTGATCTTTGAGCGAATCCGTGAAGAACTTCGTAACGGAAACACGCCCCAGGCGAGTATCCGGGCGGGGTACGATAAGGCCTTCTCGACCATCGCAGATGCCAACATCACGACGCTCATTGCGGCCTTCGTGCTGTTCCTGTTCGGTACCGGTCCTATCAAGGGATTTGCCGTTACGTTATCCCTGGGTATCATTACGTCGATGTTCACGGCGATCATGGGAACACGCGCCGTTGTCAATTTAATCTATGGCGGCCAGAAACGTGTCCGCAAGCTGGCCATCTGAGGTGCTGTCATGAGATTTTTAGACAAAAAAACAAACTTCGATTTCATGGGCAAACGCAAGATTGCGTTTGTCGTCTCAGCCATACTGATCGTATTGAGCATTACCGCACTGGTGACGAGGGACCTTAATTTCGGCCTCGACTTCACCGGTGGAACACTGATTGAAGTGAGCTATCCGGCCGCTCCGCAGATTTCCGACGTCCGCTCTAACCTGTCTGACGCGGGTATGAATGATGCCGTGGTGCAAACTTTTGGCGCTGCTACCGAAATCGTCGTGCGAATTCCACCGCGCGATGATGAAAATGAAAGTGACGCGGAACTCTCAACCATAGTCCTGGCTGCACTGCAGCAGGGCGTCGAGGGCGAAGTGGCCATGCGGCGAGTAGAATTCGTCGGACCCCAGGTGGGCGACGAGTTGACGGAGCAGGGCATCCTGGCCGTTGTCTACGCGCTGATCGGTATCTTCCTGTACGTGATGATCCGCTTTCAGTGGCGCTTTTCCGTGGGTGCTGTGGCGGCGCTGGTGCACGATATCATCATTACGATGGGCGTTCTGGCTGCGGTCCAGGTCGAGTTTGACCTGACGGTTGTGGCGGCCCTGCTGGCGGTGATCGGTTACTCGCTGAATGACACGATTGTGTTGTTTGACCGCATCCGTGAAAATTTCCCGAAACTGCGCAAAGCCAATTCGCTGGAAGTGGTCAATATTTCAGTCAACCAGACCCTGTCCCGTACCTTGATGACATCTATCACGACTTTACTGGTGCTGGCCGCGCTGTTCATATTCGGCGGCGAAATCATCAATGCTTTTGCCTTCACGTTGATCGTGGGCGTAATGGTGGGCACTTATTCGTCCATCTATGTGGCCAGTACCACGCTGCTCGAACTGGGCGTCAGCAAGTTTGACTTGCTGGCCGTGGAGAAAGAGGGTGCAGCACTGGATGACATGCCCTGAGTGGGTGAATGAACCTGCGCCGTTGATCGAAACGCGCGGCTTATTTCTTCCAACTGGAGTGGATCAACTGCCTTAACTGCGTCATCACTTTGTATGGCGCAGCAATTACGGTTCCGGCATCTTCGACGGCATCACTGCCGTCGAAATCCATCACGACACCGCCGGCTTCGCGGACAATCAATGCGCCTGCAGCTACATCCCACGGCTTCAACCCGACTTCAAAATAACCGTCCATGCGGCCTGCGGCGACCCAGGCCAGGTCAAGGCTGGCTGTGCCGGCGCGCCGGAAATCTTCCACCTTTGAAAATACCGCCTGGAACACGCGGGCGTAGGCCTGGAGCTTTTCGCGATTCCTGAAAGGGAACGCGGTGGCCAGAACCGCGCCTTCCAGCCCGTTACGGGATGAAACGCGGATGCGCTTGTTGTTCAGATAGGCGCCCGAGCCTTTGCTGGCGGCATAAAGTTCTTCCCGGATGGGATCGTAAACGACGGCATGTTCCGTTCTGCCATTGACCTGCTGTGCAATCGATACCGCAAAATGCGGGAGGCCGTGCAGGTAGTTGCTGGTGCCGTCCAGGGGATCAATGATCCAGACATGGTTATCGTCGCCGGTTTTTCCACCCTCTTCACACAGGAAGGCGTGGTCGGGGTAATAGCGGCTGATTTCCCGTACAATTTCCGCTTCGCAGGCTTTATCCACTTCACTGACATAGTCGTGGCGGGCCTTGCGTTCTACAGGAATGGCGTCCACGTGCTGCATTTGGCGGCGCATGATATTGCCGGCAGCGTGGGCGGCTTCGATAGCCACATTGAGTACAGGATGCGTCATGTCAGATAGTCCCGAAAAGGCGGCACAGGATACCAGAAGCGGAGCGGGGATGGCAGGGTCTGGATCAGACCTCGTGCAATCCCGGCTGGCCCGGGTTCGGGTCATTTTAATCAATACGACGCACCCTGGGAATATAGGTGCGACTGCCAGGGCAATGAAAGTAATGGGGCTTTCTTCGCTGCACCTGGTGACGCCCAAAATTTTCCCCAATGCCGAGGCGACAGCCATGGCTTCAGGCGCTGATGATCTGCTGCAGAACGCCGTGGTGCACGATTCGCTGGATTCCGCGCTCGCTGGATGCTCTCTGGTGCTGGGAACGAGCGCACGTTTGCGAAGTCTGTCCATGCCTATGCTGGATGCGCGGCGGGCGGCGAACCAGGCCATTGTGGAATCTGATACTCACGAGGTGGCCCTGCTGTTCGGGCGTGAACGATACGGTTTGACCAACGAGGAAATGCAGCGCTGCCAGTTTCTCGTCAATATTCCCTCAAATCCGGATTATTCCTCGCTGAACCTGGCCCAGGCGGTGCAGATACTGTCCTATGAACTGAGAATTGCCGCGCAGGGCTTTGCTGATATCGCCATGGATCCGCTGGACTGGGAGCCGGTCGACGATCAGCAGATGGAAGGCCTGTTCGAACACCTGGAGCAGACGCTGCTGGATATCCGGTTCCTCAATCCGAAGCAACCCAAAAAACTCATGATGCGGCTCCGTCGACTGTTCAATCGTGCGCGCCCTGACCAGAATGAAATCAATATCTTGAGAGGTGTTCTTAAGGCTTCTCAGGAGGGCGTGAAGTCTTCGCAAAAAGAGGAGTGACTACGCTGACGAATGTCAGCGTGACGAATGCAAGTAAGCTGGCAGAGCGATGTCATCTGGCATATCCGGCGCAGGCTGCGGCTGACCGGGCTCCAGTGACAGCGGAATCACCCCCGCCCATATCGGCGTATCCAGATCTCTCTTTGCGTCACCCGGGGGACCGCTACGGTTCTTGATGCTGAACGTTTCCAGGGGCAGTGCCAGGAGTGTCGTTGCACTGAGCTCCTTGCGTGTCGAAGGACGCAGCTCAGCAAGTCTTCCAGGAGCCAGGTGCTCTACCAGGATATCCAGGCCTCGTTTCTTTTCCTCCGGGTCTGTGACCAGGGTTGCGGCGCCAAACACCATCAGCGACCGGTAGTTCATCGAAGAATTGAACGAGGAACGGGCCAGCACGAGGCCATCCAGGTGGGTGATGGTGACGCAGCAGGGCAGTCCTTCCGCCAGGTTCGTCATGAGGCGGCTGACGACGGAGCCATGAAGCAGAATCCGGTCACCATTCCTGCCCAGCGCCATGGGAACCACGTAAGGCTGTTCATCCAGCGTAAAACCAACGTGACAAATGCGGCTTTCATCAATGATCTTATGAGCCAATCGAATGTCTTTGCTGCCTCTTTCCGGCAATCGGCGTAAGCGAGTGTCCGCTTTCACGGTCATGTTCCCTGTCCTCAATTAAGCTAAAATTCCGGCTACAGTGTGCACTGAAAATTGATCAACGTGAACCAGCAAAACAGCAAAGGCCCAAAGTCCGGGGCGACTGATTTCGATTCCTGGGTGAAATCCGTATGGCAGGTGGTACAGGGTATTCCCCGTGGCCATGTCCTGACCTACGGTGATGTGGCGCGGCTGGCCGGGATGAGCCGGGCCGCCCGGCGGGTCAGCCAGGCGATGCGGCGCGCACCCCGCGGCATGACGTTGCCCTGGCACCGGGTGGTCAACGCGCAGGGCAAGATATCTTTTCCCGAGGACAGCAAGGGTTACCAGGAACAGAAAAACCGGCTCCAGGAAGAGGGTGTGGTTTTCATCAACGGTAAAATCGACCTGGACCGTTACGGTTACCGGGGCGCCCTCGATCACTTGCTCTGGGGCGAGCCGCTTTGAAGAGAATTCAGTCAGGCTGGCAGCAATTTCGCTCGAACTTCTGGCGGTCGCTGGCGCTGGATGTTGTGCTGATTCTCACCGTATTTTTTGCCATTCATTCCTGGCAAACGCGCAACCTGCCGGTAGATCAACCGGCGCCCGACACGATTTTGCCGTTGCTGGATGGCTCAGGCATGCGCTCCGCATTGACCCGCGGCGAGACGGGCATTGTCTACTTTTTTGCGCCCTGGTGTTTTTATTGCAGAACCAGTATCGGTAATCTCGATGACCTGGTGGCAGGCAATGAAGCAGCCTGGGGCGTTGCCGTGGCGCTGGATTATGCTGATGCCGGTGAGGTCAGGGCGTTTGTCGATGAAACCGGCATCAGCCTGCCGGTGCTGATGGGCGATGCATCCACGGCGGGGGACTGGTCGGTGAGGGCCTTTCCGACCTACTACGTGATCGATGCCAGCGGCCGCATCAGCAGCCGCTCCGTCGGGTATTCAACACAACTGGGCATGTGGCTGCGTTACAGCAAGGCCCGGGCGTGGTGACGCAGGTGGTCCTCGATGAAGGTCGAAACAAAGTAGTAGCCGTGGTCGTAACCTTCCTGCATACGTAGTTCCAGCGGGTAATGGCTGGCGATGCAGGCCTGTTCCAGTGCACCGGGTTTGAGTTGATCAGTGAGCCACTCGTCCTCGGTCCCCTGATCGATGAGGAGCGGCAGTTTTTCCCGGGCGTCTCCAATCATTAACGCAGCATCGTATTCAACCCACGCGTTGCGGTCTTCACCAAGGTAGTTGGACAAGGCTTTCTGGCCCCAGCCGCAATCGGAGGGATGACAGATCGGCGCGAATGCCGAAACGGAATGATACTTACCCGGGTTGCGCAAATAGCAGACCAGTGCGCCGTGTCCGCCCATTGAATGACCGCTGATTCCGCAGCGGTCCGTCACCGGAAAATGTTCACTGATCAGCGCCGGCAATTCTTCCGTCACATAGTCATACATCCGGTAGTTCTTCGACCAGGGTTCCTGCGTTGCATTGACATAGAACCCTGCGCTGGAGCCGAAATCCCAGTCATCATGTTCTCCCGGAAAATCAGTGTCGCGTGGACTGGTGTCCGGACAAACGATGGCGATGCCGAGTTCCGCTGCGACTCTTTGGGCGCCGGCCTTGATCATGAAGTTCTCATCAGTGCAGGTCAGGCCGGACAGCCAGTACAGTACAGGTACGGCTTTTTCGCTGGCCTGGGGCGGCAGGAAAATACCAAAAATCATATCGCAGTCACAGGCCTCGGAACGGTGCCTGACGCGCTGGATTTGACCGCCGAACGTGGCGGTGGTGGAGATCACTTCCATTGTCGATGTCCCCATTCAGTAGATCACTACGGACCGGATGCTCTTGCCTTCGTGCATCAGGTCAAAAGCGGTATTGATGTCGTCCAGTGGCATCGTGTGCGTGACCATGTCGTCGATATTGATCGTACCGTTCATGTAGTTTTCTACATACCCGGGCAATTCACTGCGGCCCTTGACGCCCCCGAAAGCGGTTCCCCGCCAGACGCGGCCGGTGACCAGCTGGAACGGTCGGGTGCTGATTTCCTGGCCTGCTCCTGCAACTCCGATGATGACGGATTCGCCCCAGCCCTTGTGGCAGCATTCCAGCGCCGAGCGCATCAGGTTGACATTACCCACGCACTCGAAGGAGTAATCCGCACCGCCGTCCGTCAGGTCGACAATCACATCCTGGATGGGCTGATCATGGTCTTTGGGGTTGACGAAGTCGGTGGCCCCCAGCATTTTCGCCATCTCGAACTTGTCTTCATTGATGTCCACGCAAACGATACGGGAGGCCTTCGACATCACGGCGCCCTGGATCACGCTCAGACCGATCCCACCCAGCCCGAATACCACGATGGTCGAACCGGGTTCGGCTTTAGCTGTGTTCAAAACGGCACCGATGCCGGTTGTAATGCCGCAGCCAAGCAGGCATACCTTTTCCAGCGGTGCGGCATTGTTGATCTTGGCGATGGCGATTTCCGGCAGCACGCTGTATTCGGAAAAAGTCGAGGTGCCCATGTAGTGGAAAAGGGTCTGCCCGTTTTTTGAAAACCGGCTGGTTCCATCCGGCATCAGCCCCTGGCCCTGGGTGGCGCGAATGGCCTGGCAGAGATTGGTCTTGCCAGAAGTGCAGAAGCTGCACTTGCCGCATTCGGGCGTGTACAGCGGAATGACATGATCGCCGGGTTGCACACTGGTCACTCCTGAGCCCACTTCTTCGACAATCGCACCGCCCTCGTGGCCAAGGATGGCTGGAAAAATTCCTTCAGGATCATCACCGGACAGGGTAAATGCATCTGTGTGGCATACACCGGTGGCCACGTTGCGGACCATCACCTCACCTTCACGTGGGCCTTCCACGTCAATTTCTTCAATGACCAGTGGTTTGCCTGCTTCCCAGGCGACTGCGGCTCTTGATTTCATGATGCTCCTTCTTGGTCTGTCAGATACTCATAGATGAACTGCCCGCGTCTCTGGCGACAGCGGTAGCCCTGAATCATAAATCTCATGCATCATAATTCATGAAGTTGCCCAGCGTCATCCATTGAGTCATTGACACTCATGGCTCGAACCATTCAAATGGATACATGGGTCATAGAGATTTTCATGCTGAAAATCGGAATTGAGCAGGAATTTGTCTTCGCGGACCACGCCGGACGGTATCTCGATGCCGACAACACGCCCTATTCTGTTTTCGGCGGGATCGTAGAACAACTGCCCGTTCATGCAGGAGATGACGCGTTCCTCGAGTGCAAGTCGCTGGAGCAGTTTCCGAGACGATGCTACGTGGAGGGTTTTGAGCGTCATGACTCCGATGGACGGGTCATCGACACCGTTCCCAAGGGCCTGGAAATCCGGACCCTGCCGCATTCAAGCGTTAAAAGCCTGGTCAGCGAATTTGAGGACAGTTACGCGGAGGTCATGCACCTGGCTGCGCAGTCCGGTATCGAGCCGGTGTTGACCAGCAGGCATCCCTTCAAGTCGTCCCTGGCGCTGGACCACCTGCTGAGCGAATCCGAATACAGCGTGAGAACCAGTGAAAGACTGGAGCTGGCTAAACGATCCATGCTGACTCACGGGCTCCACATAAACATATCAATGGATGAATGGCCGATGGCGCAAATGGAAAGACTGGTCGAGAAACTTAATTTCTATACGCCTTTCCTGGTTCCCTGGAGTTTTTCGTCGCCCTTCAACGAAGGGGGGCTTTTTGACGGGCTGTGCGCCCGTAATTATTCTCGCGCGGGATCCCGCAGCATGGCAGCTCCTGAACAGAGGAAGGGAGGACTGGTGGTGGAATTCAGGGGCTTTGACGCGATCGGATCAGGCCGCCTTATGACCGCCCTGGTGCGCCTCTTTCGCGGCTTTGTGCTGGACGAAAGCCTGCCGGGCAGTTCCACGTCACAAAACGCCGGACTATTGAAGTGTTCAGCCGTATCGGGTTTCTCGGATCCCGAAATCAACCGACAGGGGCGAGCGATACTGCATGCTTCCCGGGCGGCTTTCCGTGAAGACAAAGATTCCTTTGAACTGTTGGAAACCATGCTCCATGAAAATGATTCGTTTTCTGCAAGGATGCAACGCTGTTACTCGGAGACGGGGTCCATCATGGAATCCATATCAAAAAAGTACGACTTCTGAAACCAAAGAACAGGAAAACTGATGACCATTTTATTTGTAAATGGGATTAACGACCGTTCCGTGATTGGAATCAACCTGGATAGTAAGGGCCAGGTGGGATACCTGATCGATGGCAACTGCTCGATTTATCATCGCCTCGAGCTGCAAGAGGACGCGGCGTTCGAGTACACGCTCTTTGGCAAGGGCGTACAACAACGGCGACCGGAATTCAGACAAAAGCCGTCGCTGATTTTCAACCAGATATCCGATGCTGACACCCACAAGGGCGCTCTCCGGCGCTGTGAGAGTCTGTGCGATCAGCTGGGTGTGCCGGTGCTCAATCATCCGCGTCATATCCTGCAGAGCGCAAGAGAGCGTGTAGCCAACAAGCTCCAGAATATCGCCGGCGTGATCATGCCGCGCACCACGCGGTTCACTCCGGGATCGCCGGAAGAGACGCTGGAATATGCAGCCTCCAAAGAATTTCCGTTTCCATACATCGTCCGGGTGGCGGGTGACCATCATGGCAAGAGAATGGTGGTCATCAAAGAGGCGGGAGATTTGCCCTTATTGCACGTCCTGCCTTTCGACGGGCGTGATTTTTACCTGACTGAATACGTCGATTTTCGTGATGATGCGGGTCTGTATCACAAGCAGCGAATCATCGTTGTCGATGGTGAACCACTGCTGCGCCATTCCCTGTATACAGACTCCTGGATGGTGCATGCAAGCGCCCGCGAGTTCATGTTACAGCGGGAAGGCTGGAAAGAAGACATCGAGCGCTTTGACCAGTTGAGCAGTGAAGTCATCCCGGGTCTTCGCAATGTGATCACTGAAATCACCGAACGGTTGCAGTTGGAGTACTACGGGATTGACTGTTGCCTGCTACCGGACGGGCAAATGCTGGTATTCGAAGCCAATGCCAACATGAACGCACTGCACAGCCCCAACCCGGCAACACGGTACCGGGTAGAGGCGATCGAACAGAAGCTTTATGCGATGCTGGCCAAATATTCAGGCGAAACTGTGCACTGAAGCCGCGATTTTCAACCTTTGAGTAAGTCCGCAACAGGATTCTGGTGGTGCAGGTGCACGTCCGTCTGCGGATAAGGAATGTTGCATCCTGCGGCTTCGAGTTCAGCCTTACCTTGCTCAAGCAGGTCCCCCCAGACAGTCCAGTAATCCGCGGTATTCACCCATGGCCGGACAGCGAACTCCACGCAGCTGTCGCCAAGGTTCTTAACGAAAATGTTGGTCCCGGGATCGTCGAGCACCAGTGGGTGATTCGCACAGATGCGGGTCAACACTTCGCGCACCACTTTGAGGTCGTCGTCATAACCCACGCCGAAAACCATGTCCACCCTGCGCTGATCGTTGGCGGAGTAATTGGTGATGGTGTCAGCCGCGACCTGGCCGTTGGGAATGATGACCAGCTTGTTGTCTGGAGTCGTCAGGGTGGTGCTGAAAATCCTGATTTCATTGACGGAACCTGCTACGCCCGCCACCTCGACATAATCGCCCTGCTTGAACGGCCGGAACATGACCAGCATGACACCGGCAGCGAAGTTGCCCAGCGAATCCTTCATGGCCAGGCCAATGGCCAGGCCGGCAGCACCGACCACCGCAATCAGTGAAGTAACCGGCAGACCGAGCGTGTCGAGTGCAGCCAGGATGACCGCGACCAACAGGATTGCATAGACAAGGTTACTGAGGAAATTGACCAGCGTCGGGTCGACTTCCTGCGCCTCCAGCAACCGTCTGAGAAGCTTGGTCATGCGCCTGGCAATCCATTTCCCGACCACATAAATGACCAGCGCGAGTAAAATCTTGAGTGCCCAGCTGGTCAGTAGCGGTACCAGGTCGGCGCGGTTCAAAAATTCTGTAACGGGTTCCAAATCTCTCTCCTAATCGTTGTCTTCAGGCGATGTCTCTGCCTGGCTCAAGGAATTGTTCCATTTTATCAGCGGTTTGTGCCACATTCCTGATAGTGTAGTCTAACTCTTCTTCACCCACGAAAGCATAGGGCAGGTTTTCACACATCTTGATATAAGGCACGCCATCGAGGTCACCAACCGCCAGGTAGCCTACACGCTGGGTGAGGTTGATGCGCAGGCACTTCTCGGCAGCCAGGTCATCCAGAGGAGCCACCGGTGTTTCGACGCGCAAGACCCGGCGGCCTTCACTGGTTTCCAGTTCCGCCAGGAAAATACTCTGGCGGCGTGGCCCGCTGGCGCTTTCGATGGAGTATTCAAAGCTGATGATGAAAGGCTCATCGATCCTCAACTCGTAGTGGTCCATCATGTGTTGCCGAACTTCGGAAAACGTTTCCATTCATGACTCCTGTTGTGCGGACAGTTTACTTGGCCGCCAGCCGGGCTCCGCCATCCAGCCGGATGGTGGTGCCGTTGAGGTAAGGGCTCTCGATGATGTTACCGGCCAGAACCGCAAATTCGTCTGCCCGGCCCAGTCTGGAGGGGAACGGGATCGAAGCGGCGAGTGATTCCTGGATGTGGTCAGGCATGCCGTCGACCATGGGCGTCCAGAAGATACCCGGCGCAATCGTCATGACCCGGATGCCGAAACGGGAAAGCTCGCGGGCCATTGGGAGCGTCATGGCGACGATACCACCCTTGGAGGCCGAGTAGGCTGCCTGCCCGATCTGACCTTCGTAAGCAGCTACCGATGCGGTATTGATGATGACCCCTTTTTCGCCGTCTTCCCCAGGCTCGTTGTGTTGCATCAGGTCGGCTGCGGCCTTGGCCACGTTGAAGCTGCCCACCAGGTTGATGTTTATCGTATTGGAGAAGAACGCCAGAGGCATAGGCGCCTCACGGCCAAGCACTCGCGCTGCACCAACGATGCCGGCGCAATTCATGGCGACATTCAGGCCGCCATTGATCTCGGCTGCCTGCGCCACGGAAGCGATCACGGCTTCTTCCGATTTCACATCCGTATGCAGGTAGCGGGTGTTCAATTCGGCTTCAGCTGCGGCGCCTGCTTCATCGTTGACATCGAGCATGACGGCCTTGCCGCCATTGGCCAGTATGTGTTTTGTGACTGCCAGTCCAAGGCCGGATACACCGCCCGTCACCAGCGCTTTCACCTGGTTCAATTGCATGGGAATTACTCCTTTCTAAACATTGTTTCAGTTTACCTGCCAAATAAAGGTTTGGCTAAATTTCGATGGCCAGGGCCACGGCTTCTCCACCACCCAGGCATAGCGAAGCCACGCCGCGTTTCAGGCCCCTGCGCCGCAGCGCGTGGATCAGCGTTACCAGGATGCGGGCGCCCGAGGCACCAATGGGGTGGCCAAGCGCACAGGCACCGCCATTGACGTTCACTTTGGCATGGTCCAGGCCGTTGTCAGCCATAGCCGCCATGGTGACCGAGGCGAAGGCCTCGTTGATTTCAAACAGGTCCACTTCATCCATCGTCCAGCCGGCTTTTTGCACCACCATGGCAACCGCGGTTGACGGAGCCGTCGTGAACCACTCCGGCTCCTGCGCGAACGTTGCGTGCGCAACGATTCTGGCCAGCGGCAGGATGCCGCGTTTTTCAGCCTCTGCCCGGGTCATCAGGATAGTGGCAGCCGCCCCATCAGAAATCTTGGATGCATTGGCTGCTGTCACGGTGCCGTCTTTCTTGAAAGCAGGTCTCAGTTCCGGAACCTTGGGGATGTTGCAGTGGTGCGGCTCTTCGTCTTCTTTGAACACTTGCTCCTTGCGACGAATGGTAACGGTCACAGGGACGATCTCGTCAATGAAGTCTCCTTCGTGAATCGCACGCTGGGCCCGTTCGATTGAGGCTATGGCAAACGCATCCTGGTCGGTGCGGGAGAATTCGTATTTGTCGGCGCACATTTCACCGAACATGCCCATCATCTGCTGGTCGTAGGGGCTCTGCAGGCCGTCCAGAAACATGTGGTCGTAGACCTCACCATGGCCCATTCGCATTCCGCCGCGGGCTTTCGGCAGCAAGTAGGGCGCATTTGTCATCGACTCCATTCCGCCGGCTGCGACAATTTCGGAGGTGCCGGCCTTGATCGCATCATGTCCGAGCATGACGGCTTTCAACCCGGAGCCGCAAACCTTGTTCACGGTCATACAGCCTGTCGAGGTCGGTATACCGGCCTTCAGAGATGCCTGGCGGGCAGGCGCCTGGCCCAGGCCGGCGGGTAATACACAGCCCATGATGACCTCGCTGAGATCGGCCGCGTTGATGCCGGCATGATCTACCGCGCCGCTGAGAGCCACAGCGCCCAGGTCTACCGCGCTGGCGGTGTTGAACTGACCCTGGAATGAGCCAATGGGGGTGCGCTTGGCGCCGACGATCACAACGGTCCGGTCAGACATGATGAATTCTCCGCATTTACAGGACGATTACTTCTGTACTTTGCATGGGCGCAACGAATTATACCCATGTAAGGAAGCTTCAGTTTACCAAGAATTTCGCGGTCTGCCAGGTCTGGATATCATCGCGTCACAGCGGAAAATCAGGGTTCCGTGACTTCCAGTCCATCCTCGTTCAATACCTTGATCGGAATGCCCAGCGTCTCGAGTTCGGGCCGTATTTCAGTGACGTCACCGACCACCACGATGGCCATGTTATCGGCATCAATCAAGCGGGCAGCCAGTTCATTCAACGTAGTGCGATCTGTCTCCCGCAAAAGTGTCTTCTGTTGCTTACGGTAGTCAAGCGGCAAATCGTAACGAAGCACCTGGGACAGCAACCCGAGTTTCGCACCAGGTGTTTCAAAGGCTCGGGCATCGCGCTGGCCAATGGCGTTTTGCAGAAACTGGTATTCGGCCTCGGTCATGCCTTCTGCGGAATACTTCTCCAGTTCGGCCACTACTTCCCTGATGGAGTCGGTCGTGGCCTCCTTGTTGACCTCCGACGAAATCCTGAAACTCCCCAATTCCCTGCCGCCGTCGAATCCGCTGCTGATTCCATAGGTATAGCCCTTGTCTTCACGCAGGTTCAGATTGATACGGCTGTCGAAGGTGCCGCCGAGGTTGAAATTCATCAGGTTGGCCAGGTAGTAATCACCCAGCGCATCGTACTTCAGGGACGGATACGCCATTCGCAAAGTGGACTGCGCAGCGGCTTCTTTGTTGACCAGGTAAAGAGTCTGGCCCCTGGTTTCAGTCAGTGCTTCGATGGCTTCGCGAAATACTTCTTCCGTTTGCAATTCAGCGAGCGAAGCCAGGCTGGGCAGAAGCTCCTCCAGGGTCAGGCTGGTGCTCACTAGAACGCCCTGCAGGTGGGCAGGAATATGAGCCGCATAAAAGGTTTTGACATCCTCGAGTGTGATCTCATTCACTGTCGACGGCAGGCCGCTGGAGGGGTAGGAAAGCGGATGCTCGGGGCCGGCCAGGACAGCGCCGATGGCGCGGCCGGCCAGTGATGGCCCCGACTTTCTTGCCTGCATCAGTGATTCCATGACCTGCGTTTTGACCCGGGCAAAGTCTTCTTCGGTAAAAGCAGGCTCCAGCATTCTTTCCATCAACAGTGCGATACCGTTATCGAGGTGCTTGCTGAGAACGTTGAGTGTCACGGTGGTTTCATACTGACCGGACGAGACGCCAACCGACGCGCCGATACGCTCCAGCGCCTCGCTGAACTCTGCTGAACTGCGTTGCAGGGTCGCTTCTCTCATCAGCGCGGTCGTAAGGCTGGCCAGACCTGCCTTACCCGGTGGTTCATCCCGCTGACCCATGGCAAATACGGCATGGATGGTGATGGTGGGAGTTTCAGTATTAGGCACAGCCAACAGGCGCACGCCGTTAGCAAGTTTGGTGTCCCAGATCGGTGGAAGATCCACAAGAGGATTGCTGGACGGTGTCGGTTGCACGCTGCGATCGAAAGTGTCCTGCCAGGTTCGGTATTGCGGTTCGGCATCCGGCGGCGCGGGAGAGACAGTCGGCCTGTCTCTCACAACGGGCTCGGACGTCGCCGCCATAGAGAGATAGTCAAAATCCTGCGGCCTGGCGGCCAGGTCGGCTCGTCCCTCGGGCACGATGCTCAATATGACTGCAGGCTGGTCCTTGATGTATTGGTTAAAGGCTCGAACGGCGTCTTCGGCGGTCACCGCCGCATAGCGTTCCAGGTCGTCGGTGGCTGTCCTGGGATCGCCGTTGAATACTTCGGCATAAGCCAGGTTTCGTACTTTGCCTGCGACGCTTTGCATGCCGAATACCTGTCCCGACTCAAAGCCGGTGATAAATTTCTGTAAGTCGTCTTCATTGACGCCGCGCTCCGTGAACTCGCGCATTGTCTCCCGGATGGCCGTCTCCATTTCAGCCAGTGTCTCTCCGGAGGAGGGGTTCTGAATCACGATGAAGGCCATTTCGCAGGCCAACTCGCGGCAGGCATGGCTCACGTAGGCGCTTACGGCTCGTCCGGTTTGCACCAGGCGTTGATACAGCAGAGAGGCCCGGCCCATGCCGATGACCTTGGTGGCCGCATCCAGCGGCGCTTCATCCGGATGCCGGTAATAAACCGTGGGAAACAGCATGGCTATGGCCGGCAAATGAATATTGTCTTCCAGGGTCATGTAACGGTCTTTTTCCAGGCTGCCCGGCCGGGGCTGGAGTTTTTCGGCCGCAGGACCAGCCGGGATCGGACCAAAATACCGGTTGATCCATTCCAGGGTTTCCTGGACATTGATGTCGCCACCGATGGTCAGCGTTGCATTGTTCGGGCCATACCAGCGCAGGAAGAACCGTTTCAGGTCATTCAGTTCGGCGGCATCCAGGTCTTCCAGCCAACCGATGACCGGCCAGGAATAGGGATGGTCCGGCGGATACAGATTTTTCATCATGGTTTCGGATGTGCGTCCATACGGGCGGTTGTCCACCCGTTGTCCGCGCTCATTCTTGACCGCTGCACGCTGAACATCGAACTGTTCCTGGGTGACCGCTTGCAGCAGCAGTCCCATGCGGTCGGCTTCCAGCCATAACGCCGTTTCCAACTGGTTGATCGGCATGGTCTCGTAATAATTGGTGCGGTCGGAATTGGTGGTTCCGTTCAAGGTTCCACCGGCATTGGAAATGGTCTTTGAAAATTCACCCGGACCGACATTCTCCGACCCTTCGAACATCATGTGCTCAAAGAAATGCGCAAATCCGGAACGTCCGATTTCTTCGCGTGCCGAACCGACATGGTAAGTCACGTCCACGTGAACCATGGGGTCGGAATGGTCTTCGTGCAGGACCACGGTCAGGCCATTGTCGAGGACATATTTGCTGAACGGAATTGAGAATTCGTCATCGCTGCCGCTGTATTCCTCTACCAGTGTGATGCCATTCGGCAGGGTAGCGGCGGCAGTCTCATCAGGCGCCTGGCCGCAAGCGGTCAGAAGAACGGCGAAAAGCAAGGCGGTTAATATTTTGATCATTCGAGTTATCCGGTGAGTAGGGCATTGGTGAAGTGAACGGCTTTTCTATGACCGTTCCAGCGAGCATCTGGTTCAATTGGATTTGGAGTAACCGGCAAACCCTGATCCACAGGCCAGCGACAAGCTGCCCGCCAAATGTAAGCCCGGGAAACGTTCAGGGCCGGGTCGACATCTCGCACGATGATATGTTGTCGGGTGCAACACGTTCGATCGGTATCGTGCCCTTGAGACCCAGTGAAGTGATTTCGTAATCGATCAGCCCACTTTCACAGTCTGCGAACTGAAGCTTTATGGTTCCATCACCATCGGCGTCGGTGATGGCCTCAGGAATAGCAGAATCGAATACGCCCCCGCTGGTCACGTAGATCGTGAGGTTCGCCGTATCGCCTTCATAGGGGCCTTGTGCAGTCAGCCAGCGATGACCGGGTTCGCCCAGCATGGCGGATACGTCTTCCGGTGGCCGTTCGACATCATATGTGAACCAGGCCAGGAACAGCTGTTTCTGATTGGGGAGCACGGAGATCATGAACCCCTGGCCATCGGTGACCGGGTTGTACCATGCATCATTGAAGTCCGTGGTAATTCCGAAAGCAATTTCATCTTCAGGCACAAACGCCAGATTTTCCGCCCACAAACCAACATCGTCGGCCCTGAAAACGCTGCTGCACTGAGGTCCCATGATCCTTGTCCTAAGTTGGTTTTTTGTACCATTCAGTGTGGTCTGCCAGAAAACCTGTCGAACTGGATCGTATGCCACGCCACCTTCGAAGTAGCTCGAAGTTACGCAATCAGGACTAATGGAACGATCAGAAGATTTAACCAGGTATGAAGATCCGTCCGAATCGGTCGTGTACAGTCTATTGTTGTCGGAGTCGTAGGCTAGCCCGCCGAACTGGTGGTCGCTTGATTCGGAGTCTGCTATCTCACTGACTGTCAGGGTAGCTCGATTTACCCTGACGACCCGCGATTGATAAGACATCAATAATTGGCCGGTTTCCGCTATGTATTCCAGGCCATAAGGCTGGTTCCCGGATAAGTTCTGTTTCAGGTCCAACGTTCCAATCAGCTCCCAGTTGGCCGTAAATGGATCCACGAGGTACAGATGCGGATTATCCACCTGGGAAGACGGGTCCGTTACCACGATGAGCTTGCGAGCTTCCGGATCCCAGGCAATTCCGCCCCACCGATAGGTGAAGCCCAGCTCTCCAATCGTCTCTCTTTCGAACGTCGATGTATCGACCCTCTGAAGCATATTCGATGTCCGTGAAATGAAGTAAAGCCAGTCTGCTCCGGCGGAATATGGAATGACTAATGCGACGAAAAGGACTAAGTTGCGAATTGCAGTGATAAAGTTCATGTTCTTTTCCCGATGGGTACCCTAATTTAAATATAGGTGGTTACGCCACGTTGTCTATTTCATTCTGCAATCGATGTTCATTTAATGCTGCAGTTTTTCGCAGCATGATAATATTTCAGAAATCTAATTCCGGTAATCCCGCCGAACGGAGTATTTATGCGCAGACCCCTACTGGCCTCGCTCGCCCTGCTGTTCCTGTTAGCCTCTACATTTGCAACCTCCGCGCTGGCCATGCGCGAGATTGGTTTCTCGAAATATCGCTTGCCTGGTGAGGGCGCGATTGCTCTACCCGTGACCGAAACCGGGACGCTGACCGGCGTGGCCGCAGCGGTGGACGAAGTCACCGGTGGAAGCCTGGCAATGGCATTGGCCGAGGCCGGTTTCAATGGAAAAGTGGGTGAGACCCTGACCCTGTTCGGCGTCAGGCCCTATTCCCGCATAGACCTTGTTGGCGTTGGAACAGAAACGATTGACCGCGTTGCGGCCGAGGATTTCGGTGGCCGCGTTGCTTCGCTCAACGACGGCTCCAATGGCAACCCCCTGAACGTGTTATGGCATGGCCTGGAAACACAATCGGATGCCAATGCTTCGCGCGTGGCACTCGGTTTTCTGCTGGGTGACTACCGCTTTGATCGCTACCTCGAGGACCGAGTTGATCCGGCGAGCCGCGGCAAGGTGACCATCCTGGGAGATGACCCGGCAGCGTCCCGTCAGTTCACCGATGACCTGGCACATCTTGCGTCCTCGGTTTACCTGGCGCGGGATCTCGCTTCTGAACCTGCCAACGTCATCTATCCGCAGTCGTTCGTTGAGCGCGTGCGGGACGCATTTGAAGACATCGACCGAGTGCGAATCCGGGTGCTGGACGAGAAAGACCTGGCAGATCGTGGCATGGGTGCGCACCTGGGCGTGGGAAAAGGATCCGCGCGCCCGCCCAGGCTGATGATCATCGAGTACCGGGGCGGCGGGGATGAACCGCCGCTGGTTTTGGCCGGCAAGGGCATCACCTTCGATTCGGGCGGGATCTCGCTGAAGGGCGGGGAAGGTATGGGCCGCATGAAGGCTGACATGACCGGCGCCGCAGTGGTTTCTGCGACCGCGCTTGCTGTCGCTGGACGCGAAGCCCGCACCAACCTGGTGGCGTTGGCTGCGCTGGCGGAAAACATGCCCGGGAGCCGGGCCTCCCGCCCGGGCGACGTGTTGACTTCCATGTCAGGCAAAACCATCGAGATCAAATCCACCGATGCCGAGGGCCGCCTGGTTTTGTCGGATGCCGTCTGGTACGGGCAGCAGGAATATACCCCGGATGTGCTGATCGACGTTGCAACCCTGACCGGTTCGGTGTCGCGTGCGGTAGGTGAGGGCTACTCTGGTCTCTTCAGCAATGACGACTTGCTGGCGGAGCAATTGACCGCTGCTGCAAGACTGGCCGGTGAACCCACCTGGCGTCTGCCGCTCGATCCACTTCACTATGAACAGATCAGTTCGCCGATCGCCGATGTACTGAACGGCAGCAGCGGGCGTGCCGGAGCCAGCACAGGGGCAGCTTTTATTGGCACATTCATCCAGGACGGCCAAGTGTGGGCGCATTTCGATATCGCCGGTGTCGATTACCAGGAGGAACCACTGCCGACCGTGCCGAAAGGTTATTCAGGCTATGGGGTGCGGATGCTGGATGAATACATTCGGGAAGTGCGGGAGTAAATGATTAGATGCAGGGGGGACCGACCCGTCCCCCACTGCGTATCCCGACACACTTTAGTCGGGTGGCGAGATATTCTGCCATCCCGTGCTAATAAGAGCCTGTCCGTGTGCTCCCCCTTCTTCTTCGAATACCATACGCTTTCATCAGAAAATATGCAAATTTGGCTAAAACCGTGTTTGACTCCATCTCAAGGTACAATAGACGACTGTTTTGAAGGAATGAACCCATGAGCAGACCCGCCGACCAGATACCCCAGGCAAAAACGGAAGCGTCCTCTCCATTGCGTTTCGTTACAGCCGCTTCCTTGTTCGACGGCCACGACGCCGCGATCAATATCATGCGCCGGCTGATCCAGGCCCAGGGTGCGGAAGTGATACATCTGGGACACAATCGCAGCGTGCTGGATATCGTCCGTGCGGCCATCCAGGAGGATGCCGACGGTATCGCCATTTCGTCCTACCAGGGCGGGCATATCGAGTTTTTCAAGTACATGGTCGATTTGCTCAAGGAGCGGGGGTCTGAGCACATCCGGGTGTTTGGTGGAGGCGGCGGAACCATCACGCTGGACGAGATCCGTGAGCTCGAGGCATACGGAATTGAGCGGATCTATCACCCGGATGACGGCATGCAGATGGGCCTGGTCGAGATGATCGAGGACGTGGTCAGGCGGGCCGCCGACCACCGTGTACCCACAGAGTATCCCGGTCAACTGGACCTGGATAATGCCAGGACCGTCGCCAACGTAATATCCGCGCTGGAAGATGAAGTTTTTGGCGAGGCCGAACTGAAACTCAAACGCCGCGAGTGGCAGGGCCGGGAGAAACAGGCACCCGTGGTGGGCATCACCGGCACGGGCGGGGCCGGAAAGTCATCGGTAACGGATGAGCTGCTGAATCGCTTCGGCCAGAGTTTCCCGGGTATGAAAATTGCGGTTCTGGCGGTCGATCCGACACGACGGCGCACCGGTGGTGCGCTGCTCGGTGACCGGATTCGCATGAACAGCCTGCGAAACGAAAACATCTATATGCGCAGCATGGCGACTCGCCGTCAGCACCTGGCGACTTCAGCGATCCTGCAGGACGCGATCTCATTTCTGAAGTCTGCCGGATTTGACCTGGTGATCGTGGAAACTGCCGGCATTGGCCAGTCTGATTCCGAGATTGTTGACATGGTGGATTTTCCGGTCTACGTGATGACCAGTGATTTCGGCGCCCAAAGTCAGCTGGAAAAAATCGATATGCTGGACTTTGCGGAACTGGTCGTGCTGAACAAGTTCGACAAGCGTGCGGCCGAGGATGCCTTGCGAGACGTTCGCAAACAATGGAAACGTAATCACCTGGCTTTCCAGGCGAGCGACGAAGACGTCCCCGTGTATCCCACCATCGCAAGTCAGTTCAACGATCCCGGTATTACCTGGATGTTTGTCAATCTGTGCCGCCTGTTATGCGAAAAACTGGATCTGCCGGCAGAAAACTGGTCGCCTGAAGCGGACACCCGCGTGAAAGCGCCCAAGGCCACGGTTTTGATTCCCGGTCAGCGCAGCCGTTACCTTTCGGAAATTTCCGAGCAGGGCAGGGCGATCAATGCGGACATCAACCGGCAGGCCGAAGCGGCCAGCCGGGCACAGAATTACTACGAGTCACTCAAGGCATTGCAGGACGAGCACCTGCCGGAGCCTTTTGCACGCTACGTGTCTTTTGCACTGCGCGAGGAGCGTGCAGACCGTTCCCTGGTGTTGCTGCGGCAGCGTTATGACAGCTCAATCAGCGAATTGAATGAAGACGCGGTGCAACTGCTCAGAGCATGGCCGGCGCGCAAGAAAGGCTTGCGTTCTGAGCAATACGCCTATGAAGTTCGCGGCAGGCAGATCACCGGCCCCAACTACCGGGAGTCACTCAGTCGTTTACAGATTCCAAAAATTGGCATGCCCAGGGATGCGGATTGGGGTGAGTTACTGTCCTTCCTTATGCGGGAAAACCTGCCTGGATTTTATCCTTATACGGCCGGTGTATTTCCTTATCGCCGGGCCGGTGAAGACCCGATCCGCATGTTCGCCGGAGAGGGCACGCCGGAGCGGACCAACCGCCGTTTTCATCTTCTGGCCCAAGGCCAGCCCGCGGTCCGGCTGAGTACCGCTTTTGATTCGGTAACACTGTACGGTGAAGATCCACATACCCGGCCGGATATTTACGGCAAGGTCGGGAATTCCGGGGTATCCATCGCGACCCTGGACGACATGAAGAAACTTTATTCCGGTTTCAATCTGTGTGCGCCCAATACCTCGGTTTCGATGACGATCAACGGCCCGGCGCCGATGATACTGGCTTTCTTCATGAATACCGCGATCGACCAGCAAGTCGAGCTGTACCTGCATAAACACGGCAAGTGGGAAGAAGCGAAGCGGAAAATACAGGCGCATTTTGATGGACGCCTGCAACCGCGCTACATCGGCCAGTTACCGGAAGGAAATAACGGGCTTGGCCTGGCCATGCTGGGCATCACCGGTGACAAACTGGTCGATGCGGAAACCTACGGACGGATCAAGGCTGAAACCCTTACAAAGGTTCGGGGTACGGTGCAGGCCGATATCCTGAAAGAGGACCAGGCGCAGAATACCTGTATCTTCTCCACCGAATTCGCGATGCGGATGATGGGAGATATCCAGCAGTATTTCGTCGATCATGGCGTGCGCAATTTTTACAGCGTATCGATTTCCGGTTACCACATCGCCGAAGCCGGGGCGAACCCCATCAGCCAACTCGCTTTCACATTGAGTAACGGGTTCACTATCGTCGAGTATTACCTGGCAAGGGGCATGAAGATTGATGCCTTCGCTCCCAACCTGAGCTTCTTCTTCAGCAACGGCATGGATCCCGAGTACACCGTGATAGGCAGGGTGGCCCGCCGGATCTGGGCACGCGCAATGCGTGAGCGTTATGGCGCCAACCGCCGTAGCCAGATGCTGAAGTACCATATCCAGACCAGTGGCCGTAGCCTGCATGCGCAGGAAATTCAGTTCAACGACATCCGTACGACCTTGCAGGCACTCTACGCATTGTTCGACAACTGCAACAGCCTGCACACCAACGCCTACGATGAAGCCATCACGACTCCTACTGAAGAATCCGTGCGAAGAGCTGTCGCTATCCAAATGATTATAAACAAAGAATTAGGTCTCAATTTCTGTGAGAATCCCTGGCAGGGGAGTTTCATCGTGGACGAGCTGACCGACCTGGTGGAAGAAGCGGTCTACCAGGAGTTCGAACGTATTTCTGAACGGGGCGGCGTGCTGGGCGCCATGGACACCATGTATCAGCGCAGCAAAATCCAGGAAGAGAGCCTGTATTACGAGAGCATGAAACACGATGGTACGTTCCCCATTGTCGGTGTGAATACCTTCCTGCCTCCGGATGGTGGTCATGGGGAAGTAGGCGAGATCGAGTTAATGCGCAGTTCTGAAAATGAGAAAGACCAGCAAGTCTTCAATGTCGAAACCTTCCGCGAAGCCCATCGCCGGGAAGGGGAGGCCCAGCTGAAGTATTTGCAGCAGATCGCCCGGGAAAGAAAAAACACCTTTGAAGCATTGATAGAAGCAGCAAAGTGGTGCTCGCTGGGCTCGATGAGCCACTCGCTTTACGACGTGGGTGGGGAGTACCGGCGGAACATGTAGGGACGTGGCAACTTTCAAGGCCGAAACCCCGCTCAGCCTGGACGGCCTTTCCCGCCGCAAGCTGGGCGACGATCTGGAAGTCGATGTGGGTGTGGTTCGGGTCAAGGGGGCGCACTCGGGTGATGCCGGGCAATTTTCTTACCGCCTGACGCCGGAACCGGCTTTCAGGGTCGAGTTGTTCAATAGCGAAAACGACCGCGACAAAGCGCATGGGGTCATTGGCCGGCTGCCGAAGCGGAAGGTTTCCGGAAATATTCGCTGGTACCCGCTGATCGATGTGGGCAAGAGCGGCGCCTGGCTGAAATACACGACCTCTGCAAAAATCAGGCACAGCGCAGGAAATTCTCTTCTGGGACTGAAGGGCGACGCCGAGGCCGATCATTTTTATTATCACAAGCACCGCCGGAACAAACTTTTGGGCACCGCCATTGCTCAGGACCTGGTGCAGCAAAAGTTTGCTTTTTCCTACCATGACGTGCTTTCCCTTGACGTGTCAGAGGCTGCAGGCCTCGCCAGTGAGGGAAAGGTCCAACTGGCGCTGAGGTTTGACTGGAACGACATCCTGGCCTCAGGTATCACGCGCCTCGCTGCATTGCTGAACTCTTCTGAAACCGTCGCCATCCAGCTTTCCGGTCGTGCCGGCGTCGAGTTTAAAGTCAGCGTTGAGGGTGGATTCAAACTGGTCTTTCTTGGACTGGGTGACGGAGACTTCCGGGTTGCTTTGAGTCAGTCGGACGCTGCGGTTTTTAAAGCGGGATTGAAAACGAAATTCGTGGTCGGTTTCGCCCGCCCATCCGAAGTCGAAGACATTCTCGATGAGGTGGTGGCAGGCTTGCTGGGTGTATCACCCGCATCACTGATCGCGGGTATCGATGCGCTGAAGCAGAAGACCAGTTTTGAGCAGTTTTCCGGCCTGGAACAGGCATTGCTTGAAAGCCTGGCTGACCGGCTGGGGTTCGATGAAAGCCTGCATTCCAGAGAAGAAGCACTGGATCTCCTGGACGGTTTTCAGAAGAAAGTCAGTTCGGCCATCAGGGACATCGCTAAAACGCGCGTGGAAGCGGGTTTTGTCTATGAATATTCCCGACTGGAAACCCATGCCTCCCTGTACGAGGGGGACTTCACCCAAGCTGCATTGAGTCGACTGTATCCAGACATCCTGGCCGGCAACTTTCACCGGATTCTGGCGGATGCCGATAACTACCCGGGCGAGATAACGACCCGGCGGTTTCTGAATGAAAGGAGCCTCTTGATCAGGCATGCGACCGGCTTTTCGCTGGGCGCAGGGCATTGGTCGCTGAGCGGCAAGGAAAGCACGGTATTCAAATTCGTGACCCAGGTAAATGCAGAGAAAGCAGTCCGCCACAGCCTGTTGGGCAGTCGCAAGTACGAGGGCAAGTACTTTGGGCCCCACGAGTCGACTTTCCTGGATTTCAAAGCGGGTATGCCGGATTTCCTGCCAGACGGGCAGGATGCCACGGCCCGGGACTTCAGATTTGGCCTTTCCCTCACCCTCACAGATGGCAGGGCGTATACCAGCAATCGCCGGCTGAAGGCCTTCCTGGACAGCGGTTTGTTGTGCGGTGTGGGCCCGGAAGGCGACCTGGATCGATTGACAGCGCTGGTTCGTTCGACCTTCGGTAACCGCAAGACCCGCGGCAAGATCGCGCTGCGCCTGAAGCACAAGGCCGTACTGGGTTTCAGCGAGTGGCTGACACTCAGGTCAACGGCAGAGTTGGGCCGGATCATGGCCCGGGGCATGGAGTACCGGGACAGTTACCCGTTATTGCGCCTTGTGACCGGCCGCCAGGTTGTCTATGGAACGTTCTGGCAAACGGCCCTGCGAAGGCGGCTGCGCAATGCAGGCAGCGCTTCCAGGTTCGCCCTGAAACAACTCCAGCCCCTGGATTCTTCGTTGTACTGGAGCGAAAAACAGGCGCTACGGGGACGTAACAGGGATCCGGCAACGATTTACGTGCTGTTTCGGCGAAACCCCGATCTGCTCAGGGATTTTCAGGCCATGCGCGACGCTTTTTCCGGGCTGCACAGCGCATCAGTAAAAAGCAGCCCGTTTACAGAGCTGGCAGAGATCGCCAACGGTCTTCACCGGTTTGCCAATACCCGGTTCAAGGTCCGGGTGATGCTGGCCTTGCTCAGCGCCTACCGGAACTCGGTGAGCATTAAACCAGCCGAATTCAATTCCGCCATAACCGTCCAGTCTATCAAGGACAAGCGAGTCCTGACCCTGGGCCGAAAAACCGGGAAGAGATGATGACTTATGTGAAATACCCCACAAATTGTATTGAACGCTTCCTCGAGTACGTCAAAATCGACACGCAGTCCTGCGAAGGTTCCGGGACTTTTCCGAGTACGCCCGGGCAACTGGATTTGCTGCGAAAGCTGGAAGGAGAATTACTGGCGCTGGGTCTTGAAGATGTCACCCTGGATCAGCATGGATACGTATTCGCTACCATACCGGCAACCAGCGTAAAGGCGGATGTGCCGGTCATTGGCTTCCTGGCCCACGTCGATACGTCGCCGGAAATGAGCGGGGCCGGTGTGCAGCCGGTTTTTCACAGGAACTATCAAGGGCAGGATATCGTGCTGCCGGATGATCCGGCGGCGATCATTTCTTTCCAGGACAACCCGCACCTCGCGGCACAATTGGGCAATGACCTGATCACCGCTTCCGGCAACACTTTGCTGGGTGCGGATAACAAGGCAGGCGTAGCCGAGATCATGGCCGCGACAGAATATCTGCTGGCCCATCCCGAGATTGCACATGGCCCTGTCCGCATCGGGTTTACGCCGGATGAAGAGGTCGGGAACGGCACAGAATATTTCGACGTAGAACGTTTTGCGGCACACTGCGCCTACACCATGGACGGAGAAACCCTGGGCGAGTTGCAGGTGGAAACGTTTTCAGCGGATGCCATAACCGCGACCTTCCATGGATTCAACACGCACCCGGGGTTCGCCAGGGGGAAGATGGTCAATTCGATCAAGGTCGCGGCTGATTTTATCAGCCGTCTGCCACCTGATACCCAGTCTCCCGAGACCACGGAAGGTTACCAGGGATTCGTGCATCCCTACATGGTGGATGCCGGTGTGCAAAAGACTTCTGTGAAGCTGCTTGTGCGCGATTTCGTGACATCAGGCCTGAAGGATCTTGAGCAAATGGTCGAGCACGTTGCCGCCGAAGCTGTTGCCGGTTTCCCGGGCGCGCGACTGGAGATCGAACGGGAGGAGAGTTACCGCAACATGAAGGAGGTGTTGGACCAGCACCCGGATGTCGTCAATAATGCGCTGGAGGCCATTCAACGTGCCGGCCTGGATGCGAAGGTCGAACCGATCCGCGGAGGTACCGATGGTTCGCGACTGAGTTTCATGGGGTTGCCGACACCGAACATTTTTGCCGGCGAACACAATTTCCACTCGCGATTTGAATGGATTTCCACCGCCGATATGCACAAAGCCGTGGAAGTGATCATTGAACTTTGCAAGGTGTGGGAAGAGAAAACCAAATAACAGGGAGAGAGCAATAATGAATGATCCGTTTCCCGGCAAGCACCACATGAGTCCGCAATGGGCGCTGGAACAATTGAGCTCTCAGACCGAGGACCGGTTTCTCAGCCTGTTCAAGCAAAACGGGGTAGAAATCGAAATCTACCAACCGGTCGGGCACGACCCGCAACAGCCCCACTGGTGTGACGAAGTTTACGTGGTCATTTCCGGTACAGGGCAGTTCAGGAATGGTGACGAACGGAACCCGTTCAAACCGGGTGACCTGATGTTTGTCCCGGCCGGCGTTGAACACCGGTTTGAGGACTTCAGCGACGATTTTGCCACCTGGGTTGTTTTTTTTGGATCACCCGACGGGCCCTGAATCGCCTTGAACTGATGATCGGGATTGTAAAGTCCGGGAGGAGTTATCCGGTGATTTTAAGACAACAAGGTAAAGTTTTGCGCCGGGTGCTGTTGATCCTGGCAATTCTTCTCATTTTGATTATCGCCGTGCCCCTGTTTTTCAGGATTTCCATCGACATGAGCGGATACAAGCGGTTCATCGAGTCTTCCATTGCAAGGGAACTGGGACGACGGGCCGTTGTGGATGGCACGATCAAGGTCACCACTTCCCTCTGGCCTTATTTTGAAATCCAGGGCCTGCGGATAGGTAACCCTGATGATTTTGGAGAGGGTGACCTGGCAAGCATGGACCTGGCCCGGATCAGTATCGGGCTTCTACCTCTTTTACAGGACAAAGTTCATGTCAGGAAACTGGCAGTAGAAGGGCTGACTCTTAATCTGGATCGCAATGCTGCCGGTGACGTTAACTGGCAGTTCAATCGCTTGTCGAAGCCCGGGGGCAACGTAAGTGCCCATGCCCAGCAAGATTTATCTACTGCATTGGCAGTCGATAAGCTTGAATTCAAGAATATTTCGATTCACTTCCGGGACGAATTGGGTGGTGAAGACATGAATTTCACCATGGATAGTGCAACCGGCTCGGCCGCATTCGGCCGGCCCATGGGTCTTGTCATGGATGGGACCGTGCTCGGGCATCCCTTCACTCTGGATGTTGAGGCGAGTTCGCTCGGGGACTTTCTTGCCATGACCAATTCCCGCCTCGATTTCGAATTCGATATCGCGCAAACGAGATTTCAGTTTTCCGGAACCAGCGACACGTTGGGCAGTGGCAAGGTTATCGACCTGCAGGTGTCGGTGGAAGGTGAAACACTGGATAGCCTGGACAGCCTGTTGCGTATCGATTTACCCCCCATCGCAGACTACAGGCTTAACGCCAGGATGAAAGCATCTCCCGACCGGCTTGAATTGAGTGATCTGGAAGCCAGGGTAAAAAACAGCGAGCTGACGGGATCAATAGTCGTCGATGGGAGCGGCGCCAAACCGTTGATCTCTGCGGAACTTACTTCCGAACTGATCCAGCTGGATGATTTTGATACGGGTGATTGGTCGCCCGATCAAACGACCCCGTCTGAAGAGCCCATCCAAAGCGATGCCAGTCCGGAGGAGGAAAAGGCAGCGGTATTGAGTCCGGAAACCCTGCAAAGGGCAAACGTTCAATGGATCGTCAACTTCAAGGAGGTCCTGTCTGGTGAAGACAGACTGGGCAGTGGAAGATTGCAGGCCGGTTTAACCGATGGGCGTATCGATATCCATCCCTTGAAACTGGAACTTCCTGACAGTGATCTGCTGATGGAGGCAACGTTCAAGCCGGGTGATTCTGCTACTCAATCAGCATTGCGTCTGCTGATTGAAAATTTTGATTTCGGCGTGTTGATGAGATTGAGCGATCCGGACAGCGATGTTGGCGGCGCCATCAACCTTGATCTCGACATAAAAACAAATGCGGGAAATTTCAGGGCGCCATTGGCGGGCGCCAGTGGCTATTTCGACCTGGCAGTAAGCCCGGAAAACCTGGGATCCGAAGCCGTTGACCTGTGGGCCGTTAACCTGCTTTCATCTGTTGTGGATTCTTCGGTAAAGGGTGAGAAGCAGCAGGTAAATTGCGTTCTCAGCAGGTGGAGCCTCGAAAATGGTGTCATGACCGCCCGTAATCTCGCCGTGGATACCAGTAGAATCCGGATCTGCGGAACGGGCGAGATTGATTTCAACCAGCAAAATTTCAATTTGCGGGCTTCGCCAAAAGCCAAGAAACCTGAATTTTTCAGCCTCGCAACGCCACTTTCCGTGAAGGGGGATTTTTCAGATTTTGCTGTGGGTGCGGACCTGGGATTACTGTCGGTGGGCACCACTGCAATAAAGTTTGCGGTCAGTCCGGTTACAACACCGGTCGCCCGCCTGGTGCGTGAGGATCTGCCGGCTGATGGTTCGGATATCTGCCAGTTACCGATCGGACCTCATGAAGGCGAACTGGAAGAGTTGCCTGGCTGCTGATACTGGATTTCGCCGCCAGGGATCATTGTTAAAAAGCCATCCAGTTCGATGAGGTCCTTTGCGCTAACCTGAAATACCGGGATTTGACCAAAGTCCATTTCACGGGCGACAACGGCGCCCAGCGTCACGATGAAATCAGCTTCGGTCAGGATGATGCCCGATGGACCGCATCCGAGCCGCAATAATTCCAGCAGGATGGAGCTGCCCGAACTCGAGCCGATGGATCGGTTCATCGCCAGAATTTTGCCACCGACGCATTCACCAAACTGCGGATGACGGCTGTCGATGACTTTTCCGGTGCAGGGGTCTACACCTCCCCAAAGACTGATGTCTGATTCCAGTCTGAGCAACTGCCCTTTCGCTTCTCCCTCGATCAGTACCCTGGCGGAAAGGACCGGCATGTCAACTCCACCCCGATTCGTCGCGCGTCGCGACACCGCTGACTGCACTGTTAACACAATCCGCCAGACTTCCGAACACGACCTCGTGGCCGGTCAGGGAAGGGCTGTAGTGAGCGAATTTACCCGAATTGGTCATCAACACGCCGGAAGCGTGTTGCAGGATGGGTGTTACGACCACGCAGGTGTCGACGATGAGTTCCACGCCCAGGTTTTGAAGAGTGAGAAGCTGGTCGCTTTCTTCAAGCTGCGAAATGACATGGCGGCCGGTGCAGGCCAGCAGAGGAATGCTGCAGCGCCTGCCATCGAGCAGGCGCAATAATTCACGGAATTCATCATGGGAGAAATGCGGGCTGCCGACAGCTACCACGTCCAACTGACCGCCGGTTGCCGTACTTAGCCGGTCGCGTTCGCTGATCAGGTCATCCGGCGTTAACTCGACGGTGATATCTGCTGGCTGATGATTCAGGGCTGCGGCAACACTCGGTGCTTCTGGCGTTACACCGGCTACGTGGAACAACGCCACTCCTCCCGTAGAGGCCGCACTCGCGCCGAGTGATTTCAGCTGGTCTTCTGTCACATCCCCGGGCAGGCCGGAGAACACGGCAATCTGGTCACCTGCTATCCGCCCAAGCCACGAACCCAGCACGGGGTATAAAGCATCTTCTCTTTTCAGTCCGTCCGATACGGCAGCGGTATCGATGTGCAGAGTGGCATAGCGGTTCTCTGCACGGTGCAGCCCGACAAAAGGTGCACGGCCGGTGATGGCGCAACAGATGTCCATGAAATCGCCGTAACGGTTGGTCCTGGCGCCCAGTACCGAGTTGGCAAACACGATGGCGTTGCTTTCCGCCCAGGCAATGTTTTCGCCCGTGTGCGGGCGATATCCGGCCTGGTAGGGCGCGCAGGTCCAGGTGGGGAGGCAACCCAGGGCGACGTATGCGTTCATCAAACGCCGGGCCAGGTCTCTTTCGTGATCGTTCAGCCGGATTTTTTCAGGGTTTTGCAGGTCGAGCGCACCGACATTCAACGATGAAGGAACGGAAACCCGTCCTTGCCCGGCAACCAGTCTTTCGGCGAACTCAACACCACTGGCGCCGTGGTACAGGCAGCTGTCGATATGGGCCGATGTGATGGGCACCAGCTTTTCGGCGCCCTGAATTCGGGCCATGTTGGAAACGATACGCATGGCCATGGCAGTGGCCTCGCCATTTAAGCCTTCGAGCATGCCTTGTTCTTCAGGTGTCAGATACATTTGCTGTATGATGCAGGCTTTCTTTTTTCAGGAGCAGGCCATGAGCCAGGCAAAATCGGGTGATTCCGTAAAAATCCACTACACAGGTACTCTGGACGACGGAACACAGTTTGACAGTTCTGCCGGTCGCGAGCCACTCGAGTTCAAGCTGGGTTCCGGCCAGGTTATCCCGGGCTTCGACAAAGCGGTGGACGGTATGACCGTGGGCGAAAGCAAAACAGTGAACATCCAGGCGGAAGACGCTTATGGTGCGCATAACGCGCAGATGGTCCAGGAAGTTCCACTCAGCGCATTGCCGGATGACCTGACTCCGGAAATAGGCATGGGGCTGCAGGCCCAGGGCCCCGACGGACAGGTCGCCAACCTGGTCATTACCTCGGTTCAGGGCGATTCCATAACGGTTGACGGCAACCACCCGCTGGCAGGAAAAGCGCTGAATTTCGATATTGAGCTGGTTTCGATCGACTGACCGGCCCCGGCACCCTTGTCGCTTGCGCTGATCAGGTAAGATATACGACATGAATTTTCCACTGATCGGACTGCATGCCTGGCTGGGTGAATTCGCCGCACTGATGTTTGCCTGGGCTTTTGTCGAGTTGCTCAGCAGCACTGATGCGAATATCCGCCGCGCGCGCCTTGCGACGTTGCTTGGCGTGGTTTTCATTGGCTCGGCCTGGCTGGCCGGCGGCTTCTATTACGTGGAAGTCTATGGAACCGCGGTCAAGCCGCTGATCAAGGAAGGTCCGATGCCCTGGGTCCACTCAATCGTGATGGAAACCAAGGAGCACGTCTTTATTTTCCTGCCTTTTCTGGGTCTGCTTGCCTACGGTCTGTTGCAGCGCCCGGGTGATGCCATGCCGGAGAATCCTGTGGCCCGGACTGCGGCGAAATATGCATTGGGCTCCCTGGCCCTGATGACCGGGGGCATGGCGCTGCTCGGCTTCCTCGTATCCAGTGGATTTCGTGCTGCCCTTGAGCAATTGGTTACATGAAAAAATTCAGCGTCAGCTCGATGGCCTATGGCTGCCATGCCGTTTTCTGGTGGGTCGCCATCCTGACCGTTGCCGCCGAAATGGCGCCGGCAGTCAAAAACCTCCTGGCTGGCCTGACCGGTCACCACTGGGTTACAAAAAGCCTTACAGCCATCATTCTGTTTTCTATCGTGGCGCTCGTCTTTTCCTCACGCGAAGATCCGAAGGATGCCACAGGTATGGTCAAGGGAGTGATTTTCAGCGCCCTGGCGGCTGCGGGGCTGATTTTCGTCTTCTACACACTGCATTTCCGGGGTATTGTGTGAGCCGCTGCAAATAATTTCATTTCCGGCACTTTACTGGCATCATCAGTGCCCTTATCTATTTTCGTACAGACCGAATTATTTACCCCGAATCAAAGGAGCCACACCATGACCCATGAACTTCCCGCACTACCTTATGCCGATGATGCACTGGAGCCGGTTATTTCCGCCGAAACCATCGGTTATCATTACGGCAAGCATCACCAGGCTTACGTAACCAACCTGAATAACCTGGTGCCGGGCACTGAGTTTGAAAACGCGTCCCTGGAAGAGATCGTGATGAAATCGACCGGCGGTATTTTCAATAACGCTGCCCAGGTCTGGAATCACACGTTTTACTGGAATGGTTTGAGTCCCGATGGTGGTGGTCAGCCCACCGGCGCCCTGGCCGACGCGATCAACACGGCATTTGGTTCATTCGCTGATTTCAAGGCCGCATTCATCAAGAACGGTATTGGCAATTTCGGTTCCGGCTGGACCTGGCTGGTCAAGAACGATGATGGATCGGTAGAAATCGTCAACACGTCCAATGCAGCAAACCCGATGTGCGACGGCAAAACCCCGTTGCTGACCATCGACGTCTGGGAACACGCTTATTACGTGGATTACCGTAACGCCCGGCCACAGTACCTGGAAGAAATCTGGTCCATCGTCAACTGGGATTTCGTCGCTGCCAACTACGGCTGATTTGAAACCGGACAATACGGGGTCGTACCTGCGCCCGGCATATCGCTGGTATGTGCTGGCGCTGCTGACGCTCGTCTATACCTTTAATTTCATCGACCGCCAAGTGGTCGTGATTCTGCAGGAGCAGATACGCGCCGACCTGTCGTTGATGGACTGGCAACTTGGCCTGTTATCCGGTTTCGTATTTGCCATCTTTTACTCGGTGCTGGGTCTACCGATTGCCCACCTGTCGGAAAGCGTGGGCCGCAAGCGGGTCGTGTCAGCCGCACTTGCGTTCTGGAGCCTGATGACGGCGCTTTCCGGCGCTGCCCAGAATTTCATCCACCTGTTATTACTCAGGATTGGCGTGGGCATTGGCGAGGCCGGCGGAAGTCCGCCCTCGCATTCAATGATCTCGGACATTTTTCCGCGGCACCGGCGCGCATTCGCCCTGTCGATCTTTTCCATGGGCGTCTATTTTGGGTACTTGTTTGCCTACGGGCTGGGTGGCTGGATCGCGGAGAGCCTGGGTTGGCGGCTGACCTTCGTCGTTTTTGGCCTGCCCGGTGTGGTGCTGGCGCTGATCGTGGCCCTGACCATCAAGGAACCGCCGCGCGGCATGGCAGAGCTCAGGGAGAGCGGGCACAGCGATCATGCGGCGGCAGGAACGGACCTTGGCAAGCCCACCTTCCGTGAAACGATCAGTGTGTTGTGGTCGCGCAAATCTTTCCGGCACATTGCGCTGGCAGCCAGTCTGCAGTCGCTGGCGGGTTACGGAGTGGGGAATTTTGTGCCTTCCTTCATGATGCGCGCCCACGAGATGCCGATCAGCGAGGTGGGCTGGAAACTGGCGCTGATCACCGGATTCGGCGGCGCTTTCGGGGTGGCGCTGTCCGGTTGGGTATCGGACCGGCTGGCCCGCCGGGGTGAATACTGGTACGTATTGTTTCCTGCAATTGCAATGATAGTGACGCTGCCATTAACCGTACTGGCTTTTTCAGCCCTGGCGCCGGGCAACATGTTCATTTTCTACATCCCCTACATGATCCTGGGCGCGACCTGGCTGGGGCCATGTCTGGCCGTCACGCACTCGCTGGTAGGGCTTAGACAGCGCGCCGTGGCGTCCGCAGCGTTGTTTTTCGTCGTCAACCTGGTGGGGCTGGGGTTGGGGCCGTTGATCGTCGGATCGTTGTCTGATCTGCTGCGGCCGGAGTATGGCGATGCCGATGGTTTGCGCTATGCCATGATCAGCACCGCCCTGGTCGCCAAGTTCTGGGCGATCAGCCACTTTTTGCTGGCGGGCAGGCTGATTTCTGCGGACCTTCAGAAGTGATCTGTTATTGAGTGTAGGATAAGTCAATGGATGCAAAGCTTAATGTACTGGGAGAACCCCTGCTGCCGTGTTCGGACGATCCCGTAACCGGTTTTTTCCGGGACGGTTGTTGTAACACCAGTAGTCAGGATATGGGGATGCATGTTGTGTGTGTCAGGGTGACGGCCGAGTTCCTGGAATTTTCTCAATCCCGTGGCAACGACCTGAGTACTCCGATGTCGGAGTTCGGGTTCCCGGGGTTGAAACCGGGTGACCAATGGTGCCTATGCGCGGCTCGCTGGCAGGAAGCAATGGAAGCCAATGCTGCCCCCCGGGTGGTGTTGCAGGCGACTCATGCTTCCGCCCTGAGGGTGGTCAAGCTGCAGGACCTGAAAAAGTATGCGCTGGACCTGGTCTGAGCCATTCTGGAAAGATTGGATTTTTCCTGCTGAAACCTGCACAATCCCTCGGCTTGAATCCTGGAGTTTGATCTGTTGACTCACTGTAATACCAAGGCCCGTATTTCGGGCGCATTGATCGTAATGTTCGCGGGCCTGCTGGCTGCTTCGCCGGTGCCGGCAAGCAGCGTGACGCTGAAAACCGTGATGGGTGATGTGATCATTGAATTGTACGACGACGTAACCCCGGAAACCGTGGTGAATTTTCTGAACTACGTCAGGGATGGCGACTACAACAGCAGCTTCATTCACCGGGTTGATCCTGATTTCATTATCCAGGGTGGTGGTTTTACCTTTATTGATGACGTGGCAGCGCCTGTACCCACCGATCCTCCCGTGGTCAATGAGCCGGGGATTTCCAATCTCCGCGGCACCATCGCCATGGCCAAGCTGGGCGGAGATCCAAACAGCGCCACCAGTCAATGGTTCATTAACCTGGCGGACAATTCCGGCATCCTCGACGGCCAGAACGGCGGGTTTACCGTGTTTGGCGAAGTCACGGGCAACGGCATGGACGTGGTGGACGCAATTGCCGCTTTGCCAATTTATAACGCCGGTGCACCTTTCGGTGAGCTTCCCATGATTGACTATCCCGGCAGCGGACCGGCCATGGAAGAGAACCTGGTCATGATGGACGTGGTTGAAAACAGCGAAAATGTGATCAACGAATTTGAAATCAACCAGGGCCTGAACGACACGTGGTACAACATCACCACCGATGGGCAGGGCTTTTTCATCATTACCTACCCGGAGCTGAAAACCATGTTCCTGACGTGGTTTACCTATGACACGGTGCGGCCAGACGAATCGGTGCCTTTCATGCTGGGAGAGCCGGGTCATCGCTGGATGACTGCTTATGGGAGCTACGAAGGCAACAAGGCGGAACTGGCCATCACGATGACCATCGGTGGCGTTTTTGATTCCAGCGAACCTGTTCCGGGAAATACCCCTGATGGCACCATCGTCGTAGAATTCGATGACTGTGCGTCTGGTGTGGTCGGTTATGACATCACTTCGATCAATAGCCAGGGCGAAGTGCCCATTCAAAGAGTGGTGTCGGATAACATCGCCTTGTGTGAGAGTTTATCGGAACCTGTTGCACAATAAGCGGCGTTTTCTGTTAGAATCGCCTCATCCTGGCCACATCGGTTGGCCTGAATTCCCCTTATTTATCCCTCTCAGACCGATTCACACCTGATTTTTATCGGGTAGAGAAAGAGCGGGACCGGAGTATTTCCCAAGATGTCTTTTGACTCTCTCGGCCTGTCGGCCGAAATCCTGCGTGCTGTGCACGAACAGGGCTATAACGAACCCACACCCATCCAGACCAAGGCGATACCGCTGATCCTGGAGGGCAAAGACCTGATGGCCGGAGCCCAGACGGGTACCGGTAAAACCGCGGGCTTCACGCTGCCACTGCTGCAACGCCTGAGTTTGAATCCGGTTGCGCGTAAACCAAAATCGGTTCGGGCACTGGTGATCACGCCGACCCGTGAACTGGCAGCCCAGGTGGAGCAAAGTGTCGAAACTTACGGCCGCCACCTGCCGCTTAATAGCACGGTGATTTTTGGCGGAGTAAAAATCAATCCGCAAATTACCCGCTTACGCCAGGGCGTCGATGTACTGGTCGCAACGCCAGGGCGCCTGCTGGACCATGCGCGTCAGAAAACGATTGACCTCTCACAGGTCGAAATCCTGGTGCTGGATGAAGCGGATCGCATGCTCGATATGGGATTTATCCACGATATCCGCAAAATACTGGCATTGCTGCCCACCAAGAGTCAGCGTCAGACCCTTCTGTTTTCTGCGACATTTTCATCAGAAATCAAAAAGCTGTCACATCAAATTTTGAGCCACCCTGAACTGGTTGAAGTCGCCCGGCGCAATGCGACCGTGGAATTGATTGCCCAGCGGGTTCACCCGGTGGATAAGAGTCGCAAAAGAGAATTGCTCAGCCACATGATCGGTTCCGGTAACTGGCGCCAGGTGCTGGTCTTTACCCGCACCAAGCACGGCGCCAATCGCCTGGCCAAGCAATTGGTTATTGACGGGCTCAGCGCGACCGCTATCCATGGCAACAAGAGCCAGGGTGCACGCACGCGCGCACTGGCTGATTTCAAAGAGGGCAGGGTACGGGTGCTGGTCGCAACCGATATTGCGGCCCGCGGGCTGGATATCGATCAATTGCCCCACGTGGTGAACTACGAGTTGCCCAATGTGCCGGAAGACTACATCCATCGCATCGGCCGGACGGGCCGTGCCGGGCGTGAAGGTGAGGCCGTGTCTCTGGTGTCGCCGGACGAGTCCAAACTGCTGCGGGATATCGAGCGTCTGCTCAACAGGCAGATTCCCAGCGAAGTACTGCAGGGATACGAAGTCAACCCGGCCGCCAGATCTGAGCCTGATCGAAAACCCGCAAGGCATAACGGACGCGGACGATCGGGCGCTCGCCAGGGCAGTCGGGCGAATAAACCAGCCCAAACGAATCAGCCCGCCCAGTCGAAACGTCGCAGGTCATCAAACCAGGGACAGAGGTCGGCCAAGCCTGGCTACAGTAGCCTGGCTGACCGCTACCTCGGTGACTGACGCGGCGCGATAAATCCATTAACCTAGTGCCGGTGAAAGTTCAGGCACTCAATGTAAACGAATATGGTGAAACCGCAGACGGACTTGCGGTTTCATTATTTACACTGAAAAACCGAAATGGCCTGACCACGCAGATCACTAATTATGGTGGAACTGTCACCTGCCTCCAGGTCCCGGACCGGGAAGGCAGGTTTGCCAATATTGTGCTGGGATACGACACCCTGGCTGAGTACGAAGCGGGTGCTGCGTTTTTTGGTGCGCTGATTGGACGATTCGGCAACCGTATTGCAGGTGGGCGATTCGAACTGGACGGCGAGGTTCACCAGTTGGCAACCAATACCCACCCTAACCACTTGCACGGTGGCGACCGGGGTTTTGACAAGATCGTATGGGATGCAAAAGCCGAAATTACCGCCAATGGTCCTTCATTGGTGTTGAAGTATCTCAGCGTTGATGGTGAAGAGGCTTACCCTGGCAATCTTGACGTTATCGTTCGGTACACGCTCGCTCATAATGACAGCCTGATTATCGAATACCGGGCCGATTGTGATCGCGCCACGCCCTTAAATCTGACGCACCATGGCTATTTCAACCTGACCGGTGACCCGGGCAACGATGTGCTGGGTCACGAGATGGAGATCCATGCGGATCATTTCACGCCTGTTAACTCCAGCCTGATCCCCACCGGGGAAATTGCCCCTGTGGCAGGGACACCTTTTGACTTCAGGGCGCCAGTAACCGTTGGGGCAAGGATCAATGAAGGTCATGAACAGCTGTTGTTCGGGGGAGGGTATGACCACAACTTTGTGCTCAGCAAATCGGAACGAAAGGAACCTGAGTTGGCCGCCCGCGTGTATGAACCACTGAGCGGGCGTGTTATGGAAGTCCATACCAGCGAGCCCGGAGTCCAGTTTTATTCAGGGAATTTCCTGCAGGACTTCAGGCCCAGGGCTGGCCTGTGCCTGGAAACACAGCACTTTCCCGACAGCCCGAATCAACCGGGTTTCCCGTCGACGATATTGCGGCCGGGGGAATCGTTCAGATCGCAGACGGTTTATTCGTTCTCAGCGAGATGAATGACAGGTCGACCTGGTAAGTCGGCCGAACCGGTTGCCGAGAAGGTGTGAGCTCAATTAACGCAAGACTGGATGACACATGAGACTCAAAAACTAATTTACAGAGAGTTTTCCAGTTTCTTTAGAAGCCCGGTTCCGCCGGGCGCCCGTAGTTCCGCTGATACAGGCAGCTGATCCCGATGTTGAGATTCGGACTGCCAGGGCGCTGGTTAACGGCGGCCTGAGCGCTTTGGAAGTTGTGCTGAGAAGTTCGGCTGCCCTTGAATGCCTGAAAGAAGTCGTCCAGGCCGTTCCGGAGGCAGTCGCCATCGCGAAACGCGTGAGAGGCTAATCATGGTTAGATACATTTTTTCCGGAGTGATCATTCTCAGGTGTTGAGTCCCGCCAATTCCCTGCATCGCCGCAGGGAAATTTCGGTAGTATATGCAACTTCGTCATACACATCCCGGCCAGGGAAAGGATCACGAGCTGTGCAAAAAGAACAATCAAACATGGGGTTTGTCATCCTGATCAGTATTGTCGCCACGATTGGCGGCTTCCTGTTCGGATTCGACAGCGGGGTGATCAACGGCACTGTCGATGGCTTGCGGATCGCGTTCAACTCGGACAGCGTAGGGACCGGTTTCAACGTTGCTTCCATGTTACTGGGTTGTGCAGTGGGCGCATTCTTCGCCGGCACCCTGGCTGACAAGCTGGGCCGGCGCACCATCCTGATCATTGCGTCTGTCCTTTTCACGATCAGCGCCTGGGGCTCGGGCATATCAGATTCTTCGGGGGAGTTCATTTTTTACCGCGTGCTGGGTGGCCTGGCGGTTGGTGCAGCCAGTGTCCTGGCCCCGGCGTATATCAGTGAAGTCACCCCGGCCCGATTCCGCGGCGCCCTGGCCAGCCTGCAACAGATAGCGATTATTTCCGGC
>Ga0316194_10000107_pt1 | contig 42095 bp, 37 predicted proteins | sample CroRivsedime1_MG_FD_204936 | JGI IMG/M metagenome (GOLD analysis project Ga0316194, IMG submission 204936) | Coastal sediment microbial communities from Maine, United States - Cross River sediment 1 | ecosystem: Environmental > Aquatic > Marine > Coastal > Sediment | place: USA: Maine...
GGGGATGGGGGCCCCCGCGTTCTTCACGGCCGTCCGTCGCCGGGCCGATGTGGGTGGTTGAGCGGCCTGTTTCGGGAGGGGCATGCCCGCCACCGCGGAGCCTACAGCGTCTAGGAGGGGTCATTGGGAGGGCGGGGGAGGGTCAGGTGCGGATGTGGAGGATCATGTATAGGCCGAGGATGGAGAAGAGGAGGTTGGGGGCCCAGGCCGCGAGGATGGGAGGCAGGATGGACTCGTGGCCGAGGGCGAGGAACACGGCCATGACCGACCAGTAGACGATGACGAGCAGCAATGCGACGCCGATGCCGTACATCGAGCCGCGGCGACCGATGCGAAATGCGAAGGGGAGACCGAGGAGGACGATCACAAACGGGGTGAGCGGGTGGGCCAACTTCCCCTGGTAGTCGACCTCGAGTCGCGTCGTGTCGTAGCCACTGGCGCGGAGGCTTTCGATCTGCTCTCGAAGCTCGGAGAGATTGAGCTGCGCGAGGTAGTCACCGCGGGCCGCGAGGGTGCGCTCCTTCCGGCCGAAGTTCTCCGGGGGATCCAGCTCGATTCTGGCGCCGTCCTCGGTTTCCTCGAAGGACTGGGAGTCACCGCTCGGGTCGAAGGCCAGGTGCCATCCCGGACCCAGGATCCATCGGCCCTTCTCCCACCTCGCGCTTTCTCCGAATCGGTGGTCGATGATCGCCGGCGTCTCGCGATCGATGGTGAAGACGCTCAGCCCCTGGAAGGTCTGTGTTTCCGTGTCGTAGTGACGGTAGTGATAGAGGCGTCCCTCGCTTCCCAGGGTCCACCTTCCTCCGGGCGAGACGCCGTAGGTGCGCGGCGCCCGACCCAGGATCTGGTCCTTCAACTGCTGGGCTTTTTGATTCGTCACGGGCGCAACGTCGTTTTGAACCAGGAAGAGAACCCCGCACAGGATCAGCGTGATCAGCACGACGGGGACGGTGGCCCGTCGGAGACTCACCCCGCTCGAGAGCACCGCGGTGAGCTCTCCGGAGCGTGCCATCAGGGTAAAGGCAATGACCGAGCCGAGCAGACACGAAATCGGAAGGATGAGGTTGAACATTCCCGGGGTGAGGTACTGGAAGTACGACAAGATCAATGAGAGCGGCTGGCGGTTCTCGATGGCTCCGTCCAGCAAGTACTTGAGCTCCACGATGGCATAGACCACGTAGGTCGACGCCAGGGACAGGCCGAGGATGCGAACGAAGTAGAGAGAGACGTAGCGATCCAGCAGGCCCACGAACCGGCTGGTCGCACCGGAGCGCACGGTCCGCGCCGTGGGCTCGGAGCCGTTGACGCGATCGGGGCTCGGGCGTAAGCGACGGGCGATCGTGGCGAAGCCTTCGGCGGCGGCGTGGACCGGGAAGAGAAGCGCGGATAGACGCGTACGTCGTCCGACGGAGCGGCGGAGTCGAATCAGCGCGATGGCGATCCACACCACCATCACGAGGTTGGCCGACCAGACCCCGAGGGCGACGGGCACATGTCCCTGTCCGCCCAGATCCCGTGTCGAGGTGAAGATCACCCAGTACACCGCGATCACGATGATCGCGATGGCGAAGCCGGCGCCCTTGCCCGAGCGTACCCGAGTGATCCCCAGGGGAACCGCCAGGATGGCGAACAGCAGCGCCGCGGCGGGAAGGGCGAAGCGTTGGTTGAGCTCCTGGACCGCGCGACGGGTGCGAATCTCGCGGACGACGTCGGACTTTTCGTCCTTGGCAAGGTGAAGCTCTTCGACGAGCTCGGCCAGGTTCTTGTCGAGGAAGCTCTTGCGTGGCGCGTTGCGGTATGCCTCCAGGATCGGGGGAGGATCGAACTTCACGTGGTAGTGACCGAAGCGGGCGGTGTGGTAGCCGTCAGGAGATGCCGGGTCATAGGCGTGAATCAGGGCGTCCTGGAGGTCCATCTCCAGGCTGCCGCTTCGATCGGGAGACGGGTAGATGTCTCCCTCGAGCGCAATGATCATCTGATCCTTGTCGCCGGCTGCCTTGGCGCGGTGTATTAGGACGCCTTCCAGGCGCCCCTGGGTGCCGGGGCGAATGTCGTTGACGAACAGGACGGCACCCGGGAGATCCGTGTAGAAGACGCGGGGTCGGAGATCCGACCCCAGGTGCGTACTGAACGCGATCTCCCCTTGGAGGGAGCGGGCCGCAAAGTTGGCCTGCGGGAAGACAACGGCATAGAGAAAGAGGCTGAGCATGGCGGCAAGGAGCCCGTGGAGGGCCACCGGTCGCAAGAGAAACCACGGCCCCATGCCGGCGCTCTGCATCGCAACCCACTCGTGGTCCGCAGAGAAGCGTCCGATCGCCACGAGCGTCCCGAGGAGCGTCCCCATGGGGATGGTCATCACCGCGAGCCGCGGGAGCTGGTAGGCAATCAGCCGAGCGCTCAGGTCCCACGTCAGGCCGAGGGCGATGATCTTCTGAGCGACCAGGAAGAGTTCGTTCATCAACATGACGAACGTGAAAAGCAGCAGGCCGAGCAACGTCGGCACCAAGAGCTGCCCGAGGACGTAGCGGGTAAGGCGCGTCGATCCAGTCACGACCCGGAGTGTAGGCAGGCCCTCGGAAGGCTGTCAAACGGAAGGATCGGACAAGACGCGCAACCGTGAGGAAAGCACGCGGGAGTTGCCGATCGGAGGAGACAGGGGAAGCGATCGGGGCCCCCATCTAACGTCCGATAATATATCTTATGTAAACTAAACGAGGTCACGGAACCCCAATCACGGCTTCTCCGGCCTTTTCCGGATCTACCGCCCCAGGCACGCCGCGGGGCTGATCCACCTCTGGCTCGTGCAACGAACCGATCCCATCACGATCCAGCCATCATCACGCTTGTCATTCCTGAACGAAAGGCGCGTGCTTCAGCTTCAACGTTGTGAGAAAGTCATCCTGCGACCTGGAGTCGCTAAACCCTAAGGAGCCTCGCAACCGGTGGACGAAGACCCGACCGTATCCCAAGGAAAACGTCCGTCCCTGTTTTCCCTCGAGCTCACATGGTTCCTCGTGCCCGTGGTCGCCCTGGCCGCGGTCTTCTGGACCCTTCATTCCGGCTCCCCGTATGCCGACGCCGATTCCCTCCGGGAACGCCTGCGGTCGGCAGCAGCCCTGACCCTGCTGGTGACCAGCTTCGTGGGGTTTCTCTATTTCTCGGCGCGCCTATTCTTGAAGGTTCTCCGAGGTGAGCTCTTCAGGATCCCATCCGCTTCCGATCGAAGGTTGAACTTGAGCGGTGAGCTGGTGCCGCTGGTGGCCATTCTGGGGACGCTTCTCGTCCTGTGGATTCTCCTCCAACTCGCCTGACGCACCGTGGCACGCAGTTCACGGTCATCCGGTTTACGGCCGGGCGCTCCGGCAGCATCGCCGTCCCGACGCCATCGAGAACGATCTGCGCACCACGCTGAGTTGAAGTAGAGCTTTAAGGGTCGGCCGGCCGACATGGCGAGCCGCTCCCAGCATCGCCGGCTCAGTCGGAGCATCGCGGGCCGAAGGAAGAGACGGAAACTTCGGCGGCGACTAGCGCGGTGCGTCGGACCAGTCGAGATCGGAGAGCTTGCGCCTGCTGCTGCCGTTGCCTCCACGGCGGACTGGCGATTTGCCGCGGGCGGCGGCGCGGGCCTCGGCCTCGAGATCTTTCAGTAGCTGGCGCAAGACCGAGATGAGCTCCGTCGGCTCGACATCGGGCTTGTTGAAGGTCAGGCTCATGTTGAATGCCTGATCCTCAGGCTTGTAACGGAAGGTGTAGCGACGCGGCCGAGACGGGGTTTCGGGGCGCTTGAGCCGACGGGCTTCGTCGCGGGTGATCCCCTCCCCGGCGATCTTGTCGATAAGCTTGTGCATCTCCTGGGTCGTGTCGAGGCGCACGATCTGGAGCAGCATCGACTTGCTCGTGATGTCGGCCTGCCGACAACGTTCCTGGATCTCCTCGGGCATTCGATTCAGGCTGAGAGCTTCGGTGATCACCGTGCGTGACTTGCCGAGCTTGCGCGCGATCTCCTCGTGGGTGTAACGGAACTGATCGCACAGGCGCTGGATTGCAGCCGACTCCTCAAATGCACTCAGGTCCTTGCGCTGGAGATTCTCGATCAGGGAGATCTCGAGCATCCCTCGGCTATCGACATCGACCTCCACGCAGGGAAGGTGTTGCAGGCCGGCGATCTTGGCGGCCTGATAGCGTCGCTCTCCGGCGATGATCTGGAACTTGCCCTCATGGCTACGGACGAGGATCGGCTCGAGTATCCCGTTCTCCTTGATAGAGGCCACCATCTCGGTGAGATCCCCGAAGTGTTTGCGGGGCTGATGAGGGTTGGGCACGATTCGCTCGATGTCGATCATCTGGCCGATCGCGTCACCACGTTGCGAGGTGATCTCCTCCACGAAGTGACTGTCGTGGCGCATCATCCTCTCAGGCGGGAGTCCTCGAAGCTTAGACACGGCCGATTACCTCCTCGGAAAGGCTGTAGTACTCCAGAGCTCCCGATGAGTTGGGTGCAAACGTGAAGATGCTTTGCTTGTACGCCGGGCTCTCCTCCAAGCGCACACTCTTGGAGATCGTCGTCTTGAATACCTTCTCGCCGAACACCTTCTCGATCTGGCTCTTGATGTCGCGGGCGAGGATGGTTCGCTTATCGTGAATCGTGATCACAACCCCCAGGAACTCCAGTTCGGGATTGGGGCGCGCCTTGATCTTCTCGAGCGTTTCCAGGAGGTCGTCGGTCCCCTCCAGAGCGAAGTACGACGATTGAATCGGCACCAGCAGGTGCGTGGCAGCCACCAGGGCATTGACCGTGAGGATACCGAGGGTCGGCGGCGTGTCGATCACCACGTAGTCATAGGCGTCGATCACCTGGGAGAGCTTGTCCTTGAGCCGGAAGTGGCTATCGAACTCGCCGATCAACTTCGGCTCTGCCTTCGCGAGGCTGATCCGCGAGCCAAGCACGTCGAGGTGCTCGAGTGGGCTTTTGCCGATTGCCTGGGCAGGCCCGACGTCAGGATTGACCAAAACGTCGTAGACGGACAGCTGCATCGTGGCCGGTTCCAGGAACGACAGCGTGGCGTTCCCTTGAGGGTCGAGATCGACGAGCAGGGTTCGCAGCTTCTTCTGGGCAAGCGCAGCAGCCAGATTGATCGCCGTCGTGGTCTTGCCGACGCCGCCTTTCTGGTTCGCGACTACGATCGTCATGCCGGCCATGGGATGATCACCGTACCCGGATTCTGGGGGTCGTGGCCGGACCGGGACCTGGAAAGGTCACCGCTGCATCTTGGGCTCGAGTCCGAAACGAGCACCCCATCTTGTAGTTCAACCCGCCAGAGTGTAGCTGTCGTGCTCCGAAGCTGTCAAGCGAGCAATCCACGGACGGAAGTAAGCCGAAAAGAATTCGAGTCCCTAGGGCTCCCATGGGAAACGAAAGAACCGTCGATGTGGAGGAGGTCGCAGCACCGTCGCCGGTCGAAGAGCCGGGTTACATCTCGTATCTGCCGAGCTCTTCGGGGTCGACTTGCTCGAGCCACTTTCGAAGCCGCTCGGTCTCGTCGGAGCCGGACTCTTCGCTGCTCACCGATGACTTCTCCAGCACGGTCTCTTCGACGAGGATCGGCACCTCCGAGCGGAGCGCGAGAGCCATGGCGTCGCTGGGGCGCGCGTCGATCGCGAGCTGATGCCCGTTACGGGTCACGTGGATCAGCGCGAAGAAGGTGTTTTCCTTGAGGTCGGTGATCACGATGCGATCCACGCGGCCCTCGAGGCCCTCGATGACGTTGCGGAGCAGATCGTGGGTCATCGGCCTCGGCGAGACGATCTTCTCGAGCTGCATCGCGATCGCGTTGGCTTCGAAAATACCGACCCATATCGGAAGCACCTGGTCACCCGACGAGTCCTTGAGAATGATGATCGGCATGTTGGAGACGGGATCGATCATCAATCCCTTGATCTTCATCTCGACCGACATGTAAGACTCCCCTGCCCGGCCCCGGGCCCGGTCTGCCCCCCAGGGGCGGTCTCGGCGCGATTGTTCCGTGCGACCCCCAGAATATACATACGGCGCTCCTCGCAGGTCAAGAGAGCCCCCGAAGCGGCTCACCTCGCAACGAAAATGCCCCCGAACGGACGATTCTGACGGTCTCGAGTCTCCCGGGCGCGGAGGCTCCCCGGAAGTTCACCACGCGGTACTCCGGAGTTCGACCGCTCCACTCATCGACATCGAGCTTGCTCGGCCCTTCAACGAGGACTTCGGCCTGTCGCCCGATCCACGCGCGATTGCGAGCCTGCTGGATCGAGCGCTGCCGGGCCTGAAGGCGGGCCAGCCTCTCCTGCTTGATGGCCACAGGAGTCTCATCGCGCATCTCGAGGGCCGCGGTCCCGGGCCGCGGCGAATAGACGTACGAGTAAATCGTGTCGAATTGCACCTCTTCGAGCAGCGACAGTGTCTCCTCGAAGTCGTCGTCGGTCTCGGTGGGAAAGCCGACGATCATGTCGGTCCCCAGGGAAAGATCAGGGATGCGAGCCTTGAGCGCGTCAACCTTTGCCAGGTATCCCTCTCGATCGTAGCCCCGGCGCATCGACCGTAGAACAGCGCTCGAGCCGGACTGCACGGGCAGGTGCAGGTAGGGGCACACCTTGGGTTGAGCGTCCGCCATGGCGTCCATCAAGCTGTCGGTCATTTGCGCCGGGTGTGAGGTCGTGAACCGGATCCGACCCACGCCTTCGATCTCAGCCGCCACCCGGATCAAATCCGCGAGCGTTCGCCCTTGGCTATCGCGATAGGCATTCACGGTCTGCCCGAGGAACTCGACCTCGCAGATCCCCTCCGAGACGAGATGACGGACCTCGGCGACGATCTCCTCCATCTCGCGGCAGACCTCGCGGCCACGAGTCTGAGGCACGACGCAGAAGGTGCAGCGGTGATTGCACCCTTCGATAACGGTCACGAACGCCTTGCGCGTGTGCAGACCCTCCCGCCGAATCGCGTCGTGCGGGAAGCGGATCGAATCGTCCCGATACTCGGTATCCACCGTATGGTGCGCTGTTGGGTCCCCGCGATCGAGTCGCCCCACGAGCCCAGGGAGCGACGCCGTCGCCCGCGGCCCGACGACGAGATCGACCTCGGGCGCGCGCTTGAAGATCTTCTCACCTTCCTGCTGTGCGACGCAGCCGCACACGCCGACGATCGTGCCGGGACGCCGTGCCTTGAGGATTCGAAGGCGACCGACTTCGGAAAACACCTTCTCCACCGCCTTCTCGCGAATCGAGCAGGTGTTCAACAGGATGACGTCGGCGTCCTCGGCGCAGCCCGCGCGGACGTAGCCCTCGCGCTCGAGTGAGCCCGCGAGCTTCTCCGAGTCGTGGACGTTCATCTGGCAGCCCCACGTCTCGATAAAGTACCGACGTTGCTCGCGGTCGCCTGAGCGCGTCATGGTCTAGAGTTCCGAACCGACATCGTTGGCGAGGTCACGCTGGATCGAGTGAGACTCGCAAGTCTCGGGATCAGTGACGTTCGCATGGCGCCACGAGCAGAAGAGGCGGTCCATCGGTGAGTCGCGACTACGTCTCGGCTAGGACTCGCCCGCAGGCTCAGCCAGGGACGTCGGAGCCCCGGAATCCGCGGACGACCCCTCGCTGTTGATGAGGTCCTTGAGCTCCTTGCCGGGCTTGAAGTACGGGATCCGCTTTGCGGGAACCTCGACGCGGTCTCCGGTCTTGGGGTTCCGGCCCTGTCTCGACCGCCGGCGGCGGACCCGGAAACTTCCGAAACCACGGAGCTCGATCTTGTCGTCGCGCTGGAGCGCCGCGATGATGGAATGAAACACCGTATTGACGATGATCTCGGCGTGCTTCTTGCTGAGATTCGAGGTTCGAATCACTTCCTCGACAAGATCGGCCTTCGTCATCGATGATCCTCCACCGTAGCGGGCGCCCGTCACTCCTTCTTCGTGTCCTCGTCGGCCTCTGCCTCGGGGCTCTCATCGGGAGTCGCCTGCGGCTCCTCGTCGGCCTCCGCCGTCTGCTCGACGGGCTCGTCCGTGGATCCGGCCTCCGTCGGCGTCTCCACGACAAGCGGCTCGGGCTCCGATGCAGCCGCTAAAGGCTCCACCGGCGATTCTTCGCTCTCCGCAAGCGCTTCCGCCGGCGGGGCGGTCGGCTCCTCGACCGGCGGCTGTTCTACCGCCACGTCTTCGTCCGAGCTCTCCGCGTCGGGAGCACCTTCCTCCGAGGAGGTCTTGCGCAGGACCCCGGCGCTCATCAGGTCGGCGAAGGTCGCTCCGCCACCGGCCGAGCCCACGTCACCGGTCGCGCCCTCACCTTCAGCGGCCGCGGCCTTGATCGACAGACCGATCTTCTTCTCGACCGGATCCATCTTGATGATTTTGACGCGGGTTTCCTGGTCAACCGCGAAGGAGTCTTCCGGATTCTCTATGCGGTCCTCGGACATCTCGGAAATGTGGACCAGCCCCTCCACACCCTCGAAGAGCTCGACGAAGCAACCGAACTCGGTCAGGCGCACGATCTTGCCGGCGAGCAGATCGCCCACGGTGTGGGTCTTGAAGAAATCCTCGAGGACGTTCGGCTGGAGCTGCTTGAGCCCCAGGGACAGCCGCTGGTTGTCGGAGTCGATCTTGAGGATCACGGCCTCGACGTCGTCGCCCTTCTTGAGAATCTCGCTGGGGTGCTTGACCCGTTTCGTCCACGACAGGTCCGAGATGTGGACCAGTCCGTCGACACCCTCTTCGACCTCGATGAACGCACCGAAGTCGGTGATGTTCCGAACCTTGCCCTCGATGTTGTCGCCCACGCGGTACTTGGTACCGATGAGCTCCCACGGGTTGGGCTCGGTCTGCTTCAGTCCGAGGGAGAGACGTCGGGATTCCTGATCGATGTCGAGAACGACGCACTCGACCCAGTCTCCCACCGCCAGAATCTTGGAAGGATGCTTGACGCGCTTGCTCCACGACATCTCCGAAACGTGGATCAAACCCTCGATGCCTTCCTCGACCTCCACGAAGGCGCCGTAGTCGGTGATGCTGACGACCTTCCCCCGAATCCGCATGTGGGTCGGGAACTTGGCCGACGCGGTCTCCCACGGATCCTCCTGGAGCTGCTTGAATCCCAGGCTCACACGCTCGCGCTCGCGATCGAACTTGAGGATGATGACGTCGACCTCGTCGCCGAGCTGGAACTTCTCGGAGGGGTGGCTGATGCGCCCCCACGCCATGTCGGTGATGTGCAACAGCCCGTCGATCCCTCCGAGATCGATGAACGCGCCGTACTCGGTGAGGTTCTTCACGACGCCGCGAAGGACCTTGCCCTCTTCGAGCTCCTCGAGGGTTTTCTTTTTCTTCTCGGCGTTCTCTTGCTCGAGAAGTGCCTTGCGAGACAGGACGATGTTGCCCCGTCGCTTGTTGACCTTGATGACACGCATCCGGAATTCCTGACCCCGCAGGGACTCCAGATTCCGGACAGGTCGAACGTCGACCAGGGACCCCGGCAGGAAGGCGGGCACGCCAATGTCGACCTTGAGACCGCCCTTGATGCGGTCTACCACGCGACCCATGACCGGCTCGCCGCTCTCGTATGCCTTCTCGATCTGCTCCCAGATTTTCAGCTTCTCGGCTTTCTCGCGCGAGAGCACGACGTAGCCGTCACTGTTCTCTGTCCGCTCCAGCAGAACCTCGACGCGATCTCCCTCCGCAATGTCCAGCGCACCGCCGGGCGCACGAAACTCATGGATGTCAATAACGCCCTCGGACTTGTACCCGATATCGACGATGACCTCTTTCTCGAGAATCTTGAGGACCTTGCCCTCGACCAGGTGACCTTCCTTCAAGGTCGAAACGCCGGCCTCCCAGCGCTCGAGCACCTGTCCGAAGTCGTCGAGAGTTTCAAGGTCGTCGGCGGTCTCCGGGGCGGCCGGAGCAGCCGCGGGCTCCGGGGTGGGCTCGGTCGAGGAGGATTCCTCTTCCGTGGCGGGCGTTGCGTTGGGTTCGGGAGTTTGCTGTTGCGTGTCCATGGTTCTGGGGTTCCTATTTCCGTTCTCGGGCCGGTATCCCGTTTGGCGGGCAAACCCCGCCACCGCTACGTGGCCCGACGCAGGCCCAGCGGAGGGTGTTGGAGCACCGTCACCGACAAAGCCATCATGCTAGTTAAGGTGGGGCGATCTGTCAAGAACAATCGCGTTTTCAGCAGATTAGGGCCGGTCCACCCGCGCTCGGCCGCGCCCCTTGCCTGGCCCCCCGGCCCGGACCGCCTGCCGCAGGCGCTCGAGCTCGTCCGCGGTCACCGGGCGGTGTTCTCCCGGTGCCAACCGCCCGATTTCCACAGGACCGAATCGGACCCGTCGCAGCTTCGCCACCCGGTGGCCGACGGCCAGGCACATCCGGCGAATCTGCCGGTTGCGCCCCTCCACGATGGAGATCTCCAACCAGGGATTCTGCCCGGGCCGCAGTCTCTTGACCGTGGCCGGACGAGTCCTCCGCCCGTCGACGAGCACGCCACCTCGTAGACGCTCGAGGCTCGCCGCTGTGGGGTTTCCCTGGATCTTGACGTGGTAGGTCTTGGGGACCCGGCATCGTGGATCCATCAAGTCCCGGGCAAGCTCGCCGTCATCGGTCAGAAGCAGGAGACCCTCGCTGTGGAAGTCGAGACGCCCCACGGGATAAATCCGGACCTTGACGGCCGCGATGAGATCTCGAACGGTCGGGCGTCCTTCCGGATCCGACAGGGTGGTCACGTAGCCCCGTGGCTTGTGCAACACGAGGTAGGTTCGGACGCTGGGCCCCCCCCGCAAGCGTTTGCCGTCTACCTTGATGGCGTCGCGTTCGGCATCGACCCGCGTGCCGAGCTCGGTGACGACGCGACCGTTCACGGTCACCCGCCCCTCGACGATGAGCCGCTCGGCGGCTCGACGCGAGGCCACGCCGGCGTGCGCCAGGACCTTCTGGAGGCGTTCCATCACGGCTTCGGAGCGTCGTCCTCCGCCGCCGAGCTCTCGGCCGGCTTCGGATCGGCGGAGGGGGAAGCCCCGCTTGCATCAACCGACTCGATCTCCTCTTCGGAAATGCCGCCGAGGCCACCGAGGATCTCCTCGAACTCCTCCAGGGACGGCAGATCTTCGAGGTCGTCTAGCCCGAAGTGCACCAGGAAGTCTCGCGTCGTCCCGTACAGGAAGGGGCTGCCGATGACCTTTTTCTTCCCGAGGATCCGGATCATCCGCTTCTCGAGCAGGCTCCGGAGCGTCCCGGAAGGATCGACCCCTCGAATGGCCTGGATCTCGGGCGCGGTGATGGGCTGTCGGTAGGCGACGATGGCCAGGGTTTCGAGTCCCGCGGGCGTGAGCCGCGTACGGTTGCGCTGGCGGAAAAACTGCCGCACCCACGCGCCGACCGCCGATCGGGTGGCGAGGCGGAAACCTCCAGCCACCCTCTCGATCGATAATCCGCCCTGACGCTGCTCGTACTCTTCGCGGAGGCCTTCCAGCGCCTCCACAACGGGCGCCTCGTCGTCGAGGCCGAACGCCGCCACGATCTCCGAGATCTTGACCGGCTCGCCGGCGGCGAAGATCACCGCTTCTACCGCGGCCGAGACCAGCTCCCTGGGTGGCGTACGATCGTCCGTGTCGCTCACGTCCCCTCCCCACCGGTCGTCGGCTCGGGGGCGGCTGGCTTCGGCCTCAAGGCGATGCGGATCTCGCCGAACAATTCCCGCTGAAAGGCGACCAGCAACCGCAGCCGGACCATCTCGAGGACGGCCAGGAAGGTCGCGATACGATCCAGGCGGTCGGGAAACGACTCCAGGCACTCTCCGAGGGTCAAGCTACGCCGGCGCTCGAGCAGCTCGGTGAGCCAGCGGATCTTGTCCACCACGGAGACCGTATCTCGTCGAAGCTGCAGACGGGCCTCGTCTCCCAACCGACCCAGGAGCTTCCGGAACGCGGAGAGCATCTGGAACATGTCGACGGCCAGCATCTCCTCGCCGCGGAACTCTTCCGGTACGCTGTCGTCGCGAGTCCAGATCAGACTGCGCACGCTGTCCATGGCCTGGAGGTTCTCGGCTGCTTGCTTGTAGCGTTGGTACTCGAGGAGCTGCTGCGTCAGGTTCGCTCGCGGATCCTCGGCTTCCTCCTCCAGAAGCGGGTCCTTGGGCAACAGCATCTGCGACTTGATGTGCATCAGGGTGGCGGCCATCACGATGTACTCGCCGGCGATCTCCAGGCTCAGCTCTCTCATGAGATCGAGGTACTCTTGGTACTGCCGCGTGATCTGGAGGATCGGGATGTCGGTGATCTCGACCTCGTTGATCCGGACGAGGTGCAGCAGGAGGTCGAGGGGGCCCTCGAACTCCCCCGCGCGGAAGCGGTAGCTCCCCTCCCGTGCGGCGGCGGCGGGCCCTGACGGTGGTGACTCGCTCACTGATCGCCCCCCGGCCCCGTGGACCCGACAGATCTTCGGGACACTAGCATGGGCTCAGAGGACGGTCAACGCGACGCGGGCGGCGGCGACGCTCTCAGACTTTCGATCTTGCGCCCCAGCTTCTCCAGGTTGCCCTTGGAGGTCAGCCGTCGGATGCCGCTGGCGATCTCGCGAACCGCCTCGGCTCGTATCGCGTCCTCGAGATCTTCACCGAAGAACTCAGGAGACCGCGAGAACTGGACGCGGAAGCGCTTCGTCCGGACGACCTCTCCCCCGGGCACGTGGATGAGCCACATGCGGACGACGACGTTGAAGGTGACCTGATAGCGCTGCTTCGCTGTCGGGTCGTCCTCGTCGTGTCGCTGAGCCATGCTGGTTTCGTAGACCGTCTCTTCCCGATAGTCGTCCATCCGAACCAGGAGCAGGAGATCCGAGTCCGGGGTCGAGTCGCCCTCGAGGGCGCGAACGTCCTCGAACCACTCTCTGGACTCGATGTGGTGGTGGGTGAGTCGCAACACATCGTCCAGAAGCGAGGCTGGGCCCGCGATCTCTCCGTACTCGATTTGGATCGAAAGCGTGTACGGCAGGGTATCGAGGTCGCCGGCGGTCGCCGATCCACTCGCCGCGAGAACGACCAGGATCAGCCCTCCCACGGTCGCGGTTGTCGTCGGGACGCTCACGGTGGACTCAACTACGATACACCAGCTTGACCATCCCGAGGCTGACCTTGTCGCCTTCCTCGAGGGGGTGGGGCCGCCCCGTGACGAGCTTGGTGCCATTGACGAACGTGCCGTTGAGGGCGCCGACCTCCTCGGTGATGAAGGTCCCGTCGGCGCTGCGGGCAACCCGCGCGTGTCGGCGCGAGACACTGCGTTTCAGGTCGACCTGCGTCAGGTCGACGTCGGGACGGGTATCGGTGACGGGGTCGTATCGCCCGATGAGGGTCTCGTCGTCCAGCAGCGCGAAGATCGTCGATTCCCCTTCGACTTCGAGACGCGCACCGGAGCCCTTCTTGGCGTCCGACGCGGAGGGTCTGGGCTGGGGGCGGGCGGCGGGCCGCCCCGCCCGGGCTGCCATCGCCCCTCCGACCTGAATCTCCTCGAGTCGTCGTTCGGTCTCGCGCAGACGGATGGAGAGCTTACGCAGCATGCGGATGGCAATCTCGATGTTGCCCTTGATCATCTTGTCGAAGGTCATGCTGTTGATCTCGATGAGTTCGGTATCCTCCACCGCCTCCGCCGACGCGGTCCTCGGCAAACCCTCCAGGATCGACATCTCCCCGAAGAAGTCCCCCTTCTCCATCACTCCGTGGGAGCGCTTCTGTCCCTCGACCATTCGGAACAGACGCACCTTTCCCGAGTGCACGATGTACATGGTCGTGCCCAGGTCGCCTTCGGTAAAGACCCTCTCGGATCCCCCGTATCGGACCATGAAATTCTGAAACGGATGGATCGCCATCTTCGGCACTCTCAGAGTCTTGCTTTCGCGCGGCCCATCATAGGGACTCTACGGTTTCCAAGTCAATGCAGGTTGCCATCAGACCGCTCCCCGAACTCCAGCTCACGCTCGTAGAGCAGTCGCTCGGCCGCGTAACGGACCCTCTGGTCCGGATCGTCCAGCGAGATCTCCTCCCAGACCTCCTCGACGCTGGCATCGGCAAGTCCCTTGAGGGCGTGGGTTGCCGCGATCCGGACCTCCGGCGAGGTGTCCCGTCTCGCGAGACCGATGATCTCCATCTCCATTCCCGCGGGGTCAGCGATCTCGTCTCTCGGGAAACCCGTCAGGATGCGCCCACAAAGGTCGAGCGCCTTCTCACGGATCTCGGGCCGGGGATGCTGCAGCAGCGGTCGCGCTCGCAGGGCCAGCTCCGGAGATTCCCTTCGAAATTTCAGGAACTCGTCGAGTGCGGTAAGAAGAAGGTACGGATTCCTCTCCTCGAGCATCCTCCCGAGGGTGTGCCAGTGAAGCTCGTCGCTGTTGATCGATTGTAGCTGTGCGAACTGCCTGGCGGCATCGAGGTAGGCGGACGCACCCTCGGCCGGCACTTCCCGCGTCCCGCTCACCCCCCGGACCAGCTCGTAGCGCATGATCGAGTCGCGGTCCTTCGGCGACGCCGGCTCCAACAAGAAGAGGTAGGTTTTGCCCTCGTCGAGGTCCATCCGGGACTGGAAGTCCTCCCGGTAACGATTCGCTTTCTTGATGTTCACCGCAACGATCGCCCCAGGCTCGACCTCCCCGCGAAAGACTTCTTCAACCTGGACATCCGTCAGCTTCCCGGCCTCGTCCAGGACCCTGCCGGAGAGCACCACGGGTGCGGGGTACATCCAATCGTACAGCGTCATATCCGAGGGGGCGTTGGCGGCAATGGCTGCGCACAGGCCGACACCGGTGAGAACGGCCGTAACGGCAAGAGGTCGAGCCCGCACGGCAGCCTCCTTCGGCGAGGCCGCCTCGGGCCCCGCCACAAGACAAGCATACCGCCGACCCGTGTTCTTCGCAGCCGCCTCGGGGAACCCGGGGCTCAGTCGACGGGGTCGAGGTGCAGGCGTATGGAGAGCTTGAACCGACGTCTCTCGCTGCCCTCGCCGACCTCGACGGGGACGACGATCTCGCGATCCTCGATCGAGTCGAGACGTGCGACCTCGACGTCGGGATCCTCGAAGAGATCCCGGTCACTTGCCAGCTCCGTGAGCACCACGGCGTCTCCGGGTGATGCGGAATCCGGCAACTCGCCACCGAAGTCGACGTCCGCCGTCGCTTCGCTCTCCACGGAGCGCGCCGCGGGCTCTTCCGGCTCGCCCATCGCATCGGATGGCGAGCCCGTTCCCTCCGGCGACTCCAGGCCCCATTCGGGATCGAACTCGCGATCAACCTGCAGGCGATCGGTTTCGGAATCCATGGACTCGACTGATCTCTCCGGATCCCCGATCGCACCGTCGTCGCCGTCGCTCATCCCCACCCCGATATCTCCGCCCATCGCGGTCGGAGGGAAGGGGGGCTCCTGGGCCGTCATGCCGCTGTCGAGGGCCGAGCCGAGGTCTCCCCCGAAGGAGGCCTCCACGGGCGCCGGAGACGGCTCGTCGAAGGCGGGCGCGCCATCGGTTTCCGGGGAATCCGGGCCGAATGCCGCGAGCGGCTGCTCCACCGCCAAGGGATCGTCGAAGGACGGTCCGCCTCCCAGCCCGCCGAAATCTTCAACGTCTTCGACCTCGTCGACCAGGTCGTCGATCTCCTGCTCCGCGAACTCGGGAGCGGGCTCGTCGAGCCCGGGCCCGGTCCCACGGAAGTCGGGCGGCGGTGGCGGCCCGTTGTGCTCAGAGATCGATTCGGGCACGGCGGAAGGAGGCGCAGTCTCGGAGCCGACCTCGGGCAATGCGAAGTTCGAAAGCGGAATGGCCTGGGTCGCCGCTTCCCCGGGAGCTGACGTCATGGCCGGGGTCGGTAGCGGTGCAACCGCCGGCGCCGCGGCCAGCGGGACCTCGGGAACCGCAGGGACGGAGACGCTTGCGGGAGCCTCGGGACGAGGCGCCGCGGACGGATCATACTTGCGGGTCAGGTGGAGCAGAACGAGCTTCACGACCGCCTTGAGCGTGTCCTGCACGCCGATGCCGGTGGTGGCCACCGACTCGTAGAACGGCGCATTGAACTTGTTGATGCTCGAGTTCAGCTCTTCGATGCCCGACAGCTTCGGCAGGTCGCGCTTGTTGAACTGTAGAACGTGGGGCATGTCGGCGAGCTTCATGCCGTGGGCCTTCAGGTTGTCCTCGAGATTCCGGAACGACTCGACGTTGGCGCCAGCCATCGTCTCTTGCGAGTCGGCGACGAACACGATGCCGTCCGCGCCCTTGAGGACGAGCTTCCGTGTCTCGTTGTAGAAGACCTGCCCCGGCACCGTGTAGAGCTGCACCCTCGTCTTCATGCCGCGGATGTTCCCGAGATCGATCGGGAGGAAGTCGAAGAACAGGGTCCGGTCGGTCTTGGTGGCAAGCGAGAGCATCTTGCCCCGGACGTCGCCCGGCAGGTTCTCGTGGATGTACTGCAGATTGGTCGTCTTGCCGCACAGCCCCGGCCCGTAATAGACGACTTTTGCCGTGAGTTCCTTGGTGGAGTAATTGAAGAGCACCATCGAGCGGTCCCCCTGTCAGGCGCACATGCGCATCTTCCCCGTTTTCCGATCTTTGCGGAACATAATGCCGCTGTGAGCGGGCGTCAAGGCGACGACGACGCGGGCTTCGAGGGCCGTTCCGCGACCCCTTTCACGTCCTGGCGGTTGCCGTTGAGGAGCGCGGCCAACTCGGCGCCGAACAACGAGATGGCGGTCACCGTGTAGACCCACAACAGCAGCGCGACCATGGCGGCCAGGGCCCCGCTGAGGACGCCGTACGACGCCGATCGTGCCAGGACGAATCCGAATAGCCGCCTCGCCCCCTCGAACAGGGCCAGGGCGACGAGCGCCCCGGCCGCGGCCGCCCTCCACGAGACCCTGCCATGCGGGAGCATCTTGTAGAACACGAAGAAGGCGGTGAAGCTGACGATCAACGACAGCGTGAAGCTCCCCCACATCGCCCCGGGGCCGAGAACGGGGGGAAGATCGAGGCTCTCGCGGTAGCGCTCGAGCCACGCCAGGGCATGAATCGACGCCGCGGACAGGACGAGGAGCACCGCCGAGATCGTGACGGCGGCGAAGGCTTTGAGCTGCGACATCCAGAAGCGATAGGTCGGATCGGTTCCGAACGCGACGTTGATGGCACGGCTCAACGAGGCGAAGGCCGATAGCGAGACCCACAGCAGCGCCGGGATGGCGACAATTTCGAGTCCGACACCGGCGCGCAGTCCCCCTGCGAGCCGCTCCACGACCGGCGCAATCAACGGAGGCACGAAATCCGCGACCCTGGACACGGCGGCGGCTACCGCATCCGAAACGTAGAACAAGGCCTCGCCGATCCGACCGAAGAGGTAGAGCGCGGGGCCGAGGGAGACCAGGGCGTAGAAGGCGACCGCCGCTGAGTAATTGAGCGCGTCGTCCGCGCGGAAATTCCGGACGGCGAGCCACACGATCCGAAGTGCCCGCTCGATCCGGTCGCTCATTCCTTTTCCTTGCCCGAACGCTTGCGGAAGATCAGCTGGATGGGCGTGGCGCCGAACTCGAACCTGTCGCGCAGACTGTTCTCGAGGAAACGCTTCAACGAGAAGTGGACGCGCCGCGGGTGATTGCAGAACAGGACGAACCTCGGGGGGCGTACCCCGATCTGGGTGACGTACAGCAGCCTGACACTGCGGCCGCGGGCGGGCGACGCCTGTTCCACCCTCGCGACATGTTCGAGCCAGCGATTGAGCTCCGGAGTCGGGATCCGCCGCCCCCCCGCGGCGTACAGCTCGTCGGCGTGCTCCAGGAACTTGTCGACCCGCTGGCCGGTGAGGGCACTTGCATAGACCACGGGGGCATGGCGCGCGAATCCCAATCGACGGGTGATCGTGTCGCGCCAGCTCTTCGCCGCCTCCTCCCGGTCGTCGAGAAGGTCCCACTTGTTCACGACGATCACCAGGGGGCGGCCGGCCTCGTGAGCGTAGCCGGCAATGTGCGCGTCCTGGGCGGCGAAGCCCTCGGATGCGTCCAGGATGAGGACGACGACGTCCGCACGGCGGATGCTGTTGCGAGCGACGGCCACCGACAGCACCTCGACCGTTGCAGAGGGCCGCCCGCGGCGGCGGAGGCCCGCGGTATCGAGGAGACGATAGTGACGGCCGTCGCGCTCCAGGAGCGTGTCGACGACGTCCCTCGTGGTTCCAGGGACATCACTGACCATCACCCGCTCCTCTCCGAGGACGCGGTTCAGCACCGACGACTTCCCGACATTGGGACGGCCGACCAGGGCGATCCGCACCGCGTGAGGCCCTTCGTCGCCGGCAACGGCCTCCGGCAGTACGCTGAGGACCTCCTGCACGCGATCGAGGAGGTCGGTGATCCCCAGCCCGTGCTCGGCCGACACACCAACGGGGTCGCCCAGACCCAGCGTGTAGAGTTCGTGAAGAAGGGGCTCGATGGACGGACCGTCGACCTTGTTGGCCACGAGGATCACCGGACGCGGGCGACGGTGCAAGAGCTGCGCAATCTCCCGGTCGAGAGCGGTGATGCCCGCTCGCACGTCGATCACGAAGAGCACGGCATCGGCCTCGTCCAGCGCCGCAAGGACCTGCTCCTCGATCCCGCGGTTGAAAGGCGCCTCGACGCCCATCGCGAGCCCACCCGTGTCGATCAGTCGAAAGGGTGGTTCGGCGTCGCGAACCTCGCCATAGAGGCGATCGCGCGTGACACCGGGCTGGTCGGTGACGATCGACCGCCGCATGCCCACGAGGCGGTTGAACAGCGTGCTTTTCCCCACGTTCGGGGCGCCGACAATGGCGACGATAGGTGTGGACACGGACGCCGGCTCCTCGCGATGGGACCCGGGCGTGGCCGACGCCGTCCGGTCCTACCGCCAACACTTCGGGCCGCCGACCCGGGGTGACGGCGCCGCGCAAGCTATAGCACGCCGTGGGGGGAGCGACAACCCTCGATCGCTCTAAGTCACGGCAGCCGATGTATTTAGGACGGGGCGGGCCTTGACACCCCTGGAGGTGGCCCCTAAACTAACGGTCCAGGAGGTCGCCCGGATGATCAAAGCGGACATCATCAACAAGGTCGCCGAGGAAGCCACGATCACGAAGGTCAAGGCCGTGGAAGCGGTTGAGGCGGTCTTCGAGGCGATGAAAGCGGCGATGCAGAGGGGCGAGCGGATCGAGCTCCGAGGATTCGGGGTCTTTCAGGTCAAGCCGCGCAAAAAGGGAATCGGACGGAACCCCCGCACCGGGCGAGAAGTGCGCATCCCTCCGGGAAAGACGATCCGCTTCAAACCAGGCAAGAACCTCCGCAACCTGGGCTAGCCGACTTCCCCGGCCCCGCCGGACTTCCCCCGATCCGATCGACGGTATACTCTCGTTTTTCCTCGAGCCCGTGGTGCAACCGCTTTCTCCGCAATCACCGCCGCCGCCCGCCGAATCGACCTCGATTCCCATGCGGGCCTGGCCTCCTCCTCCCGCGGTCAGACCGCGCCGACTCTGGCTCCATCTCCTGCTCCTTGTTTTGACCGCGGCCACCACCACCGGCGCCGGCTTTACGTGGTCCGGGTCGGTTGACGGTCCGTTCTCTCTGCAAGAGTCGACGTGGGCCGCTCTCACCTATGCCTTCTGGACCCTCATGATTCTCGGCAGCCACGAGATGGGACACTACCTCGCCTGCCGCTACTACCGGATCCCGGCCACCCTGCCATTCTTCATTCCCGGCTTCCCTCTTCTGATCGGCACGTTCGGCGCGGTGATCAGAATCCGCGGGATCATCCCGCATCGTCGAGCGCTCTTCGACATCGCGGCGGCGGGTCCGCTGGCCGGTTTCGCGGTGGCGCTGCCCGTGCTGATCGTGGGCCTGCTGCGAGCCACCCCCCTCGAGGGTGCACTGCCGGAGGGCGGCGTCAGACTCGGCAGTCCGCTGATCTCGCTGCTGCTCGAGCGGTGGTTGTTCCCCGGGGTGACCGACCTCTATGTCGGTCCGCTCTACGGAGCCGGCTGGGTCGGCATGCTGGTGACCTCGCTGAACCTCTTTCCGGTGGGTCAGCTCGATGGCGGTCACGTGGGGTACGCCCTGTCACGCCGTGTACACCGGCTCTTTACCCGGATCACCCTCGTCGCGCTGGTTGTCCTGGTGATCTATCAGCTGGCGGCGACCCGAAACGTACCGGCCTATCTGCTGTGGTTTCTCATCCTGCTCTGGATGCGCGACCGGCACCCTCGCCTCGCCGAGGAGGTAGAGCCCCTCGGCTCCGGACGCAGGGCGCTGGCCGTCCTACTGCTGGTCGTCTTTCTGACCTGCTTCATCCCGATTCCGATCTCGTTCGACTGACGTCTTCGCCGTAAGCACTCGCCACCCCTCAGGGCCGGCCAGGAGCCGGATCGAGCCGTCCCTATCGGTTCGAAAGACGGCCACCCGGTTGGCCGACAACAGATCGACGACGCGGGTCGAGGGATGGCCGAAGCGGTTCCAGGCCCCCACCGAGATGGCGGCGATGGCCGGGCGGGCGGCCGCCACGAACTCAGGTGAGGTGCCCGCGGCCGCGCCGTGATGCCCCACGATCAAGACGTCGGCGGCGGGGTCGATTCCCGCGGACAGCAGCGACCGTTCTCCGTCGCTTTCGAGATCGCCCACGATCAGGAGGCGACGAGTCCCCGAAGAGACTCGTACGACAACGGATCGATTGTTGACGTCGAGCCCGTGCTCCGATTCGACCGGATGGAGCACCTCGAGATCGAGGCCGGCTCGTTGACTTGCGAAACCCCGGCGGACCATCACCGTGGCCACGTCCAGAGCTCTCGCACCCTCGCGAATCTCCCGGACGCGCGGGTGGAGGTGGGTGCCGGTGCCATACCACAGCTCGCCGACCTCGAATTCCCGCAGGATTGCAGGCGCCCCCCCCGCGTGATCGTCGTGGTCGTGGGTCACGATCAGGACGTCGATCCGCCGACACCCGTGACGCGACAGCAGTGGGGCTACCCTACGCTCACCGGCGTCGAAACGACCGCCGGAGGTTCCCGCGGCATCGACCACGACACAACCCCCGTTCGGTCCGCGAACCAGGACCGCCTGCGCCTGCCCCACGTCGGCCACCACGATCTCCATCGCGGCCGTGGGCCTCACCGGGAAGGGTCCCAGGTGCACCATCGTGAGACCGATGGCGATCCCCAGCAAGGCTCCGCGACGGAGGTTGCGCTCGAGTCCGGAGATGCGAGCAGCGCGGTGTTCTGCGCGACCCGTGCCGAGTCGCGCGTGGAAACAGATCAGCAGGTAGTGCGCGCCGACGAGCCATGGTGCCGGAGCGGGCACCCGCCACGAGCTCCAGGAAGGCTCCGCAGCAATCCGCGCAATCTCCATCAACGCGCTCGCCGCGGCTTCCGTGGAGCGCGCCGCCAAAACCCCCAGGCCGGGAATCGGCTCGAAGAGGATCGTGGCACAGCCACTGCCCAGGATCCATCCACACATCGGCACGGCCGCCAGGTTGGAGATGAGTGCGGCAGGAGCCACCCGGCCGAAGTGCCACGCGGCGATCGGGGCCGTGGAGACATAGGCCGCCATCGTGACGGCGAGGGAAAGGGCGATCACGCGCGGGCCGGGAAGCCGACGGGCCATAGGGCCGGCGAGGAGCAGGATCCCCGCCGCCGCGAGAAAGCTGAGCCTGAATCCCGGTTCCCACAGGAGCGAAGGTCTGAAAAGGGCAAGTGCGCCCGCAATCACACCGACCGCATTGAGCGCGTTGCCGTCGCGATGAATCACGCGGCCCAGCAGCATCAGTGAGGCTCCCCCGACCGCGCGGGCCACGGGCGCTCTGCCGCCGACCATGACACCGAAACACGCAAGAGCGATGGACGTCGCCGTACACGACACCGCGGGTGGGATACGGGTCCGCTTGAGGAAGCCGAGCAGGGCAACGACGATCAGACCGACGTGCAGGCCGCTGATCGCCACCAGGTGCGCCAGTCCTGCCGATCGGAGCATCCGGTAGGTCTCAGGTCGGAGCCCGGCGCGATCTCCCAGGAGCATCGCCGGCGCGAGTGCGTGAGCAGGCTCCTGATCGTCGAGGGCCCGCGACAGACGCCCGCGCGCCCACACCCGCACCTGGTCGAGGATCCGGCCGAGGGAGGGTCGACCTCGAGCGGTTGGCTCGATCAAGCCCGCGCTCTTGACGGAGCCGATTGCATCAAGTCCTCGAGCCCGAAGAACCCGGACGGGATCGATGGCGCTCGGGTCTCCGTGGCGGGGCACGCCCACCCGCGCCCAGATTCGGATCCTGTCGCCGTGACGCAGCCTGTCGACCTGCCCTTCCCACTCCTTGGAGGCGGTTCGGACCCGCAAGCTCACCCTTGCGAGCTCTCTCCCCCGCCCCCGGGTCGGACGCACCTCGACGCCGATGCGGCGCTCGCCGTCGGCAGTCGCCTCTGCAGCCCCGAGGACCCGCCCCTCGATCTCGAGCGTCGCGTAACGTCCGTCCCGGGGAACCCAATCGACGCCCGAGTCCCGACCGTGGAAGGCGCGAGCTGCGACGGACCACCCGCCCATCAAGAACAGGATCACCAGAGCGAGCGAGCTCCACACCGCGCGCCGACGCACGGGCGCAAAGAGCACCGCGGCTCCGATGAGGCCGAGCCACAGCCACGCTCCCGGACTCCCGGGGCCTCGGCCGGCCAAGGCGATTCCCGCGAGGAAGGCCAGGCTCAGAACGACCGCAGGTCGGCGAGGCCGAATGGGAGGAGCCACGGACGGGATCCGGGAGGAGGCGGGGCGGCTATCCTAACAGAACCGCGAAGGTCCCCTTCACCTCTCCGGACTTCCGCTCTGGGAAGGCGAAGCGGCCTGAGGAAGCCTCGGGAGTCCCAGGGAGCGTCGGAGGCGGGTCACCACGGCTCGATGGGAGGTCGCCTCCAGATCCGCGGGAGGCATGCGTCCCCTGAACGGCTCCAGTTCGGTTCCGACCTCGCCGCGGATGCGCTCCGCGAGCTCCGGGGGCGCATGATCCACGATCGACTGCTCGAGCCGGCGCTCGACCTCTTCGGGGGCGGCTCCCTCGTCAAGGCGGCGAAGCAGCTCTTCGATCAAGGCCCCGAGTGGCGTGTCTTTTCCCACCGATTCGCGCGCGCGGCTCCACGACTCACGGCTATCGGCAAGGGTGGGCGCCCCCGGGGTCGCGCCGTCGAGAGGATCGAGACGACCGCTCCGGATCAGGTCCCAGGCCTCGTCGACCGTCCTGGCGAGATAGGAGAGGCTACGAGGTCCGGAGGATCCCCGTTTCCGAGCGCGTGCGGCGGCCTCGTCGAGTGCCTCCTGGATGACGGCCAGCGGGATCTGCCGGGAGTGCCAGTCGACCACCAGCTCCCAATCGCGGGGCGAGAGCACCACGGGTCGCTCGCGGACCCGAGACAACGCTCGTTCGAGCTCGCGCGCATAGACCTCAGGCCCGCGGGCTCTGACGTTCATACCGCCTGGTGCCGAAGGTGAAGCACCAGGTGATCGATGCAGATCTTGATGCGGCGGTACTGCTCTCGAAAGGTCTTCAGGTCGGTGCCGATGGGATCCTCGAGCTCCGGTGCACCCCCGATCGGATCCGCCCCCGACTCGAACGCTCGGATCAGATAGCGTGCCCCCGATCCGTCGGGGTAGAGCTCTTCGAGGGCATCGAGGTGGTCCAGCGACATGGCGATCACCAGGTCGGCGGTCCGCAGATCGCTCTTGCGAAGACCCTTGGAGCGATGCGCGGTCAGGTCGAGCCCGTCTTCCCGAAGAGCCCGGATGGCATCCGCCGCCGCGGGGGCACCCTCGATGCCGAGAAGCCCGGCCGAGTCGACCACCAGATGGCTCAGGCCCGACCCGGCCGCCCGGTGACGGAGGTACTCCGCCGCCATCGGGGACCGGCAGATGTTGCCGCTGCAAATCACCAGGACCTTCACTTGACGTTCTTCTCCCAGATGATGCGGAGGCCCTCGAGGGCAAGGTCGGGGTCGACGGCGTCGAGGAAGGTGAGCTCATCGGCGAAGACCTGCGCCAGACCGCCGGTGGCGACCACCTTGGCCTCGGATCCGAGCTCCTCGCGCAGTCTACCGACGACCCCTTCGATCAAGGCGGAGTAGCCGTGGAACAGCCCCGACTGGATGCTCTCCATGGTATTCCTGCCGATCACACGCGGAGGCTTTCGGATGTCGACCCGCACGAGCCGCGCCGCCCGCTCGAAGAGGGCGTCGGCGGAGATGCCGAGTCCCGGAGCGATCACCCCGCCGAGGTACTCGCCCTTCGGTCCGACGACGTCGAAGGTCGTCGCGGTCCCGAAGTCGAGCACGATCACCGGAGCGCCGTAACGGGCCACCGCCGCCACCGCGTTGACGATTCGATCGGCGCCGACCTCGTGGGGGTTGTCGTAGCAGATCGGCACCCCCGTTCGGACACCGGGCTCGACGAACATCGGCCGGACCCCGAAACGCTTCTCGGCCAGCTTGCGGAGCACCGCGTCGTAGTCGGGGACTACCGACGAGACGATCATGCCCCGAACCCCACCCGGGTCGACGCCATCCCCGGCGAACAAGGACCGCAGAAGGACATCGAGCTCGTCGGCGGTCGTTTCGCTGTCGGTGGCGATCCTCCAGTGGGCGCGTAATCGTCCGTTCTCGAAGACGCCCAGAACCGTGTGGGTATTGCCGACGTCCAGTGCCAGAAGCACGTTCATGCCTCCAGCCACGTGACCGACGCGTTGGAGTGAATCGACACGATCGTTCCGTCGGGACGCTCGACCCGCAACGCGCCACCGGCATCCACGCCACGGGTCAAGGCCTCGTAGCGCTCGCCCTCGTGGCCGTGGGGACCGCTGACGGCCACCCTCGCCCCCACCGCGCTCGGCGCATGACGGCTCCATTCGGCGACGAGATCGTCCCACCCCCCGCGTTCGACAAGCGCGACGAGGGCTCCGAGTCGCTCCACGTAGAGACTCGCCAGCCGCTCGCGATCCACCGGCCGGCCGTCGAGCACGATCGCCAGCGACGTGGCCCGGTTCTCGAGAACGGCCGGGAAGTCCTCGGCGCTGTGGTTGACATTGAATCCCGTGCCGACGATGACCTCCTCGACCGATCCACCGAGGCTTCGAAGCTCGGTCAGCGTCCCGGCCAGTTTGCGCCCGTCATGATACAGGTCGTTGGGCCATTCGATGACCACGCTCTCGCAGCCCAGTGCGCCGCATGCCTCGCAAGCAGCCAGCGCCGAAGCCAGCGTCCACCGCGTGGGAGCCTCGACGGGGCGCAACGGCCGGATCAACACCGAGAGGTACAAACCGAGCCCCGGCGGAGAGTGCCACGACCGGCCCAAACGCCCCCGCCCCGACCGCTGGTGATTGGCGACCACAACGGTTCCCGAGGGTGCACCTTCCCGGGAGAGCCTCCGAGCGTCGTCGTTGGTAGACCCGGTCGACTCGCGGACCTCGACGCGACGCACGAACGAGCTGTCCGACAGCAGCCGGTGAAGGCGGTTGCCGTCGAGACCCTGTACCTTGGCGTTCAAGGAGCCTCCTCCGTCTCCATGGCGACGTCGGCGGCGGTAACGGAGTGGGTCAGCCATCCGACGCTCAAGAAATCGACCCCCGTCTCGGCAATCCCGCGGAGCCCACCAGGACGGAGTCCACCGGAGGCCTCCAGAACGATGCGGCCCTTGCCCGCACGGACCGCTTCTCGGATCCCCGCGACGCTCATGTTGTCGAGGAGCGCGCGGCCCGCGCCGGCGGCGATGGCCTCCTCGAGCTCGGGGAGGTTTCGAACTTCGGCGGTGATGCGTTCCCTGGGAACGCCGCTACTGAGAGCCGCGCGCACCGCCTCGGTGACCGACCCTCCGACCCCGAGATGGGTGTCCTTGATCATCACCGCGTCGTAGAGCCCCATGCGGTGATTCTCGCCACCACCGATCGCCACCGACAGCTTGTCGAGCACCCGAAGCCCGGGGGCCGTCTTTCGCGTGTCGAGGATGCGGGCTCCCGTTCCCGCAATCTCGTCGACGGCCCTACGCGTGGTCGTCGCGATCCCGGACATCCGCATCATGAAATTCAACGCCGTGCGCTCTCCCTGGAGAATCGGGCGAGCCGGACCGGTGACCGTCGCCAGTCGTTGCCCCGGCTCGGCTCGGTCCCCCTCGCTGGAGAGCTCGAGGAAGATGAGGGACGGATCCAGCTGGCGGAAGACCTCGCGCGCCACGGCTAGCCCGGCAATCACCAACTCGGCTCGAGCGATGAGGTGGCCGACCGCGGTGCGATCCTCCGGGACCACAGCGGCGGTAGTGAGATCGCCCTCCGCCCCGAGATCTTCTTCGAGCGCGGTGGCCACGATTCGACGCACCGCCTCGCTGTCCCTGACCCTCTGCACCGCCCTAGCCTTCGACCTCGCTCTCGAGCTGCCGGATCCGCTCGCGGATGATCGTCTCGGCGAGATCGGGAACCACTTCCCACGCGATCTCCCGCAAGACCTCGGCGGAAAGCCGCTCGACGACTGCACGGGCGATGGCGTCGATCTCGGCCGGTCTGAGACCCGGCCCCTCGGGGGGCGCCTCGGCGACCTGGACCGCCGCCGGCTGGTCGGCGGGGGCATCAGCCTCGTGGGGAGGCACCGGCTCCGCGCTCGCCTCCCGCAACTCGTTCGAAGGCTCACCCGCAAGCGTCTCGAGCGCCTCGTCGAGGTCCATTTCCGCTGCGCGCTCATCGACCGCGACCGCTGCAGGCCCGGCAGCTTGGTTCAGGAGGGATTCGACCCTGTCGATGAGCGTGCTGGACTCGAACGGTTTGACGACGTGACCGTCGGCCCCGCACTCCCGGGCCCGATCGATATCGAACGGCTCGAAGGTCCCCGCCAGCAGGAGAACGGGCACCGGTCGGTCGGAGGCTTTGACGTGGCGACAGATGTCATAGCCGGAGGGCGCGGGCATCGCGACGTCCGCCAGCACCAGGTCGGGCGCGATCGCCCGAATCTGCTCCAGCGCCTCCTCGCCGCTCCCCACCGATTCCACCCGGATGTCGGTGTCACCGAAGGTCAGCTCGACGACTTTTCGGATCGTGACGCTGTCGTCGGCCAGGAGAATCGTTTTTGCCATCGCTCCAACTCCCTCCGAGGCCGCGAGGCGTCCGCGGCGCTCAGAGCTTACGTGGCTGGACGTTCGTCTTCACCCACGATACGACATGTTCGGTCGAGGTTCCGGGTGTGAAGATCTCGAGGACACCGGCCGCTTTCAGCTCCGGGATGTCCTCTTCGGGAACGATGCCCCCACCGAAAACCTTGACGTCCCCTGCACCGCCCTCCTCGAGGAGCTCGATGAGACGTGGGAACAGGTAGTTGTGGGCGCCCGACAGGATCGAGACCGCGATGGCATCCACATCTTCCTGAATTGCGGTGCTGACCACCTGCTCGGGAGTCTGGTGAAGGCCGGTATAGATGACCTCGATTCCTGCATCGCGGAGCGCGCGGGCAATGATCTTCGCTCCCCGATCGTGGCCGTCGAGGCCTACCTTGCCAACCAGCAATCTCAGCTTTCGTGCGTCGATCATTCCGACTCCCGTCTCATGCCGGCCGCGAAGCGACCTCAGAGTACGGAGACCTCGCGGTAGGTTCCGAAGACCGGAACGAGAGCGAATGAGATCTCACCGACGGTCCCGTAGTCCCGAACGCACTGCAGCATCGGTGGGATCAGGTTGTCGCCGTTGTCGGCCGCGCGGCGCAGCGCCGCGAGATCCTCCTCGAGGCGCTGGTTGTCGCGACGATCGCGAATCGCGGCCAACCGCTCGAGCTGCTCGCGTTCGATCTCCGGACCGATCCTGAGGAGCTCCGGACGATCCGACTCTTCCATGGTGTATTTGTTGACCCCGACGACGGTTTTGACGCTTCCGTCGAGCTGGCGCTGATAGTGGTACGCGGCGTCGGCGATCTCCTTTTGCGGGAAACCCGCCTCGATCGCCGCGACGATGCCTCCCATTCGATCGATCCGCTCGATGTAGTCGAGGGCGTCGCGCTCGACGCGATCGGTCAATGCCTCGACGAAGTACGAGCCGCCCAGCGGATCCATGGTGTTCGTGACCCCCGATTCCTCCGCGATGATCTGCTGCGTGCGCAGGGCGATCGTCACGGCGTCCTGGCTGGGCAACGCCAAGGTTTCGTCCAGGGAGTTGGTGTGCAGCGACTGTGTCCCGCCCAGAACTCCCGCCAGCGCCTGGAGGGTTACCCGCACGACGTTGTTGTACGGCTGCTGGGCGGTCAGGGAGCATCCCGCCGTCTGGGTGTGGAAGCGAAGCATCCAGGAGCGTGGGTTCTTTGCGCCGAACCGCTCCCGCATGAAGCGCGCCCACATCCTGCGGGCGGCCCGCATCTTGGCGATCTCTTCGAAGATGTCATTGTGGGCGTTGAAGAAGAACGACAGGCGCGGCGCGAACGCGTCGACGTCGAGGCCGGCATCGATACCTGCCTGAACGTAGCCCAGTCCGTCGGCGAGGGTGAAGGCCAACTCTTGAACGGCGGTGGAGCCGGCCTCGCGGATGTGGTAGCCGGAGACCGAGATGGTATTCCAGCGCGGGACGTGCTCGGCGCAAAACGCCATCTGGTCGGTGATGATCCTGATGCTCGGACGCGGCGGGTAGATCCACTCTTTCTGAGCAATGTACTCTTTCAGGATATCGTTTTGAAGAGTGCCGGAGACCTGTTCGAAGGGCACCCCTTGCTTCTCCGCAACCGCCAGGTACATGCAGAACACCACCGCGGCGGGGGCGTTGATCGTCATCGAGGTCGAGACCTTGCCGAGGGGAATTCCCTCGAAGAGTATCTCCATATCGGCAAGGGAGTCGATCGCCACACCTTCCCTGCCGACCTCGCCTCGGGCCATGGAATCGTCGCTGTCACGACCCATCAGCGTGGGCAGATCGAAGGCCACTGACAGGCCAGTCTGACCGTGGCCCAGCAGGTAGTGGAACCTCTCATTGGTCTGCCGCGCGCTCCCGAAACCGGCGAACTGCCGCATCGTCCACAGGCGGCCGCGATACATCGTCGGATGGATCCCACGGGTGTAGGGATACTCTCCGGGGTAGCCCAGCTTCTCGGTGTAACTGCCGTCGTGGGCGAGGTCCTCCGGCGTGTAGAGGCGATCGATGGGTAGGCTGGAGACGGTCGAGAACTCCCGGTCGTCTTCCGGTTGCCTCTCGACACCGGGCCGAAGGGTCCGTGATTCCCACTCCGCGCGATCGCGACTGCCTTCGGGGGACCCGGGACGACCGGGGCGGTCTTTCACGTCGGCCATGGTTCCTTCCTGATAGGGCGACGAAGTCGCCGCCTCGAAACGGAGTGCGGAACGGACGGGTTCCGCGGAAACCCTTGCCCTAGAAGGCTATCAGGGAGGCCCGTCGACGGTCAAGCTCGGGGAAGGTCAGAACTCGGGCTCCACGAGACCGAAGTGGCCGTCCGCTCGACGGTACAGGACGTTGACGCGATCGCTGGCCGAGTCCCGAAAGACCAGGATCTCCTCCTTGCTCGTCTCGAGCTCCATGACCGCGTCTTCCGGAGAAAGGGGCTTGAGGCGGTAGCGCTCGCTTCGAATGATGCGCGTCATCTGCTCGTCGGGCTCCGCAGGCGGTTGCGCCCGGTTGGCCTCGGCCTCGAGCACCGCGCCTACCTTCGGAGAACGCGCACCCTCCCGTCGTCTCCGACCGGTGACCTTCTCCTTGTGCTTGAGGGCCTGGCGCTCGAGCTTGTCGGCTACCTCGCTGATCGAAGCGTACAGGTCGCCGGTCTCTTCCACCCCGGAAAAACTGGCCGTTCTCGATTTGACCTGAATCTCGGCCACGTGACGGTGCTTGGCGATCTCCAGGACGACGTGGACATCCAGTGGACCGTCCAGCAGCTTCTCGAGCTTCCGGAGCTTGTCCTCGGCGAATTCTCGAAGGGCGGGCGTGATCTCGACCTGACGACCGGTCATCTCCAAGTTCATTCCCGTGATCCTCCCTGGGGTCGCGTTGCGACCCGGTGATCATCGTTCGGCTTCATGCAAACGTCTGCTTGCGCGCGCTGGAAGACGGGATCTTCAGTTCCTCTCGATACTTGGCGACAGTTCTGCGTGCGATCTGGAGTCCCTCGGACTTCAAGATCTTCACGATCGCCGCATCCGACAGCGGGCGGGCGGTGTCTTCGCCACCGACGATCTTCCGGATACGCTCCTTGACGGTCAGCGACGAGACGTTCTCACCTCCCCGGTTCGAAGCGATCCCGCTGTGGAAGAAGAACCGCATTTCGAACAGTCCGCGGTGGGTGTGCATGTACTTGTCGTTGACGACGCGGCTGACCGTCGACTCGTGCATTCCGATGTCGTCGGCGACATCCTTCAGCACGAGAGGGCGAATCCTCTCGATCCCGTAATCGAGAAACCCTCGCTGAAACTTCACGATGGAGGTCGCGACCTTGTAAATGGTCCGCTGGCGTTCTTCCAGGCTCTTGATGAGGCGGAAGGCAGAGCGCAGCTTGCCGCGGACATACTCCTTGGCCTCGGCCGGGGTCGTGGCCCCCGCGCCTCTCGCCACCATGCGTCGGTAGACCGGGCTGATTCGGAGGCGGGGAAGCCCGTCCTCGTTGAGCATGACCTGGTAATCGTCGTCGACCTTGACCACGTAGACATCCGGCACGACGTAGCGACTGCTGGTGTCGTTGAATTTCTGTCCGGGGCGCGGGTCGAGGTGGCGAATGATCTCGATCTCGGCCTGGAGGTCTTCCATGTCGAGGCCGAGAACCTCGGAGAGCTCCTTGAATCGACGATTCTGGAGCTTGTCCATGTGGTGGCGAACGATCGTCTCGGCGGCGGTCCCCTCTTGCCCGAGGTGCGCGAGCTGAACGCAGAGGCACTCGGCCAGATCCCGTGTGGCGACACCGACGGGATCGTAGCCCTGGATCGTCTTCAGCATCGCCTCGACGGTCTCGGCCGGGTACCCCCCCATTTCCTCGATCTCGCCCAGGGAGGCCCGCAGATAGCCGTCCTCGTTGAGATTGCCGATGATCGCTCGACCGATCTCTTTGGCCGTCGGATCCGAGGTCGACAGATCGAGCTGCCAGATCAAGTGGTCGGCAAGATTCGTCGGCTCTGCGAGGGTGTTCTCGAACGACGGAAGCTCTTCACCGACCTCGGCGGGACCCCGGGGAACATACCCTCCGTCGACATCCTGAAAATAAGATTCGTAGTCGATGTCGTCGAACGGGTCAGCCGAGTCCGTTTCCGAAGAATCGTCACTGTTTTGCTCGGCTTCTTGCGGATCCGGTGCCGTCGCTTCGGCGTTCTCCTCGAGAACGGGGTTCTCGACGAGCTCCTGCTGGATCTCTTCGACCAGCTCCAGCTTGGACATCTGGAGGAGCTTGATGGCCTGCTGGAGCGACGGTGTCATGATGAGCCTTTGGCTCATCCGCACGCTTAATTTCTGTTCGAGGGCCATCTAACCTCGGCTCACAGTAAACGGAAATTCTCTCCCAGGTAGACGCGGCGAACTTCCGCGTCGGCAGCAAGCTCGGAAGGGGTCCCATGCCGGAAAATACGTCCGTCACTAATAATATAGGCCCGGTCGGTGATCTGTAAAGTCTCGCGCACGTTGTGATCCGTGATCAGAGTTCCGATGCCCTTCTCCTTCAATTGAAGGACGATGCGTTGCAGATCCGAAACGGCGATGGGGTCGATCCCCGCAAACGGCTCGTCGAGCAGCATGTAGCGCGGATCGCTCGCCACGGCGCGAGCGATCTCGGCCCGCCGCCGCTCTCCCCCCGATATCGCGTAACCCGGGGAGCCGGCCACGTGGACCAGACCGAACTCTTGAAGCAGCTCACCACATCGTTGATGAACCTCATCGGAATCGAGGTCACGGGTCTCGAGGATCGCCAGGAGGTTCTCCTGGACCGACATCCGCCGGAAGATGGACGCCTCCTGGGGCAGATAGCCGATCCCGCGCCGCGCTCGAACGTACATCGGAAGATCCGTGATGTCGCGGGCGTCCAGGAGCACGCGACCGGAGTCGGGGGGTACCAGACCGAGGATCAGGTAGAAGGACGTCGTCTTGCCCGCGCCATTGGGCCCCAGGAGCCCGACCACCTGCCCCGGCGCGATCCGAACCGAGACACCGTCCACCACAGCGCGCCGCCGGTAGACCTTGGTGAGGTCTTCAGCGACCAGGCCTGCCTCGTCTCGCTGATTCGATTCCTGCGGCGGGTCATCAGGCGAAAGATCGGCGACTCGTTCGGCCATGCTCAATTCCCCGAACCCTCGGAGGTCTGTATCTTCGCGCGATCGCGTTCCCCGGACTCGACCGTCAAAGCTCCACTGTCCAGGTGGTAGCGTAACACTCGCCCCTTGGTCGTACCTCCTTTCCCTCCGCCCCGCCGGACGGCAGCGGGCGCCTGATCGCCGTACAAGACCATCACCCGATCGGACGGGCTGTAGACCACCCGGTCCCCGCTTCCGGTCACCGGTCTCGGCAGGCCCTCGTCGTCCTGAGCGCGGAACTCGAAGCGGATCTCGTTCTTCGCCCGGATCTCGCGCACGCCTTCGCCGTTGTCGGCCAACAGGATCAAGAGCTCTTGGCTCTCGAGCCACCCTTCAGCCTGGCGGACGCGCACGCCTCCGGTGTAAGTGGCCGTGCCCTGGTCGCCGCGGTACTCGAGGTGCTCCGCGGCGACGTGGATGAAGTCGGCCTCCGATACCACGCCGTCCTCTGCACGTGGCAGACGGGTCGATACTCGTTCCACGGCGATCAGGGTGTTGGACGGTTCGTCGAGCTTCACTCGCTCAGCCTTCAGATTGCGCTCACCCTGCCAGGCGCGCACGCCGCCGACGAACTCCATGTGATTCGCCCGCGGATTGCCCTCGAGCCGTGCCGAGACGAAGTGAACTGCTTCGGTCGTATCGAACAAGCCCGCCTCCGGGCCGCCGTTCTCGGCCGTTACCGGTAACAGGCTCGCCTCGACCCGTCCTTCGGCCAGGAGATAAGTGCCGTCGGGCGCGGTGTGGATCGTGTCAGCGGCCACGCGAAAGCGCCCCTGCCCCAGGCGAGCACGTCGCTCGCTCGACGAGTGCAGCGTGACCTCCATGCCCATCCGTCCCGGATCGAAGGTCGCGCTGGCAGCCTCGGCCATCGCGGTGTCCGAATCGACCCGCACCTTTCCTCGCGCCTCTCCTCCAAGTAGCATTCCCACGGAGCTGACCTCCCCGCTGAGCTCCGCGCAGGTCAGCACCGCACGCCCCGACTCCGTCGGGGCCGTCGCGATGACGTTGCCCCAAGCGTTCACCGACCAGCTCCTTTCGGCGTCCGGTCGGGTACCCACGATCCGCTCGGCAGTAACGTCGCGCCCGCCCTGGCTGAGGAATGCGCGCCCCTCGAGGGTGAGGTCGGTGATCTCTTCCTGTTCGTCCCAGTGGATCTCGGCGCGATCGGCTTGCATCTCCGATCGCCCACCGACCTCCGGGTTGGCGATCCCGCGCACCTCCCCTTCTGCATCCATCCGTTCCAGGCTTCCATCCTCGCGGCGCCGGATCCGCAACGTCTCCGCGACGAACTCGCGAGTTGCGTCGAAGATCCGTACGCCACCCTCGAACAGCACGTCTCGCGTCCCGTCGAGCAGTCGGGCCCGTTCGGCGCGAAGGGTCGAGCCGTCGATGGACTCCAGCTCCGGTGCGTGGACCAGCGTGGGCTTGTCCTCGAGGCTGTAGATCACGGACAGGGCACGGCCCCAGTATTCCGGCGATCGGAACTCAACGTCGCCCAGCGAGCGCGCCTCCCCCGCGGCCTGATTGACCTCCAGGGCGGGTACCTTGAGCAGCAGCTGGTCGATCTCTTCCTCGACCTCGACGCCGCCCTCGAGGCGCGCCAAACGTTGCCCTTCGCTACCGGTCAGCGATCCCCGCGCCGCCCGGATCACGAGCGGAGGTCCGTCCTCGCGGTAGATCTCCAGCGGATCGATGTTCTCGAAATGGAACTCCCCGTTCTCGTCGGCCTCGCCGAAGTCTGCGATGAACTTCAGCTGGCGCACTCCCTTGAGGAGGTCGACGAACTCGATTTTCTGGGCGACCTCTCCGGGCGTGCTCTTGAGGGGATTGACCGGGCCCAGGTTCGGTTGCTGGAACGTCACCACCACCACCACGATGAACGGCAGGAGTAGTGCCAGAAGCAGGAAGCGAACAAGCCGCAGTCGCTTCACGCGATCTTACCGTTGTCGGAACGCAGCCTCGCGGTCATCGATCACCACGCTCGTTCATTCGCTCATCGCCGCCATGCGCGGCACCCCTGGAAACGCCCGCTGCGATGTCGCGGGGGCCTTCAGAAACGGTGACTCGCGTGCAGGACACCACGACGATAGTCGTTGCCCTCGAATTCGACGACCAGGCACATCTCGTAGATCCGAGACATCAGGGCGTCACCCAAACGGTCTCGGAGGGTCAACCCCTCCGGAGCTTTCGACGTCCCCGGAGCTGAATCGCCCTCTCCCGTGGGGTGATTGGACGTCATGATGAGGGGGAGCTTCTCATTGTAACGATGGACGATGATGTCGTGGAGGACATCCCGCGACCACGCGGTCATTCGCCCGGCGCCGAGATCATCCAGGATGACCACCTCCGACTCCATGACCGGAGCCATAACCTCGGACTCCCGTAGCGAGGCTCCCGAGTCATACGTCCCCTGGAGGGACTTGAGCAACTCCCGCTGCTCGCGGAAGGCGATTCGAGCTCCTTTGCCGGCCGCGAGCCCGCGGGCGATCCCCACCGCCAGGTGCGTCTTCCCCGTTCCCGGCTTGCCGAGAAAGAGCAGGCCGTGCTCCACCAGCGGCCATCGCTCGACCCAGTCTCTCGCAAGAGCCAGGGCGCGATCGAGACTGGGGTGCTGGATCTCGAAGCTGTCAAGGCTGCAATGATCGTAGCGCTTGGGAATCCGCGCCGAGCTCATCAGGCGGGTCGCGCGGTCCTCGGAGTCACACCGACATCGAACCGCGCTGGTCACGCCGTCGGAGCCCGCGCGTATCTCGAATCCGGTTCCCCCGCAGATTGAACAACTGGGGCTCACGGGACTCTCCACGCGCCGGCTCAGTTGAGGTAACCCCTCAACTGTTGACACTTGTGCGAGCGATTGAGCTTGTCGAGGGCCTGCGCCTCGATCTGCCGAATCCGTTCCCGGGAGAGATTCATCATCTCCCCGATCTCTTTGAGGGTCTTGGGATCGGCCCCATCGAGCCCGAAGCGCAACCGAATGACCTTCTCTTCCTTTTCGTCGAGCTCGGTCAGCGCGCCGCGCAGGTGGATCTTCAGCGACGCCTTGAGAAAAACCAGATCCGCGGCCGGGATGGTCTCTTGCTCGAGCTTGTCCGAGAGGTGGAACTCGTGCTCCTCGTCGATGACGGCCGATAGCGAGATGTTGTCGTCGGCGACCTGGAGGAGGTTGGTGACCTCTTCCACGGTCACTTCCATCTTGCGGGCGATTTCCTCCGCGGACGGCGAGCGTCGCAGGTCGTTCCGGAGATTCGCCTGCGCTTTGCCGATGCGGTAGAGGAGATTGGCCTGCTTCTGGGGAAGTCTGAAGGCGCCGCTCTGATCCGACAGCGCGTGGATGATGGCCTGTCGAACCCACCACACGGCGTAGGTGATGAACTTCACCTTCTTGTCGGGGTCGAACCGCTTGGCGGCCTCGATGAGGCCGATGTTGCCTTCGTTGATCAGATCGAGAAAAGACAGGCCGCAGCCGCGATAGCGCTTGGCGTACGACACCACGAAGCGAAGGTTCGCCTCGACGAGTCTCCGAAGGGCTTGCTTGTCGCCCTTCTGGATCTTCCGCCCGAGCACTCGCTCTTCCTCGGCAGTGACTCGCGAAAGTCGTGATATCTCTCGCAGGTACTTCTTGAGGGATGCGGAGCCCGAACTACTTGATTCTTCGCGTTCTTCTTCCATAACGACACCAGTCGCGAACGCGGAGTATAGCACGCCGGTCCGGGCGGTCCTCGCAGTCGAATCGTGCTCAGGAGCTCGCGCAATCTCCCGCTTCACCGCACAGATTCTCCACCCGCGCTTCCAGGTCGGTGACACGGTCCCGGAGGCGGAGGATGATTTCGACCCCGGCGAGGTTGACGCCCACGTCCCTTGTGAGCCGCAGAATCGTACCGAGTCGCGCGATGTCGTCCCTGGAATACCTCCGGGTGTTTCCGGAAGATCGACGCGGCTTGATCAATCCGGCGCGCTCGTACAGTCTGAGGGTCTGGGGATGGACTCCGCAGGCCCGGGCGACCTCGCTGATGGGGTAATACCCCGAGTTCGTCGACCTTCTGCCGGCGCCGGGCACGGTGTCACCGGATGGCGACCCGGATCGGTCCGGGGTGTTTCCCCGACTTCTTGACGATCGTCACGGTCAGCACGCCGTTCTCGTAGGTCGCGTCCACGGAATCGCGGTCCAAGGTCGAAGCGAGGGGAAACCTGCGGCTGAAGGGACCGTACGATCGCTCCACACGGTGGAACTGCTCGCCCTCGCTCGTTTCCCGCCCCATGCGGCGCTCACCCTCGACGAGCAGATCGTCCCCCACGACGCGCACCTCGATGTCGGCCTGGTCGACACCCGGGAGCTCGAGGGAAACGGTCAGGCGATCGTCACTCTCGAAGACGTCGGCCACGGGCATCCAGGCCCCGACGCTCCCGTCTGTATCGAAATTGGTGCGTGCCAACGCGTTCTCGAAGAGACTGTTCATGCGGGCCTGGACCTTCTTCAGCTCTTTCAACGCGTCCCATTCGGTCTGGGCCATCACCGCTCCCGCGCGCGCGTCACCCGGCGAAATTCCGCCGGGCGAACGATCGCTCGACGCGAGCGGGACGCGACCTTGCGGGTCGCGCCCCGTCGCTGGTTACCCGTTCTGCGCCCCGTCGGAATCGACGACCTCCGCATCGATGACGTCGTCCGCTCCGGCGGTGCCTGCCTGCGCGCCGGCGCCCTCGGTCCCTTGCTCGGCCTGGGGGCCGGGTGCCTGGGTCCGGTAGATCGCTTCCGCCAGGCGATGAGATGCCTTCTCGAGGCGCTCCGTGCTTGCACGAATATCATCCAGGTCCCCCTTCTCGAGGGAAGACTTGACCTCCTGGATCGCCTCTTTGACCGGCGCCTGATCCGCATCGGAGAGCTTTGACGCGCTCTCCTCGAGTGTCTTTCCTACCTGGTAGACCAGCTGGTCGGCCCGGTTACGGGTCTCGGCCTGCTCGCGCCGCGTTTTGTCTTCGCCGGCGTTGGCCTCGGCCTCATGCACCATCTTTTCGACCTCGGTCTTGTCGAGGCCCGACGATGCGGTGATGGTGATCTTCTGTTCTTTCCCGGTACCGAGGTCCTTGGCCGAGACGTGAACGATGCCGTTCGCGTCCAGATCGAAGGTCACCTCCACCTGAGGAACCCCTCTCGGTGCCGGAGGGATGCCGTCGAGGTGGAACTTGCCCAGGGTCTTGTTGTCGCCGGCCATCTCACGCTCGCCTTGAAGCACGTGGACCTCGACGCTGGTCTGCCCGTCGGCCGCGGTGGAGAAGACCTCGCTCTTTCGTGTCGGGATCGTCGTGTTTCGCTCGATCAGCTTGGTGAACACACCTCCGAGGGTCTCGATGCCCAGGGTGAGCGGCGTGACGTCCAGGAGCAGGATGTCCTTGACATCGCCTCCGAGCACTCCGGCCTGGATCGCTGCGCCGATGGCGACCACCTCGTCCGGGTTGACCCCTTGGTGGAGCTCGGTCCCGAAGAACTCCTTCACCATCTCCTGGACCTTCGGGATCCGGGTCGACCCTCCGACCATGACGACCTCGTCGATCTTGCTCGCATCCAGACCTGCATCCGCAAGCGCCTTCTTGCACGGTCCGAGGGTTCGCTGCAGGAGGTCCTCCACGAGCTGCTCGAACTTGGCGCGGTTGATCTTCATCTGCAGGTGCTTGGGCCCGGTGGCGTCGGCGGTAACGAACGGGAGGTTGATCTCCGTTTCGGGAACCGTCGAAAGCTCGCACTTCGCCTTTTCGGCAGCCTCTTTCAGACGCTGCAGCGCCATCTTGTCCTGGGAGAGGTCGATGCCCTGGTCCTTCTTGAACTCGGCGATGATCCAAGCGATGAGGCGCGCATCGAGATCGTCACCGCCCAGATGGGTGTCACCGTGGGTCGCTTTGACCTCCACGACGCCCTCTCCGACGTCGAGAATCGAGATGTCGAACGTTCCGCCCCCGAAATCGAAGACCGCGATGGTCTCGTCCGTTTTCTTGTCGAGCCCATAGGCCAGGGCGGCGGCGGTGGGCTCGTTGATGATGCGCTCGACCTCGAGGCCCGCGATGCGTCCGGCGTCCTTGGTGGCCTGGCGCTGCGCGTCGTTGAAATACGCGGGGACGGTGATCACCGCGCGGCTGACCGGCTCTCCGAGGTGAGCCTCCGCGGCCTCTTTCAACTTCCTCAGGACCATGCCCGCGATCTCGGGGGGCGCGTGGGGCTCCCCCTGGATGACGATCCGGACATCCCCATTATCGGCGGCCTCCACCTTGTAGGGGACAATCTTGGTTTCTTCCTGGACTTCCGAGAAACGTCTTCCCATGAAGCGCTTGGTGGAATAAATGGTGTTTTCGGGGTTGGTCACGGCCTGACGCTTGGCCACCTGGCCGACCAATCGCTCGCCCTTGTCATTGATGGCCACGACCGACGGGGTCAGACGGCTCCCCTCGGGATTGGTGATTACGGTGGGCTTTCCGGCTTCCATGGCGGCCACGACCGAGTTCGTCGTGCCGAGATCGATTCCAATGATCTTGCTCATGCGGCTCCTCTCTGCGTCGACGATCCGGGATCGCCGAGCTCCGATTCGCCCGTCGTTGTAAGACTTGAGCCGCGGGGTGTCAAGGTTCGGGCGGGCTATCCTGAGGGCGGGATGAGGCCGTGCCTTCGAGCACGAGCCGCTGGGCCGAGCTGTACCGGTGGGTCAGGGAAAGCTCCGGGCTGGGGTTGCCCTCGGAGTCGAAGCCCACGATGGCGTAGCCTCCGGCAATCGGCTGGTAGCCGTACGGTCGCCCCGCGGGATCCAGCAGGTCCTTCGCCTCGAGGTAGCCGTTGTCGGCCAGCCTCGTGAGGCGATCGGGCATGTCCCCGAGGTCGAGATAGAAGACCTGAAGGGCGCGATCGATCCGCTCGACGCGCCCACGTCCGGCGTAGACGGCAAGCTGGTTCTGTTGCGTTCCCTGGAAGGCCATCTTCCAGGGGTTCAAGGGGTTCCGGTCGAAGGTGGCAACGGTCATCGCCGCGACGAGCAGGAGCATGACCCGGACGACGCGGCCGAGCGTCCGGGAGGGACCGTCGATCTGCCTCGCGACTCCGGGGGCCTTGGCCGAGGGCACCTCCTCGATCAGGTGGCGGTTGAGAAGCTCGTAGAGGATCCGGTAGACGTCGAACTCGCCCAGGGGGCTCCGATCGACGATGGCCTGGACTCCGACCTCGCCATCGACCATGCGCAGGATCTCGCGGTCGTCGGGTGAGATCCGGAGCTCGCCTTCCGCGGGCGTCTCGTCCTCGCCATCCTCGTTGCCGTCGAGCTTGAAGTCGATGTCGGCATCCACGAGGGACTGGACCGGCCCCTCCAGCGCAGCCGCCGACGGCGTCTTCTGGAAAACCAGCTGTGCCGAGCGGATCCTGCGCTCGATGATCGGCCACTCGTCGATCATCCGGGCGCCTTCCATCAGGATCGTCTCGGCGCTCACCGGAACGAAGTGCTCGCGGTCGTATTCGAGATGCTCCACCGGCGTGAAGCGGTAGCTGCCCTCGCGCCAGCGGAACAGCCGGTAGACGATCTGGGTGACCTGAACCCGTAGGGCTTCCCTGAGGTCGTTCTCGGAGATGAACGCGGACTGGACCAGGAGGTAACCCAGGCGCTGGAGGGTCTTCTTCTGGACCCGCAGGGCCTCCTGGAGCTGTTCCTCGGTGATCCGACCGGTACGGACGAGAACGCCACCGAGGAGGTCCTCGAGGTTCCTCAACCGCGTATCGGCCCCGACCACCTGGCCCTCGAAAAAGTGCACGGTGACGGTGTCCTCGGAATTCTCGAGGGTCAGAATCCCGGTCTTCCTCTGGATGCCGATCAGCTGGAAGATGTCGCTGAGACCGAAGTCCTTGATCGTTCCCTGGAGCGCCATCTCAGACCTCCCTGCGCCGCCAGATCCAGGCGTTCCCCACGAGCCACACCACGACCGCCGCGATCAGCGCCAGGACGGCCGAGGGCTCCATCGAGAAGGCCGCCGGAACGGCACCGCCGCGGAGGGCCGAGAGATGGAAGTCCAGGCCGGCATACCGCTCCAGGGGCGAAAGCAGAGCCGGCTTCCAGGCAAGCAACGCCAGGACCCACAGGAAGATCAGCAGGCAACCCCTGCCGGCAATCCCTCGCAGGAGATGGGATGCGCCGGGCAGGATCAGAGAGGAAACCTTGCGGCCCCGTCGGATCGACCTCTCGTAACGCTCGACCTCGTAAAGCTTCCGTGTCTTGGTTTCCGGAGCTAGGCCGTCGCCGATGACGAACAGGTGGAGGCACTGGCTACAGTATTCCTGGCCTTCCCGGCCGCTTCGGCAGCGGTGGCAGAACGGCCGGCCGCATCGGATGCATCGCCGCGCTGTCCGTCCCCCGAAGAGCATCATGGTGCCCCCGCACGCGACAAGACAGAGCAGCGAGACCACGCTGACGCCGTTGAGGAACTGTCGGGGAAGCGGCTGCCAGTACCCCGCGGCCGACTCATTCCCCAGGGTCGCGCGCAGCGGGCGGCCCTCCAGCGCGGCCCGCCAGACCGACCCGACCCGGATCCCGGCATCCTCGACGCTGGCGTGCTGATCGGTCACCGAGTCCCTCGACAGGAGCGAGCGGGCCAGCTCGGGGTCGAGCTGCTGCGCCCGCCGAAGAGACTCTTCGGCCTCCTTGAACCGGAAGGACTCGGACTGAGCGATGTACATGTTGTAGTACGCCAGCACCGAGTCGGACCGTAGGTCGATGGCGCGTCGGTAAGCCGCGATCGACTCGGCATACTGGCCGAGGCGATAGTAGATGTTGCCGATATTGATCTCGGCCCGGTGGTTCGAGGGCTCGATCTCGAGGACGCGACGGTACTGCTGGTAGGCCTCCTCGAAGTAGCGGCCGTCCTTGTAGAGCCCGGCAAGCAGGAAGGTGTAGACCGGGTCTTCCGGGTGGGTTTCGGCCAGCTCCTTGAGCTTGACGAGACCGTCGGGGCTATAGGCGCCACTGGCCGACTCGAGGGTCGTGCGCACCGCGGGGTCGGTGGTCATGCCGTAGAGTGCCACGGAGACTCGGAAGCCGGGCACAGCCAACGTCGCGGCCACGAGCATCGCGACGGCAACCGCACGTTCGCCCCGCCGCATGAACCGGAACAGGATCACGATCCAGTACAACAGCGTCCACGCCGCCAGGATCCACGTCAGCAGTGGAAAAAGCAGGATCGCCCACCCGGCCGGCTCGCGCCATCGATCGGCGCCCAGGCGGGTCATCCTCTCCTCGATTTCATGACGGAACGGCGCCTGGTACTTGAACGTCATCAGCAGCGAGAAGATCGCGACCGCCGCCAACACCGCCACGACTGCGAAGATCGCGAGATGGTTGATGAGCGTCCAGTTGCTCCATCCCACGACGAACGTACGTTGGATCCCCCGGGCAAATTCCTTGATCGACTCGACCACGCCGCCCCCCGACTGCTGCAAGATGGCGGCGCGAGCGAAGTGGATCTGAGGGCGGCCCGAATCGAAGGTCTCCGCGAGGTCGAGGGCATCCAGCGCCCTTTCGTAGCTGCCTTCCTCGCGATACCGTCGCGCCTCCGCCACCAGCGCGCCGGCGGGATTCTCGAGGCGCCGGATTCCCTCCTCGGCGCAGAAACTCCGAATCAGCTCGGACTGGCGGTGGGCGTCATCGAGACGGCCGTCGGCAAGGAGCGCCTTTCTGAGAAACCACGAGGACTCGAACCGGAATTCGAAGCTGTCGTAGTCGAAGCCTCGGCGTCCGCCCCAGCCCGATCCCGTCCGCGGCGAGGCCGTCTCCACGGGCTCGCCACGGTCGGCG
>Ga0316194_10000111_pt1 | contig 41627 bp, 40 predicted proteins | sample CroRivsedime1_MG_FD_204936 | JGI IMG/M metagenome (GOLD analysis project Ga0316194, IMG submission 204936) | Coastal sediment microbial communities from Maine, United States - Cross River sediment 1 | ecosystem: Environmental > Aquatic > Marine > Coastal > Sediment | place: USA: Maine...
TCGGGAGCGGGCCGCAATTGGAACCGTGATCGCCGGATAGTTGGCGCCGGCAAGGGGGTAAGATGAGGTGTACCTAAACATTTCGTGCGAGATTCCGTAGGCATGGCTCAACACGCTCAGCACACGTCCGAAGCAGAGGAGATGTACCTCATCACGATCGCTCGCGCGGTCGAGGATGGCCGTCCCGAGCCGGTCCCCGTATCGCATGCCGCTCGTGAGCTTGATGTTTCCGGCGTGTCGGCCAACCAGATGATCCGCAAGCTCGCCGGCCGCGGCTATGTGGAGTACGAGCCCTATCAGGGCGTCACGCTCACCGAGTCGGGCCGCGTGGTGGCATCGTCGATCCTCCGCCGGCGGCGCCTCTGGGGTGTGTTTCTGTCGGAGCAGCTCGGCCTGACCCCCGAGCGTGCAGACGAGGTTGCCTGTGACCTCGAACACATCACGCCGGACGACGTGGCGGATCTCCTTTCCGGGTATCTCGGCGATCCGGCGTCCGGACCCCGGGGGCATTCGATCCCGAACGGCGGAAGCGATCCGGCGCCTCCGCCAACGGTGCGCCTCGACGCGGTCCCGGCCGGGGAACTCAGGTCGGTGGTGAGCGTGAACCTCCCCGATGAACTCCGTCGGTTTGTGGAGATGCAGGGGGTTGTTCCGGGAGCAGACGTTGAGGTCATCGGCGTCGGCGGAGCCGGCGATCGGCTGGTTTCAGTTGGCGACACAACATCCCACTTCACCGTCGATCTGGTGTCCGGCATCGTGGTGAGCGCTCGATGATGCCTCCGGCGATCCCGCTCGGCGAGCTCCCGATGGGTCGATCGGCTACGGTCGTGCGCTTCCCATCGAGCAATGGCAGTCGTCGGTTCATCGAGATGGGCCTGATTCCTGGAGTAGAGGTCACGGCGATTCGTGTGGCCCCCCTTGGTGACCCCGTGGAATTCGCCGTGATGGGCTCCCGGATCTCAATCCGACGGTCAGACGCCGACGCGATCCTTGTCAGAGTGGACGATCAATGAGCGACTCGCCGGCTCCCCCGCGTGTCGTCGCCCTTGCGGGGAACCCCAACACCGGCAAGTCGTCGATCTTCAACATGCTGACCGGAGCGAAGCAGCACGTCGGCAATTGGCCCGGCAAGACCGTTGAGCGAGTCGACGGTCGCTACACACACGACGGCGGCGTTTTCGACCTCGTTGACTTGCCGGGGACGTACAGCCTCAATGCGTCGTCACCCGAGGAGATGATTGCCAGAGACTTCCTCGTTGGCGATGAACCCGACGGGGCGGTGGTTGTGGTCGACGCCGCGAACCTGGAACGGAACCTCTACCTCGCGATCCAGGTCCTCGAGATCGGCATTCCGACGGTAGTCGCCGTGAACATGAGCGATGTTGCACGATCGCGCGGCCTCGAGATTGATCCCATCGTGTTGTCGGACCGGCTCGAAGTTCCGGCCGTTGCCACGGTGGCCAGAACGGGCAAAGGCCTCGATGATTTGCGCGATGTGATTGCCGCGACGTGTGTGCGCGAGGAGTCGCGATGAGCGGATTCGTCGTCGACTACGGGCCGGATGTCGAATCCGCCATCGATCGCCTCGTCGACCAGATCGAACAGGCTCCGGAGGTCAACGCCCCGTATGCGCCGCGGTGGCTGGCAGCGGCGCTCCTCGACGAAGACCCGGGCCTCGCGGGGCCTCTCTCGGCGCTTGAAGGTGGATCGGACTTGATCACAACACGGGACCGCCTTCTCCACGAGCTTCGTGACACGCTCGGAGACAGCGCCGATACCGCAATCGCCGCAGCGCGATTCCAGGTTGCGAACACGATTGCCCGGGCTGCCACGAACGAGTCGACGCACCATTCGCGCGATCGCACCGACCGGATCGACGCCGTTCTCACCAATCGCTACCTCGGGATACCCATCTTCCTCGCTCTGATGTGGGCCGTGTTCAAGATCACGACCGACATCGCAGGAGCTTTCCTCGACTGGATCGATGAGGCCGTCTCGGGACCGATCGCTCACTTCGGAGCAAGCCTCGTCTCCCTTGTGGGGTTGGGTGGGACGTGGGTTGAGAGCCTGGTGGTCGACGGCATCATCCCTGGTGTAGGAGCCGTGCTCGTGTTCGTTCCGATCCTCATGGCTTTGTATCTCGCCCTCGCTTTCCTTGAAGACACCGGCTACATGGCGCGAGCCGCGTTCGTCATGGATCGTGTCATGCGCGGCGTCGGGCTCCAAGGGAAGGCCTTTCTACCGATGCTCGTTGGATTCGGATGCACGGTGCCCGCCGTGTACGCAACTCGGACCCTCGAAGACGAGCGGGATCGAGTGCTCACCAGCCTGCTCGTGCCGTTCATGAGCTGCGGGGCGCGGCTCCCGGTCTACGTGTTGATCTCGGCCGTGTTCTTCCCCGACTACGCCGGCCTTGTCGTGTTCGGTATGTATCTGCTCGGGATCCTCGTCGCTCTCGCCATAGGGCTCGTGCTCAAACGAACGCTGCTCCCGGTTACATCACATGCTCCGACGATCATGGAGATGCCTCCCTACCGGATGCCGACGCCGAGGACGATCTGGTTCCACACGTGGACGCGGGTCACGGCGTTTATCGGCGGAGCCGGTTCGATCATCTTCGGGACGATGATCGTTGTCTGGTTCCTCATGTCGATTCCCGTCGGCGGGAGCGGGAGTTTTGCCGATACCGACGTCGACGACTCCGCGTTTGCAGCGGTATCCGGCGTTGTCGCACCTGCGTTCGAGCCGGCGGGTTTTGGAACATGGGAAGCGGCAGCGTCTCTCCTCACCGGGTTCGTGGCGAAGGAGGTCGTGGTCGGGACCATGGCCCAGGTCTACAGCGTTGACGATGAAGGCGCGTCCGGCGCGGATCCGTCGATCGGAGATTCTGCCCGCGAGATCGGGACCGGTTTCGCAGGAGCCGTCGTTGGTGCATTGAGAGCCACACCTGGGATCATCGGGATCGATCTGACCGATGGTGAGGCGGCTGATGAACCCTCAAGTCTCATGTCGTCGATTCGCCTGAGCTTCGAGGAGTCGAGCGGCGGTTACGGTGCCGCGGCAGCCCTCGCCTTCCTCGTGTTCGTGCTCCTCTACACCCCGTGTATGGCGGCAGTTGCAGCAATCCGCCAGGAGACGGGCGCCCGGTGGATGTGGCTCAGCATTTTCGGCCAGACGGCCATCGCGTGGGCGTTCGCAGTTGTCATTTTCCAAGGGGCCAAGGTGATCGGGCTATGACGTCGGTGCTCGACACGCTTTTGACCGAACTGCGGACGGTGCGCGGCCCGATTCGATCGGCTGATCTCGCCGAGCGGATAGGCGTGTCTGAGTCGGCGCTTTCCGGCATGATCGGCGTTCTTGTCGCGAAGGGCCGCCTGTCACCCGCCGCAGACCCGGGCGCCGGCGAAGCGGTTGCCTGCTCGGGCGGTGCCTGCGGATCTGCCTGCGTGGGTCTCGACCAGTGCGCCTTCATTGCGAACGTCCCCGCGAGCTACACGCTGATCGTCGATTCCGCGGTGTCGGTACCGGGACCGGTCGGCCCGTAGCGCGGCCCCACTCACCGACACGACAGGCGATTGCGGCCTGACCGATCACCATGTCAACCGGGGTGTGGTGGCGTGCGCCGATGCCTCAGCGACGCTCGAGCCCAGCACGACGTGAGAACAGCCGCGCCGGCAGAACCCCGATTTGGGCTCCGAATCGGCCCTCCAGTTCGTCGTTTGACGATAAATAGGGACCAATGGCCCTACGAGGGCGACTTGGGCGCCGCAAAGAATCGTTTATATAGGAGCACTCGCCCGCAGGAGGGAATACATGCGCCGCGGAGATAGGACGTTCTCAGTGGACCTGAGACGCGTTGGCTTGGCCTTGATGGCCGTACTGTTGATGGTGGTTCTCGCCGCCTGCTCCGGGGAGACCGGCGAGCAGGGTGAGCAAGGACCGCAGGGCGAACAGGGACCGCAGGGCGAACAGGGACCTGCCGGCGCAGCCGGCGAATCGGCGGCGATGGCCGACCTGTCCTGCGTTGGGTGTCACGACGACTCGACGCTCATTACGGGCAAGGAAGCGTCTGTCGGAATGTCCCTCCACGGAACCGGTGAGTCCTTTGTTCGCGGCACGAGCGCCAGTTGTGCCGGGTGCCACTCGGGTGGCGCCTTCACCGCGATGGTCGCAGCCGGAGCCGACCCCGGCAGTCTCGAAGCGGGGGATCCGGATCCGACCCGTCAGGATTGCAGAACGTGCCACCTGATCCACACCACGTATACCGGTGAAGACTGGGCGCTGACGACGACAGATCCGGTCGACCTCTACGCGTTCGAAGGTGTGACCTTCGACGGGGGCGAAGGCAACCTGTGCGCCACGTGCCACCAGCCCCGTCGCCAGATCGACGAAGCCGTTGACGGGATGATCGAAATCACGAGCACCCACTGGGGTCCGCACCACGGTCCGCAGAGCGCGATGCTGCTCGGGCTTGCCGGTGCCGGTGTCGACGGATCCCCCTTGGACGGATCCCCCACGTCGCATTACAGCCAGGTGGAGGACACCTGTGTGACGTGCCACGCGGGTGACCCGCTGTCGCATACCTTTGAGGCCAAGATCGAATCCTGCCAGGCGTGCCACTCAGGCGCTGAGGACTTCGACATCAACGGTGTCCAGACCGCAGTCCAGGAAGGGCTCGACGAACTCGAGGCGGCTCTGCTGGCCAAGGGATGGTTGGAGGAAGGTGCCCCGGAGGACGGCGGAGGCCTTCACCCGGCGGTCGAAACCGTCCCGGCCGGGGAAGCTGCCGCTCTCTGGAACTGGATCTACATCGCTCACGAGGACAAGAGCCTCGGAGTGCACAACCCGGCCTACACGTTGGCCTTGATCCAAGAGGGCCTCGACGCACTTTCGGGAGGCGGCGACTCCTAGGTCCAAGAAGAGCAAACAGGCGCAGAACGTCCAAAGTGGGGCTGCCGACCGGCAGCCCCACTTCTGTGTCCGGTCCGCGCGAGCGTGGTCTGATTGCCTGGCACCCCTGGCTCCGAGACGTGGCAGTAGGAATTCCACCCACGCCGCAAGCCGTGTTCGATCGGAGGACGGATCGCTACGCTGGCGTACATGTATGAATATGCCGAAGCTGCAGTCGAAGGCGCACTCGCTGCGGGTGCCACATACGCCGATGCCCGCGTTGTCGTGTCGAAGCAGGAGGGGATCGATGTACAGAACCAGGCGGTGCAATCGCTCGACCGCACCGAACAGGCCGGAGTCGGGGTCCGTGCCCTTATTGGCTCTTCCTGGGGGTTCTTCGCGACCGCCGACCTGACGCGTCGAGCGGCGACCGCCGCAGGTGAACGCGCTGCCGAGATCGCACGTGCGAGTGCTGTTGTTCCCGGCGATCCGATTCAGTTCGCCGATGTCGACGTGGTTCAGGCGACGTATGAAACGCCGTATGTCGAAGATCCGTTTGCGGTGTCGATGTCCGAGAAGGTGGATCTCCTCGTCGGGGTCACGAAGACGATGCAGGAGGTCGACGGCATCGCGATTGCCACAGGCAACCTCACGTTCTACGCCACCAACAAGTGGTTTGTGTCGTCGCAGGGTCATCGCATCCATCAGCACCTCGTCGAGTCCGGCGGCGGTTTCGATGCCACGGCGCTCGGCGAACGTGAGAGCCAGCGTCGTTCCTATCCGCAATCGTTCGGTCAGTACGAGACCGGCGGATACGAGGCGGTTCGCAAGTGGGACTACGCCGGCAACGCGGGTCGGATCGCTGAGGAGGCGGCCGCGCTGCTCACGGCGGACGAACTGGAGGAACGGGAGGCCGACCTGATCCTGGAGGGATCTCAGCTTGCGCTGCAGATTCACGAGTCCGTCGGTCACGCGATCGAACTCGATCGAATCCTCGGCTGGGAAGCTGCATTCGCTGGAACATCGCACCTCGAACTCCCCAATCTTGGGACGTTCAGGTTCGGCTCCGACCTCATGAACATAACGGCCGACGCCACACTCCCCGGCGCCCTCGGCACGTTCGGATACGACGACGAAGGGACACCGGCACAGCGGGTCGACATTGTGAAGAACGGGATCTGGCTCGGGGTGCTCTCCGGTCGTGACTCTGCCGCGATTGCCGGATTGCCACCCGGTGGGATGGTTCGGGGCGACGGGTACAACCGATTGCCGATGGTGCGGATGACCAACGTCGGGATCTTGCCCGGCGACTCGTCACTCGAAGAGATCATCGCCGACACGGAAGACGGCGTGTACATGGCAACGAACCGGTCGTGGTCGATCGACGACAAACGGCTGAACTTCCAGTTCGGAACCGAGATCGCCTGGGAGGTCAAGGACGGCAAGCTCGGCCGCATGCTCAAGAACCCGACGTATACCGGGATCGGGCCCGTGTTCTGGGGGAGCCTCGACCGGCTCGCCGGAGGAGATGAGTGGATCCACTGGGGGACGCCGAACTGCGGCAAGGGGCAGCCGATGCAGGTTGCGCACACGGGACACTCAGCGGCGCCGGCGAGATTCAGGAACGTGCGAGTGGGGGTGCGAGGATGAGCCGGGCCGTTGACCTTGCCGAGCAGGTCCTCGATCTGGTCGGCGATCGTGCAGATGCTGAGGTCGTCGCAACCGAAGGGAATCTCGCGTTGACCCGCTTTGCGAACTCGTTCATTCATCAGAATGTGGCTGAGGTCGGAGAGACCGTCAGCCTGCGGCTCGCCGTCGACGGACGGGTCGCCTCAGCCAGGACGACATCGACGAGCGTTCAGGCCCTTGGAGCGTTCGTCGAGGCCGCGCTCGAGACGGCTGCCCTCCAGCCGGTCGACGACGACTGGCCGGGTCTTGCGCCGCCGGCAGCGATTGACTCGGTCGAACACGTCGACGACGCAACGTACGACGCTTCACCGGGAGCGCGGGCCGAACTGGTCCGGGCGTTCGTCGATGCCGGCTCTGGGCTACTGGCTGCCGGCTATTGCCAGACCGAGGGACGAACAGAAGCCTTCGCCAACTCCGCCGGCCAGTCGGTCTCGGGGCGGCACACGAGCGCCATCCTCGACGGGATCCACCAGACCGGAACCTCTGCCGGCACCGCCCACGCCGCGTCGGTGGCGATCGCTGACCTGGACGGCACTGCGGTCGGCGAACTCGCTGCCCGACGCGCCGCTGAATCTGCGAACCCGTTCGATGCGAAACCCGGGGACTACGAGGTGATCCTCGCTCCCGAAGCGGTTGCGACGATCGCAGTGTTCCTCGGGTTCTACGGCTTCAATGGCAAGATGCTCTCGGAGGGCCAGTCGTTTGTCGAGTTGGGGTCCCGCCAGTTCGATGAACAGTTCCAGATGTGGGACGACGTCACCGACTCGCGGGCGATGGGTGTTCCGTTCGATACCGAAGGGACACCGAAAGGCCATCTCGATCTTGTGGTCGACGGTGTGACTCGAGGGGTCGCTCACAATCGCAAGACGGCGAAGAAGGCAGGTGTCGAGTCGACGGGCAACAGTATCACCGGATCGGAGAGCTGGGGTCCGGTCCCGACAAACGTGTTCGTCGGGGGCGGCACGCGTTCGGTCGACGACTTGATTGCAGGCGTCGAGCGGGGGATCTACGTCTCGGCCTTCAATTACTGCCGCATCCTCGATCCGAAGACGATGGTCGTGACCGGCCTGACGAGGAACGGCACCTTCATGATCGAGAACGGCCGAATCACCGAGGCCGTGACCAACATGCGATTCACCCAGGGATTTGTTGACGCGCTCGGCGAGGGCAAGATCCTGGGTGTGGCCGACGATGCCCGGTTCGCCGACTCGGAGTTTGCACCTGGCATCATGTATGTGCCGACGATGCGTCTCGGATCGTGGAACTTCACCGGTGGAGCGGAGGGCTGATGGCTCGACCAGACGATCTCGTGACGGCGGCACTGTTCACCGATCGTGACCTCGCCGATGAGGCGTGGGGCCGGTTGAGCGATGCCGACATCCCGGCTTCGGTGATCACCGAACCCGGCATGGTCGGTGCCTATCGCCTCAACGTAATGGTGCACCGAGAGAACCTCGACGAAGCCCAGCGCTTGATCGCAGACCTGGTGATTGGGAAGTGAGACACGAGACACGAGACACGAGACAGTCTCATGTCTCATGTCTCGTGTCCTAGGTCTGTCTTGCTACTTTCCCTGGGTCCGGTCGCCACCAGCGCGTATCGCTCATCATCGACGGAGGTATCCCAGAGGTCCGGGTCGCCTGACAGCGGGTAGTGCCCTATCTGGTTGAAGAGCGGAGCGAGCGATGCGGTCAGGTCTGTTGCCGCGATTCCTCCGTCGCCCCACCGGCCTTCGATCGCGACCAGACGGCCGTCGGGTTTGAGGAGGTCGGCCCAGCGACGGAGCGCCCCATCGGGATCGGCGAGAGCCCAAATGAGATGTCTTGCCAGCACGACGTCAAAGGAGCCGGGAGCGAGGTCGGGGTCGCACGCATCGCCGACAATGAATCGAATCGGCAGGTTCGCAGTCTTCGCTTTGCGCTGGGCCTGCTCCACCATCAGGGCGGACAGGTCGATACCGACAACATCGTTTCCTGCCTCGGCCACGAGGACAGAGAGCGACCCGGTGCCGCACCCCAGGTCGACAACGGAGCTTGGAGGCTCGGGCAGCCATGTGTCGAGTCGTCGTGACCACGCTGCTCGAACCAGCGCACTTGCCAGCCCGTGTTCGGATTCCTCGTCGAATGACGCTGCCTGGTTATCCCAGTACTCCGCAGTTCCGTACAAGCTTCGCCGATCGCGCATGCTGTCCCCGGTTGTGGTCCAGACCCAGACTCGCAGACAGATCGCGCCACACGCAACCGGCACCAACTGACGACTTGACGCGGCGCAAAGGAGAACGGCCCGGGACATCCCGGGCCGTCGTACTCAGCGATTCAGCTGCTCAGCCAACCGAATCAGCGTGGTCGTGGTCGTGGTCGTGGTCGTGACCGTCGTGGTCGTGGTCGTGACCGTCGTGGTCATCACCAGCGTTCTCGATCTCCTCGCGTACAGCGTCCATGTCGAGGCCCTCGATCTGACCGATCAGGTCTTCGAGTACATCTTCGGGGAGGGCGCCCGGCTGCGAGAAGACGCCAATCTTCTCTTTGAAGGCCATGAGCGTCGGGATCGAGCGGATCTGGAAGTAACCGGCAAGCTCCTGCTCTGCCTCGGTATCGACCTTGGCGAACACGACATTCGGATACTTCTCCGACACCGTCTCGTAGGTCGGGGCGAACATCTTGCAGGGGCCGCACCAGTCGGCCCAGAAGTCGACGAGAACAACGTCGTTGTTGAGGATGGTCTCTTCGAACGTGTCCTTCGTCAGGTTGATCGTTGCCATGCGGCTCATACTCCATTTCGTACGTGGTCTGGTTGTACAACGCTAATACCCCTGGGGGGTATTCCCACTCCCCGGCTCGATCGAGCCCAGATGCGCTGGCCCCGCAACTCCGTGATCGCCCGGATCACTCGCTTCAACCGGCGCGCCGGGACATCATTCCCACCGGGTGGAGCTTGAGGGCCGGATGGCGCCAACAATAGGCCGTTGGGCTCTATCTCAGCGAGCCCAACTGCCGTGTTATGGGGCAGATGCGGATAGGTATCGAACGGGATGGCGACGTTTCTCGGCGTGACGGTCGTGTAAGCGGGGCGCGCGTCGAGCCTGTCACGCGCTCGGACCCTCAATTCCAAGGAAGCACGGCGTGACCGATACGAAGGGCAGACGGTGAATCGGCTGGCCAAAGGTCTCGTCATGTGTGCCGGTGTGTTCGTCGCACTCAACATCGGCGGTTCGGACCAGGCGGACGCTCAGACCATCTCGGACTGGGGCAACGAGACGTGCCTCGAGTGCCATACCGAGCCGAGCCTTTCGACGGAGTTCCCCTCGGGGGAAACGCTCGACGTCACCATCGACGCGGACCGGTGGCACGACTCGATCCACGCTGAGTGGGATCTCAAGTGCATCCTCTGCCACACGGAGATCACTGCTATCCCTCACGATCCCCTTGCCTTCGACAACAGCCGTGAGTACGCGATTGCGAAGTCCGATGGGTGCGTTGTATGCCACCGCGAACAGGAGGTGGTCGACGACAGTGTTCATGCCCAGGCTCGAGAGGAGGGCGATCTCGAGGCTGCTGTGTGTTCGGATTGTCATGACCCCCACTACGCGACGGATCCCCCGAAGAGTCCGACGGAGATTCCGGAGACGTGCCGGACGTGCCATTCCGAGATCTATGACCGGTACACCGAGAGCGTTCACGGGAGCGCCCTGACCGATGGAAATTCGGACGTGCCGACGTGCACCGACTGTCACGGTGTCCACGAGATTGCCGGACCGAGCCGCGGTGAGTTCCACCTCTTCTCTCCGGAAGTCTGCGCTACCTGCCATGCGGACGAGGAGTTGATGGACAAGTACGGGATCAACACGGACGTGTTCAACACCTACGTGGCGGACTTCCACGGACGGACGATCACGCTGTTCCAGGAGATCACTCCGGATCAGGACACGAACGCCCCAGTGTGCATCTCGTGTCACGGCGTTCACGACATTCAGCCGGCGGACGAGGCTGGAAGTTCGGTGGCGAAGGAGAACCTCCTGGCGACGTGTCAGCACTGTCACCCCAATGCGGAGGCCGGGTTTCCGGAGGCTTGGATGAGCCACTACTCCGCCAGCACTGATGAGTGGCCGCTCGTCTTCTACGTGAGGCTGTTCTACCGGATCCTCATTCCGCTCGTGATCGGCAGCATGATCATCTACGTGGCGATCGATCTGATCGGGCGTCTGAGGAGGAGAAAGGAGAGCGTCGCATGACCGACGATTCCGCCGGGCGCCGTTTTCCGAGATTCACGAGGTCGGATCGTCTCGAGCACTGGGTTCAGGTCATCGCGTTCACCGGTTTGGCAATCACCGGGCTCATCCAGATGTGGTCGGAGTCCCCGTTTCCGAAGGTGATCATCACCGGCCTCGGTGGCATCAACAGCACTCGGTTCATCCACCGAACGCTCGCGATCGCGGTGCTGATCGCCACGGCCTACCACCTAGGAACGGCCGGATATCGCTTCTTCGTGAAACGAATCGGCAAGCAGATGCTTCCAGATCTGAACGACGTGCGAGCTGCCGCCCATTCGGTCTCGTACAATCTCGGCTTCCGCGGCGATCCAGCGATGGAGGGGAAGTTCACGTTCGCCGAGAAGGCCGAGTACTGGTCGATCATCTGGGGCACGGTCATCATGGCAATAACGGGTTTGATGATGTGGAACCCGGTTGCCACGACGAAGATCCTTCCGGGTGCATTCATCCCAGCGGCGAAGGCTGCGCACGGCGGCGAGGCGATCCTTGCGATCCTAGCGATCCTGGTGTGGCACACCTACTTCGTGCACGTGAGGCGTTTCAACCGGTCGATCTTCACCGGGTACCTCGGTGAGGAAGAGATGCTCGACGAGCACCCGATTCAACTCGCGGCGATCGAGTCGGGCGATGACACGATCACGATTCCGCCGGAAACACTCAAGCGGCGGCGGCGAGTGTTCTTCCCGGTGTACGCAGCGATCGTCGTCTTGGCGGCAGCGTCCGTCCTGGTGTTCTTGTCCTACCAGGAGATCGCGATCACGACCGTTGATCCGCCAGATACAGTCGTCGAGATCTACACGCCCTATGTGCCGTAGGCCCACCCCCGACGGCGGGCTCAGCCCCAACCTATTCATTCGCGACGCCGTTGCTCGCATCCCTGTCGCGAGATCGGCAGAGGTCATCTTGCTAAGCTTTCCCTACCAGGGAGGGTTCTAGTGGCGAACGACGAACCACCGGCCGATACGCCTGCACCCGAAACGCCGTCCTCAGAGCCGGATCCCGCTGAACCGGCCGTCGAGGCGAGAAGCCTCTATCGCCACCCGCTGGCCGCGGTCGGTGGTGCTCTGGTACTCGGTGGCACGCTCGTATTCGTGTTGCTCGTCGGTATCGACCTGACTTCGGGCGGCGAGAACGCTTACCGATCGCTCGTCACGTATTTCGCGGTTCCTGCGGTTGCCCTCATCGGCATTCTCTTGTTCTTGCTGGCGATGCGCATCCAGGTGGTGAATGCAAGGAAGCGGGGGGAAAACGTTCGGTTCAACCTTCGTATTGAACCTTCGAACCCGAAGTACATGCGAAACCTGTGGCTCTTCCTTGGACTGGGAGTTGTGATTCTGATCACCACCGGGTGGGCGGGCTTCAAGGGCTACGAAACGACGGACTCCGTGGCCTTCTGCGGCGAGACCTGCCACACGGTCATGGGACCCGAGAACACCACGTACCAGAACTCGCCGCACGCACAAGTGCCGTGCGCAGAGTGCCACATCGGCTCGGGTGCCTCATTCTGGGTCCGGTCGAAGATCGACGGAATCCGGCAAGTCGTCAAGACCATGACCAACACCTATGACCGTCCAATAGCGACTCCGGTCGAAAGTCTCCGCCCGGCGCAACAGACGTGCGAGCAGTGCCACTGGCCGAGCCAGTTCTACGGTCGGAAGCTGATCACCCAGCACTACTTCCGATCTGACGAGCCGAACTCTCCCTGGACGATCAGCCTGGCGGTCAACGTTGGCGGTGGAGAGGGGACACAAGATGCCGGGAGCGATGGGATCCACTATCACATGCTCGCCGGGAAGACGATCGAGTATCTCGCGATCGACGAAAAGCGCCAGGTGATCCCGTGGGTACGCGTAACTCGCGACGACGGCACCGTCAGTGTGTTCTCGGATCCCAACATTCCGTACCCGGATCCTGAGGGCTCTGATGCTGATCTTCGCGTCTTCGACTGCGTGGACTGCCACAACCGGCCGAGCCACAAGTTCCTGCCGCCTGCCGTTGCGGTCAACGACGCAATTGTGGTCGGAAGCATCTCGCGCGACCTCCCATTTGTCCGGCGAAACGGACTCGAGTTGCTCAACGCTCCGTACGAGACTCAGGACGAGGCTGAAGAGGCAATCCGATCAGCGCTCACGGCCTTCTACTGGGAGACGTACCCCGATCGCGCCGATGAGCTCGCTGGAGAGATCGAGCGCGCCGCCGACACGCTGATCGACATCTATGCCAACAACTTCTTCCCTGAGATGGAGACCGATTACCGGGCGCATCTCAACAACCTGAGTCACTTCGTCAACGAAGGCTGCTTCAGGTGCCACGGGTCCGACATGGTCGACGAATCAGGGAACACGATCACGAAGGACTGTGATTCGTGCCACACAATCGTGGCGCAGGGACCCTCAGAGAATCTCAGCGACCTGGAGCAGAACCTCACCGGCCTCGAGTTCGTTCACCCGGTTGACATCGGCGAGCAGTGGCGGGAGATCAACTGCACCGGATGTCATACACCGGAACAGGGCTACTAGGAGGTCCGGACGAGGAGATCCCGACGCTCGATTCCGGTTCCCCGAACACAAGGATGTGCCGGTTCGGGTGGAGTTGTTCGCCGGGGGTCTGCTCAATGCCGGGTCGGAGCGCCTCGATCGTACGATCGACAGTCCACCCGCCATCCATCCAGCCCACGGGGAGTCCGGGGGGTTCTGGCCGTTCGGCCCTATGTCCCCGTGATCTGCCCGAATACCGTGTTGTCGCGACAAGGTGCGGGCGAGAGCGCGCCGAGTGGAGATAGGACCGCAGCGATGCAACACAGGCTGAAGGCGGCTGAGACGCGAAGTGTGTCCGGCCCTACCGATTCCGGTGTGCCTACATGATCTGGCGGCAAATCGTCGGCCGTGGGACGTTTGCAGGTGGCGTAACCCTCGTTGCGCTGCTGGCGGCCGGTTGTACCTCAGGCGGGACTGCATCATCCGATGAGGTGCCTGCACCGGCAACCACGGTCGTCAGCAATGCTGCGTTCGCCGGGTGCTCGGAGTGTCACTTCGACCTCGACGAAGTCGGGCCGAGCGACCGTCCTGCGACTGTGATCTTTGACCACTCCGACCACGACGCAGCGTCCGACTCGGTCGGCTGTGGCTCGTGTCATCCGGTCGAGACGCACGTCGATGAGACAACCATCAAACCGGCGATGGACACGTGTTTCGACTGCCACGGCCTCGACGCTGTCGCGCCCTTGCCCTGCTCGTCGTGTCACCCCCTCTCGGTGGTTCCCAGGCCACCGAGCCATACGGACCCGGCCTGGGCCAGAGGGCACGGGATCGGCCTCCCCGATCCGGACCCAACGTGCACGTCCTGCCACCAGGAAGAGCAGTTCTGCGACACCTGCCACGGTCTTGAGATGCCCCACCCCGAGGGCTGGTACGAAGCCGAGCACGCCGGAGCGTTCCTGGAGGCTGGAGAGGACGGTTGCGTCGCGTGTCATGGGTCCGCTGAGACCGGGCAGGCGCGGAGCGACTGCGACACGTGCCACCATCCCGAAGGCGTTCAAAGCGACCCCTGGGCCACCGCCCACGCCGATGTCGTCAGCACCGAAGGCGGAGAGTCGTGTTCCACCTGTCATGTCCAGCCGGACTTCTGCACTGCGTGCCACGGTGTGGAGTTGCCACATCCGGAGGGCTGGTACGAAGCCGATCATGCGATTGCCGCCTTCGAAGACGAAGGTGACAGCTGCGCGACGTGTCACGTGTCCGGCGAGGGCGACGAGGTGCAGAACGAGTGCGACACGTGTCACCATCCCGAAGGTGATCCAGAACAGCCCTGGCTTCTCGCGCATCCCAATGTCGTGAAATTCGGAGATGCGACGTGCTTCTCGTGCCACGCACAGACGACCTGTGCCGAGTGCCACACCGACGGAGCTACCGATTTCGAAGATGATCGGATGCGTTTCGTGGATCAGTGGCTCAGGCGTCAGTCATGAGTGAATCGGGCGATGGCACGCGGTTCCTGACGGTTGGCCGCGAGCGCACGACGCAGTGTTCCGGTTGCCGCCACGAGCGTTAGAGTCGCTCCAATTGCCGTCTCGGTGTGCGACGGACCGAATGCGGGGAGAAGTGGTGAGCCATACGGTGGTGCAGCGGCACCGTGAGAGCGCGACGAGCGGCAGTCATGCTCTCGGCGGGTTCAAAGGGCAGCGCCGGTGAGCGATCCGCGTTCGGCTTCGACTCCCGACGAGGAGACCGATCCGCTCTCCGGGGACGTGGCCGCTGCGCCGCTGGTAGTACTGAATGGAGTCGGGGTCCGGATGGGGTCGACGCAGATCCTGCGCGACGTGAATCTCGAGGTCGGACCGGGCGAAGTCGTCGGACTGTTCGGGGCGAACGGTGCCGGCAAGACCACAGCTCTCCGACTGATCGCAACGCTGATACGGCCGGCGCAGGGAGTGGGAACAGTGCTTGGAGCCGATCTGGCGTCGTCGGATCGGTACGACGTACGTCGGCGGATCGGCATGGTCGGTCACGTTCCCGGACTCTTCCCGGAACTCACTCTGGCCGAGAATCTTCAATATGCAAGTCGTGTTGCCGGTGTGCCGATCGATCGCGTCCCGGAAGCGCTTGGAGCGGTGGGCCTTGCCGGCGCCGCGGACCGGCTCGCAGGTGCATCATCGCACGGGATGCAGCGTCGCACTGAGTTCGCCAGGGAGCTGATGATCGATCGATCGCTGCTCCTGCTCGACGAGCCGCATTCCGCTCTGGATCGCAATGCGGTCGACCTCGTCGAGGGGCTGATCGAGCGGAAAGCAGCTGAGGGGGGAGCGGTGATCGTCGTGTCCCACGACCGGGATCGCATCAACGCCATCGCGCATCGGAGCGTCGAGCTGGTCGGAGGGACGCTGACATGACGGCAGGATTCTGGCATCAGGTTCGCGCCGTGGTCGACCGCGATCTCCTCAGGGAGCGTCGCAGCGGCGACGTCCTGTGGATCACGATCCCATTCGGAGCGCTCGCCTTGCTTCTCGTTCCGCTCGCGGTCGGGACCGATGCCGAGCTCCTCCGCGAAATCGGCGTTGGCATGTACTGGGTGATTGTGATGCTCTTCGGTGTGCTGGTCGCCGTCGGGAAGGCGTCGAAAGAGACGATTCCGCAGCAAGATGCGTCGTCGCTCCTCGGGCTCGATCCGGCGGCCGGATTCATCGGGCGGACCACCTCCTCGGCAATTCTCCTGTTGGCATTCGAGGTGGTGGTCGGAGTTGTTGCGGTCGGGCTCTACAACATCGACGTGCTCGGGCCCGGATGGCTGATTCTGACCATGGTCATCGCTGCAATCGGTCTTGCGCTGCTCGGAACGCTGACCGCCTCAATCGTGAACAGCACCAGCGCAGGAACGGCGCTGGTGCCGCTTCTCGTGGCCCCGTTGTCGGTCCCACTCCTGCTCGGAGCGACCCAGGCCTACGACGGCTTGCGGTATGGCCACGCTATTGTTTCCTGGGTGTTGCTCATGGTCGCTGTTGCGACGGTGGTGGCCATGATCGGGGTATTAACAGCGAGACCCCTACAGGAGTCCTGATGGCTGTGATCGCGCGGAGTAGCCGGTGGCCGTGGATAGCGATTGGCATCTCGTTGATCGTGTCGCTCACCATGGCGATGACGAGTCCTGCGGACGACGTGCAGGGCGATCTCGTTCGCATCATGTACGTCCACGTCCCGTCTGCCTGGCTTGCGTACACCGCGTTCTTCGTGACCTTCCTCGGGAGCCTCGTCTACCTCGTCACTCGAAACATCAAGGCCGATCGCGTGGCGGCGGCGAGTGCTGAGATCGGAGTCTTTTTCACGGGCCTCGCTCTTGCCCTCGGGATGATCTGGGCAAAGCCGACCTGGGGAGTCTGGTGGACGTGGGACGCTCGGCTGACGTTGACGGCGATCATGTTCTTCGTCTATCTCGGCTATCTGGCGCTGCGGCGGACCACTGATGATCCCGTCATGCGTGCATCGAGAGCCTCAGTTCTCGGTGTTCTCGGCGCGATCCAGATTCCGATCGTCCACTTCTCCGTCGTCTGGTGGCGCACGCTGCACCAGCCGCCGTCGATCATCCGCCCGGACGGGCCGTCGATCCAGGATCCGATGATGCTCGCCACGCTGATCATCAGCGTGATCGCGTTCACCGTCGTGTACGTGGCGCTCATGGTCAAACGCATCGAGCTGATTCACCTTGACGATGAGCGTCGGGCCGCTGAGGATTCACCCGACCGGCCGGTCGCTGGTGAGGCCGTGACCGTGCCGGAATTGGGGGGTGGCTGATGACGGATTGGAGTTGGGTCGCGTTCGCTTACGCCGTTGCGTATGGCAGTCTTGCGGTCTACAGCGCGTCCATCATTGTGCGCATGAGAAATGCTCGCCGGGCAATCGGAAGGGTCGAATGAAGCGCTACTGGAAGTTCATTGTTCCGGCTGGGATCGTCGTGGTCGTGCTGGTGGTGCTCATCGTGAGCCTGAATGCGAGCCTCGTCTATTTCAACACGCCGACCGAACTCGCCGAACTGGACGCCGGCGACGATCGGCTTCGTCTCGGCGGACAAGTCGTGCCCGGCAGCGTTGCCGACAGCACGACCGGCGTTACGTTCGAGGTTACAGATGGCCGGGAAGCGGTCATGGTCGTCTACACCGGCGCACCTCAGCAGCTCTTCCAGGAGGGCATCGGGGTTGTCGTCGAGGGGACGTGGGATGGGAGTCAATTCCATTCGAGCACCATGCTGGTGAAACACGACGAGACGTACGGCACCGACGAAGGTGAATACGACCCCGATCATCCCTACGGAGACGGATCGGACGAAGCGTGATTGCGTTCTTCGGTTATGTCTCGATCCTGGTCGCGCTCGTTTCGGCGGTGGCCCTCGTCGTCCAGGGCATCCGTGTCTCTCAGGATCCGACACCCGATCCGGCGCGCCTGAAGATCCCGGCCTACGGTCTCGCGATCGGTGGAGTTGCTGCCTTCTCCATCCTCGAGATCGGCATCCTGCTCCACGACTTCAGCGTGGCCTACATCGCGAAGAACACGGCGCTGGGCACGCCGTTCATCTTCCTGTTCGCCGCCGGCTGGGCGGCGCTCGAGGGAAGCGTCGTGCTGTGGGGCCTCATGCTCTCCGTGTTCACGTGGCTGGTGTGGCGAACCGTCAAGTCCGGCGACGGGCTCGGCGTACTGGCGCTGGGGATCATCGGTGCGGTCGCGGTGTTTTGGTTTGGACTTATGGCGACCGCCGCGAATCCCTTCTCTGTCTGCACGGAAGTCGTGAACGGCTTCTGCTCGCAGACGTCGTGGTTCCCGCTCGCGACAACCGCAGCGCCGGCGGACGGGGTCGGTCCGAATCCGCTCCTTGCGAACCACATTCTGATGGCAGTCCACCCGCCGCTTCTCTACGTCGGGTATGTCGGTTTCACGGTGCCTTTTGCGTTCGCAATCTCAGCGCTGATCCGGTCAGAACGCGAGCGGACGTGGCTCGAGCGGACCCATCGCTGGTCGCTGGTCGCCTGGATCTTCCTCACGGCAGGCATTCTGTTGGGCGGCTGGTGGAGCTACGAGGTGCTCGGATGGGGCGGGTATTGGGCGTGGGATCCCGTTGAGAACGCAGCGCTCCTTCCGTGGATTTCGGCTACGGCATTCATTCACTCCGCTGTTGTGCAGCGGCGGCGGTCGGTGCTCCAGGCATGGAACTACGTCCTCGTAATCATGACCTTCGCCCTCACGATCTTCGGGACGTTCCTCACGCGATCCGGCGTCATCGCGTCGGTTCACGCGTTCGCCCTCTCGAGCGTTGGGCCGCTCCTGCTTGGATTCTTGGGCGTCATCTTGATCGGATCCTTTGGACTGTTTGCCATGCGGTCGGACGTTGTGGCTTCCTCTCCACGCCTCGATTCCTTGGTTTCGCGCGAGGGTTTCATTCTCGTGAACAGTCTCTTGATGACACTGTTCGGCTTCACCGTCTTGTTTGGGACGATGTATCCACTGCTCGTCGAAGCGTTCACGGGACGCGAGGTTGCCGTCGGACGGCCATTCTTCGACCGGGTCGCCGTCCCGATCGCCGTCCTGGTGCTCCTCGCTATCGGAACTGGGGCCACGGCGCCGTGGCGTGTGGCGACCGGAAAGGTGCTGTGGCAGCGGACGAGGGTCGGCCTCAACGTCGGCCTGGCCAGCGCCGCACTCACCGTTCTAGCAGGGGTGCGGTCGGTTGGGGTTGTGGCGGTCGTTGGGCTCGCCGGATTCGTGATCGGCAACATGGTGGCCTTCTACTTCCACCAGGCTGGGAGAGCGCATCGCGGGGGCAAGTCGTGGCCTGCGGCTCTGTGGTCGACGGTCCGCAACGAAAAAGGTTTCTGGGGAGGGCAGGTCGCCCATATCGGCGTGGCGCTCAGCGTTGTGGCGATAGCAACGACATCGGTCCTCGCCACCCGAACCGAGATTCCCCTTGTCGTTGGCGAGACGGCCATCGTCGAGGGCTACTGCGTCGAATATCTTGAGAGCTTCTCGAGGGTCGAGCCGGAACGCAACGTCGCCGGGGCGAGAGTCGCCGTCCTCGACGTCACATGCTCCAACACCCGGCAGGTGCTCGAGCCGAGGTTGCATGAGTATCCGAAGTTCGGCCAGGTGATCACGACCCCGCAGGTGTGGACGACCTGGTCCGACGACGTCTATCTGTCTCTCGCCGCACTCGATGAGAGCGGGATCCGCCTCAAGGTGTTGATTTTTCCGTTCCAGTGGCTGTTGTGGGTCGGGGGCTCCATCATCGTTGCGGGCGGTGCACTCGCTCTCGGTCGGAAACCCAAGAGGCCGGTCGCAACGTCAGAACGGAATGAACATTCGGAGCCGGTCGATGCCTGACCGGGGCAAGGGACTCCTGTGGCTTGTTGTGCCGGTGATCGCTCTCGGTGTGCTTGTTGTCGGCCTGTGGCCCGGCAATGATCCCACGCCGGATCCCGAAGCGCGGGCCTACAACCTGTCGATCCGTCTCAAGTGCCCCATATGCGCCGGCGAGTCGATTGCGGGATCTCAGACCGATCTTGCCAAGGACCTGCGCGCGCGGATCGACGACGAGATTGCCGCAGGGAGTACGGATGACGAGATCATCGCCATGTTCGTTGCGAGCTACGGTGAGCAAGTCCTTCTCGACCCCCCGAGCACCGGTTGGGGAGCCGCGCTCTGGGCGGTGCCGCTCGGTGTGCTCATCATCGGTGGAATTGCCATATTCGGTTTGCGGCGGAAAGACCGCGAGCCGGTGGGAGTAGAGAAGTGAAGGCTGCACGTATCACCGACCAGATCGCCCAGGTGGACCGGGATCTCGCAGAGATCGACGAGCAGGTTCAGCTCGGCGAACTCGACGAGGGCACGGCGGAGCGTCTGCGGTCGGTCTACCAATCGGAGCGAACATCCCTCGAGGAACAGCTCGCGTCGATCGAGGCGAGCGGTGCGGTCCCCGACGACACGGCAGATGCCGGCGACGTGCCTGCACGACAGGGCCGTTCAAAGGGGCGGTCGATCGCCGGAACTGCGATCGTGGGGGTTGCGCTGATCGCGGTCGCGTTGATCGCCGTGTTCTCGCTCCAGGAGAGGACACCCGCCGGCGAGATGTCGGACGGAGTGGCAACGGAGGCGGCCACGGAGGTGCTGGAGGGCGAGACCGCTGTTGACCTCGACTCTGTGACTGCGGAACAGATGGAGGTCGTCGTCGCTCAGAACCCGGACATTCCGGGGATGAGAGTCGCTCTTGCGGATCGTTACCTGGAGGAGGGCAACCTCGAAGGTGCGCTCTATCACTACGAGATTGCGCTCGAGCAGGAACCCGATGAACCATCGACGGTGGCCTGGGTGGGCTGGCTCACCTTCTTGTTGGGTGATCCCGCGAGCGCCGAGCCTTACGTTGTTCGCGCCATCGAGCTTGAGCCCGAGTACCCCCAGGCATATTGGTTCCTCGCCAACATTCGGTACGAATCCGGCAATCTCGAGGGCACGATCGTGCCGCTTGAGAAGCTGTTGACCTATGAGATTCCTGAGGAGATACGAGTGGAAGTAGAGGCGATGCTGACGGAGGCTCGCGGATGAGCAACCGCCTCTTCTGGTTGGTCATCGCAGGCGGACTCATCGTTGTGGTGGTCGGCGTCGCCCTGGCCGGAAGCCTCGGCTCCGACCCAACGGTCGTCGGGTCGGCGCTCATCGACAAGCCGGCACCCGAAATCGTGGTCGATCAGCTCGACGGGGACGGCGAGGTGGCCTTGTCCGATTACCCGGGCGATGTCGTCGTCGTCAACTTCTGGGCCTCGTGGTGCACCGGATGCCGATTGGAGCACGACGCCCTCAACTCTGCTGCCGCTCAGTACGCCGATTTCGACGTGACATTCCTCGCCATCAACACCCAGGACGAGCAGGGCCAGGCGCTTTCGTACCTGAACCGGTACGGGATGAGTCCGGAGACGGTCTACGGCCTCGACGAGGGATCGCGTGCCGCGTTTTCGTACGGTGTGGCCGGCCTCCCCGAGACGTTCTTCATCGATCGAGATGGCAATGTCGTCGGCAAGGTCATCGGGCCGGTGAACTACGACCTCCTCGCGAGGACGATCGACCGTGTGCTCATCGGTGAGGAAATCGAGTCCGTCAAGACCGGTGAAACTGACAGCGGGGCGGAGCAACCCCCGGGTTAGGTCGCGGGTCGAGGAAGAATCAACCGGCCCGATCGGAGCGGGTGGTCGATCACTTCGATCGGGTATTGATAAACCTCGGACAACCTCGTCGACGTCAGTACTTCCTCGGCGCTCCCATGAGCGGACAGCGTTCCCTCGCTCAGAAGAAGAACGCGGTCGAAGCTCGTTGCGAGGTTGAGATCGTGGAGGACCGCAACGACCGTTCGTCCGCCGTCGGCGAGTGCGCCGATCATCTCCACGACCATCTGCTGGTGGCGGATGTCGAGAGCTGTTGTTGGTTCATCGAGCAGCAGGAGAGGGGTGTCCTGAGCGAGGACGCGCGCAATGGCCGTGCGTTGGCGCTCACCGCTCGACAGGCTCGATACAGATCGTCCCCCCAGACCGCCGAGATCGACCGCGTCGAGTGCCGACGCGACGCTGTGTTGATGTTCGGCACGTCCGATCGATGGGTTGGCTCGGTGGGCATAACGTCCCATAGCGACCACCTGCTCCACGGTGAACGCAACATCTTCGGCTTGATGCTGTCCGAGCACGGCTCGTCTTGTAGCAAGGTCTGAGATGGACAAGTGTGTGGCATCGACGGTGTCGTAGGCAATACTTCCAGCGGTCGGCCGAAGCTCTCCCGCCAGAAGCCGTAGGAGTGTTGATTTCCCGGCCCCGTTCGGACCGACGATTGCGAGGCGGCTCCCTGGATCGGCCGCGAAGCCGACGGGCCCGACCAAACGCGTCCCGTTGATGTCGAAGCGCACCGCGGATGCATGGACCTTCATGTGGTGCTCCTCCGCAAGAGCATCCAAGCGAGAAACGGCCCCCCGATGGCCGCCGTGAGCAGCCCGAGAGGAATCTCAGCAGGTGCGGCCAGCGTTCGCGCGAGCGTGTCAATCACAACAACGGCAATTGCTCCGGCGATGACCGATCCCGGAATGAGTGTGCGATGTGCGGGGCCGATCAACGGTCGGAGCACGAACGGCACGAGGAGACCGACAAACCCGACAACTCCTCCAAGCACCACCGAGGCGCCGACTGCGACACCCACGATCCCGACGATTGTCGGGACGAGGCGGGCCGTATTGAAGCCGAGGTGGGTCGCCTCCCGATCACCGAGGGACATCAAGTCGAGCCCGGGACCGTATCGCCACAGCATTACGAGAGCAGGAACGAGAACGATCGTCGTCACCACGAGGATTCTCCACGTGGTACCGGACAGCGTTCCGAATACGAAGAACAGAAGTGTGGGCACCCGGGGGCTGTCGATGATCAGGACGAACATTCCGGTCCAAGCCAGAAGGGCGAACCCGAATGCGACGCCGGCCAGTATGAAGCGGTCGGGCCCAGTTCTCGCCCGGAGAGCGGCGGACCCGACACCGAACATGGCTCCTGTCAGCGCGGCGAAGAACACCGGGATGAACGGGAATCCTCCGACGGGGGTGATGGCGAAGCCGATGGCGGCGCCGACTCCGGCTGCCGATGAGTAGCCGAGCAGGTGGGCATCAGCCAGTGGTGTCCGGAACGTTCCCTGGAGAACTGCGCCAACGCTTGCCAGTGTTGCGCCCAGCAGCGCCGCGCCGAGGACCCGCGGGAGGCGGATCGAAGACAGAACTCGATCGGTCACCTCACCGGGTGTGTTCGACGTTGACCGGGAGATCCACCCGACGATCTCGCTCGGGCTGATCGCGAACGCTCCGAGCATGAGGGAAACGGTCATCACCCCGATCAGAACAACGATTCCGAGTCCGAACCAGACACGGTTGTGTGCCGGCGAGCGCCTGTCGATCACGGTGCGACTGTCAGCAGTGCCAGATCGCTGGCCAGGAGAGCGATTGATTCAGCTATGCGTGGGCCGAAGGTCAAGAAGTCTCCCTCGGGATAGGCAAACACGGCGCGACTGCTTCCCGCGGGAGTAGCCGCCACGCCTGGGATCGAGAGAAGGCCCTCGATGCCGCCGAGGACCTCGTACCCCTCGGCGGGAACGACAATTACCTCGGGCGCAGCTGCGACGAGTGCCTCAGGGGTGACGTCAACTGTTCCCACCACCCCCGCTTCTGTGCCGGCGTCGAGGCCGCCGGCGGCAACGATCACGGGCACTGTTGTCATGCCCGATCCGAACAGGAGCATGACGTCCGGACCCCTTGTGTAGACGAAGGCGACCCTCGGTGCCGCTGTGCCTTCATCAAGACCGGCCGAGGCTGCCGCGATTTCGGTTCGCATCCGACCAATGAGATCGGCGGCGGGTTCCGTCGCGCTCAGAAGTATGCCGAGGTCCGTGACCTTGTTGTAGAGCCCTTCGAACGTGGTCGGCACGTCCAAAATCGCCACCGGGACTCCGGCCGCACGGATCTGCTCGATCGTTGCGATTGGCGCCGTCTGGGCATCTCCAATCACGAGTGTCGGATCGTGCTTGAGGACGCCTTCGGCAGTTAGGAACCGGCCAAGGCCTGCCTTCGGGAGAAGGGCGGCTGCTTCGGGCGCAACAGTCGTGACATCGGTCGCCACGATCGAGTCGCCGAGACCGAGTTCGTAGACAAATTCGGTGAGATCGCCGCTCAGGGTCACGATCCTCGTCGTGTCCGGCGCTTCAACGGCAACTCCGTCGAAGCCCACGAAGACACTTTCGGCAGCCACCGTGGTTTCGGCCGCGCCATCGGCACAGCCGGAAGCGACGATGGCACCCACGAGCACGGTCGCAGCCATCGCTGGAAACGCGGCGCCCAACGTCACGACGAAGGGCAGCCGACCCGTGCCGACGTCATCATGCCGCAGAACATCTCGCGTGTCACCATCCAGACGCCGTCGACGAGGACTGCATCACCCGACAGGTCGGTGTACGTGGGTGTCCCGCCGAAGAGCAGGTCGTATTGCACTACGGCTACCTCGCCGTCGATTGTGATGGCGGTCGGAGCGAGGGCGATGCCTCCCATCAACTCACCTGTCTCCTGGTACGTGGCGACTGTTTCCTCGAGCCCGGTGAGATCCACGACGTAGGGGGCCTTCTCTTCATACGTTGTGTCACTGGAGAAGACGACCTGATACGCAAGCACGACACCATCAACATCGGGGTCCTCGCCGACAACGACTCCGCCGGTAGTGGTCGTGGTGGGCGGGACGGTCGTGGTGGTCGAAGTGGTTGTGGTAGCCGGCACCGTTGTGGTGCTCGTGGGCGCAGCCGGTTCGGCGGTTGTTGTCGTCTGCGGTTGAGCCGCTGTCGCGGTTGACTCGACGGTATCTCCGTTCGAACAGGCGGTGGCGATGATCGCCAACGCGAACACGAGGAAAAAGTATCGCTTCAAGAAATGCCTCCTGGCTTGAGCCAGGATTCTTCCTCCACATCTTCCCGACACCAAGTCGGCGATTCCCACGGTGCGCTCATCCGGCTGCACATCGAGGTCTGCGAAGCTGCCGGCTGAGGATGCCGCTGGCTGTGGGTCGATTGCCATCCGGCCAATTGGCAGGAAGCGCCAGAGGACGGGCCGTTGCCCAACCCGTTTCGGACGACCGGTCCCGATGATGGAGTGCGACTGGCCGCCGCGTGGCGGCCGCTCCGATCCTCAACCCGCCGAACGGAGTACGCTTACCCAATGGCGGAATGGAATCGGTACACCGTGCACCTCGCGGTGCTGGCGCTTGTCGTCGCGTCGACGCTGATCGGCGTTACCTCCCCTGTACAGAGTTCGGCGATGTCGGCCAAACCCCCGGCCGCCTACACCCCACCGTTCCCGGTGGTCTACCCGATCGACGCACCCCGCCAGTTCGCCGACACGTTTGGCACCGCTCGCGACGGGGGAGACCGGCTTCATCAAGGTGGCGATCTCTTCGCTCCGAAGATGGCTGCGGTGCTTGCGACGGCTCCTGGTCGGGTCAGCGCCGTTGATTGGTCCCTGTCCGGTGGCTTCTACATTGAAGTCACGCACGCCGGCGGATGGCGCAGCCGGTATCTCCATCTGAACAACGACACTCCCGGCACCGACGACGGTCTCGGGTTCGGGATCGCTGAGGGGATCGGCGCGGGAACGAGCGTCGCTGCCGGCCAGGTGATCGGCTACGTGGGCGACAGCGGAAATGCAGAGTCATCGAGTCCGCACCTCCACTTCGAACTGCGGATGCCCGACTGGACCCCGGTCAATCCATATCCGTTTGTCATTGGACGTTCGTCCGAGACGACGCTTTACGTGCTCCCGGAACTCTCCGGCGATCCGATCGTGAGCGGCGTCGAGGTCGTCGGGCACATTGATCCAGGCACGGGTTTCAACGGTGATGTGTGGGCGCACCGTGATGTTGCCTACGTTGCGACGATCGGGTTGGGTGAGATATGTCCCGCGGGCGGTGTTCGGATGTACAGCGTCATCGACCCTTCGGCTCCGGAGGAGCTCGGTGTGATCGCCGACGGTCATGAAGCCACCCGTACCGAACGTGTGTGGGCCGGGTCGATGGAGACCGATCGTTTCACTGGAGACATCGCCGTCGTTGCACACCGGGCGTGTGACGGGGCCGGTCCCGAAGCGCTCCGCGGTTTCACGGTGTACGACGTATCCGATCCGGTCAACTCGGCGGCTATCGGTTCGTACAGCACCGGGCCTGAGACGGCCGGCGTCGAGGACTTCGACGTCTTGGTCGACGACGGGCGTGTGGTTGTGGTTGCGGCGGTCCCAAATTCGCTGCTCGATCACATGAGGAGCCTCGGTGATGTTCGTTTTGTCGACATCAGTGACCCGATGAACCCTGCCGACATCGTGGACTGGGACTTCCGGCGGGATGCAGATCCCGTCGACCGGGACGAAGCAACCGACGGTGCCGATCCGCGGGACCTGTACGCCAGCGGCGTCACCCTTGACCCCGAGGGCGGGCGTGCGTTCGTGTCCTTGTGGGATGCCGGTGTCGTCGTACTCGACGTCTCCACCATTGAGAACCCGGAGACGGTGGGGTGGACGGGATCGCTCGGCCATTCGGAGGGGAAATCGGGTTCGACGTTGTTCAGCGCCGAGCTTCAGACGCTGGTCGTCAACCATGAGGATCTCGACCCGCTCGACGATGGCGAAGATCAGACTTCGAAGACGTGGGGTGTGCAGACGGTGTTCGACGTCGGCACGCGCGAGCGGCCGGTGTTCGTCACGAAGTTTTCGGTCGACGACGCCCTGCCGGATGAAGACGGGCAGGTCTCGCTCGGTGGCATCTACTCGGTCGGGGACTCGCTTGCCGAAGGCCGCTACGCCTACAGCGCATGGCTCGCCGGGGGTCTCCGTGTCGTGGATCTCTCGAACCCGAGCGAGCCGACCGAGGTCGCCTCGTTCGTCCCACCCGCAGCAATCGATCCGTACAAGCAGTTCGTCTCGCCTAATGGCGTCATCAAACTGCCGTTGGTCGGGTCGGTTGCGATGGACAACGGAGTGATCTACGTCTCGGATGTCAACACCGGCCTCTGGGTCCTCCGTCTCGTCGACGGGCCCACGAACGCCGAATAGCCGGCGGCCGCCTCCGCCGCACGGCCGCCGAGAGCCGCTCGGAGGGCCGATGAATGGCCGCTCGCCGGGCACCGGTACCATCCACCTGTTCGCCGATTGAAGAGGAGCGTCCCGTGCCGTCCGAAGCCGACTACCGCCTGCCCCGCACCGTCATCCCGAGCCACTACGAACTCACGCTGACCCCCGATCTCGGCGAGGCGAGTTTCGCCGGGCACGTGGCGGTGGACGTTGCGGTCGTGGAACCGGTCTCCGAGATCGTCCTCAATACGGCCGAGTTGACGCTGCACGACGCGACGCTCATCAACAGCGACGGGCAGCAGTTGGGGGCTACCGTCGAGACCGATGAGGAAGCCGAACGGTCGACACTCCGCCTCGATGGGACCGCGGCGGCGGGTGCGTGGAAGCTCGAGATTTCGTTTGACGGGATCCTGAATGACGACCTCCGGGGTTTCTATCGGTCCGTCTACACCGATCCGAACGGCGTGGACAAGACCATTGCCACGACCCAGTTCGAGGCGACCGAGGCACGCCGGGCCTTCCCGTGCTGGGACGAACCCGACCTGAAGGCGACCTACGGCGTCACGCTCATTGTCGACGACGGCCTGACAGCCATCTCGAACGGCGCAGAAGCCGAACGGACAGACGCCGGTGGCGGGAAGGTCGCCGTCCGCTTTGTGGACACCATCAAGATGTCGACCTACCTCGTCGCCTTCATCGTTGGTGAACTCGACGTCACCGATCCCATCGATGTCGACGGAATCCCGCTGCGGATCGTGTACCCGTCCGGGAAGGGAAACCTCACCGGCTTCGCTCTCGATGCTGCCGCTCACTCCCTGCGCTACTACGCCGAGTACTACGACATCCCGTACCCGGGCGGGAAGATGGACAAGATCGCCATCCCCGACTTCGCGTGGGGTGCGATGGAGAACATGGGCGCTGTGACGTACCGGGAGACGGCGTTGCTGGTTGATCCCCACAGAGCCACCCAGACCGAGATGATGCGCGTCGCCGAGGTGATCGCCCATGAGATCGCCCACATGTGGTTTGGCGATCTCGTCACGATGAAGTGGTGGAACGGCATCTGGCTCAATGAGGCGTTCGCCACCTTCGCGTCGATGAAGTGCATCGACGCCTACCGGCCCGACTGGAAGCTGTGGCTGACGTTCTCATCGGATCGCGTTCACTCCATGGAGACGGACGCGCTTGCGGCGACTCGACCAATCGAGGTCCCCGTTGCGTCGCCCGAAGAGGCGAACGCGATGTTCGACTCGCTCACCTACGAGAAGGGCGCGTCGGTGCTGCGCATGCTCGAGCAGTATCTCGGCGAAGAGGTCTTCCGCCTCGGCGTGAGCAACTATCTGAAGGAGAACGCGTACGGGAATACCGACGGGGACGACCTCTGGTCGGCCCTCGCGGATGCGTCGGGGGAGCCCGTCAAGGAGATCATGGACTCATGGATCTTCCAGGGCGGTTTCCCACTCGTCGGTGTTGACGGTGAGCCTGGCGACTACACGTTGACGCAGCAGCAGTTCCGCTACCTCGGCGAAGGCGACCAGCTGTGGAAGCTCCCGGTTGTGTTTCGGTCGTCGGAAGGGGAGCAGCGCATGCTCATCGAAGGTGGCAGCGCGAGCGTTGCGGCAGGCGACGACCTCGTCGTCAACGCGGGCGCCGACGGCTTCTATCGCGTGGCGTATTCGCCCGAGCTGCGTGCAGGGCTCAGAAAGCGGCTTCCCACCCTCAGCGGAGAGGAGCGCTACGCCGCCATTTCCGATGCGTGGGCTGATGTGCTGAAAGGCGGTTCGGACGCCGCCGACTACCTGCGGCTCGTCGCCGGGCTCGGCAGCGAGTCCGAAGTTGACGTCTGGCAGCGGATCCTCGCCGGGCTCAGCGAACTCGACCGTATTGCGCCTCCCGACGTTCGGCCGGCGCTCCAGGCGTTCGTGCGAGACCTCGTCGCCGAGAGGGCCGACGCGATGGGGTGGAAGCCGATTGGCGGAGAGGACGATCGGACTCGGAAGCTTCGGGGCACGATCATCGCGGCTCTCGGAGTCCTCGGCGACGATCAGGAGACCCAGGCGACGGCTCGATTGGTCTTCGAGGAGTCTCGGAGTGCCGAAGGTCTGGTCGACGCTGAGGTCGCAAATGCGGCGCTGGGTGTCGTGGCCGCAAACGGCGACTACGACGACTTCGAGCGTTTTCTCGCCATCTCGAACGATTCGGAGGTCCCGCAGGAGGTGGTGAAGTTCCTCCGAGCAGCCGCATCCGTACCGGATCAGGCAGCCGCCGAGAAGCTCTTCCAGATGATCCTCGACGGAGATATCCGTCGTCAGGACGCCTTCTGGATGGTTGCCATCATGCTCGGCCACCGCGAGAACGGTCCCCGGGTGTGGGAGATGATGAAGGAGAGCTGGGACGCGATGCTCGAACAGATTCCACCCGCCACCGGGCGTCGGATCCTCGAGCTGATCCCGAACCGCTCGGAGCCGGAGATCGCTGCAGACATCGCGGCATGGCTGGCCGACCATCCAATCAAGGGCGGAGAGATGTTCGCGCAGCAGCAGCTCGAGCTGCTGAAGGTGAGGGTCGGCCTCCGGGAGCGTGAAGCGAACCGCCTCGGCGAAGCGCTCTAGAACCGCGTACCCAGGGTTGTAGACGTCCTATTTGGCGTCCCCAGCCCGCGGTACGCGCGGCGACCCGGATGCAGCTCATTCCGCGGGCCCACAACGCCAAATAGGACGTGGCGAACCCTGGGTACGCGGCACTCCCTCCGGGTAGGCTGGTCTCGGTCGTGACGAGAGGAGCTGGGACATGGCCGTCATCGTCGATGGGTCTCCACTCGCCATCGCCGATGTCGCCGCCGTTGCTCACCGAAGGTCCGATGTGGAGATCGGGCCGGATCTCGCGTCCCGAATGGCACCCGCCCGGGCTCTGGTTGAGACGATCATCTCCAACAACGAGGTGGCGTACGGGATTACGACCGGCTTCGGAGCGCTCTCGTACACGCGCATCCCGGTAGAGCAGGCCACCGAACTGCAATACGACCTCGTCCGCAGTCACGCATCCGGCGTCGGAGACCTCCTCAAGCGGCCAACCGTTCGAGCGATGCTGCTGCTTCGGGCTCGAACGTTGTCTCAGGGCCACTCAGGCGTCCGGCCGGCCATCGTCGAACGCCTCGTCGAGTTCCTCCGGCGTGACCTGCTCCCGGCCGTTCCCGATCGGGGTTCGGTCGGTGCTTCGGGCGATCTTGCGCCGTTCGCTCACCTTGCTCTCCCGCTCATCGGAGAGGGCTTCTTCCTCGTCGATGGCGAGCGGGTAGCCGCCGCAGGCGTGCTCGAGGCCGAGGGTCTCAAACCGATCCAACTCCAGCCGAAGGAAGGGCTGAGCCTGCTCAACGGGACGGAAGGTATGCTCGCCCAGGGATGTCTCGCCGTCGACCGGGCCCGGCTCCTTGCCGACGCCGCCGATGCCGCGTGTGCCCTCTCCGTTGAGGCACTGATGGGTTCGAACCGCCCCTTCGAAGCTCGCGTCCAGCGGCTACGGCCGCACCCGGGACAGATCCGGTCCGCACGAGTCATTGCCGGCCTCCTTGAAGGGTCGCTGATCGGTGCAAGCCACCGGGATGACTTCTCCCACCGGGTCCAGGACGCATACAGCCTGCGTTGCGCCCCCCAGGTCCACGGCGCCGTTCGTGACACGATTGATCACGCAGCCGCGGTCTTCGAGCGGGAACTCGGCTCTGTGGTCGACAATCCAATCATCTTTGCTGACGCCGGCGATGTGATCTCGGCTGGCAATTTTCACGGCCAACCACTCGCATTTGCCCTCGATTTCCTGGCGATCGCAATGACCGAACTCGGCTCGATTTCGGAACGAAGGACCGATCGGATTCTCGACCCGGAGCGGTCCTACGGTCTCTCGCCGTTCCTCGCGACCCGTCCTGGGGTTGACTCCGGGTACATGCTGGCCCAGTACACCGCAGCGGCGCTTGTCGCCGAGAATCGTGTGCTCTCGCATCCGGCCTCGGTGGAGTCAATTCCGACTTCGGGTTCCCAGGAGGACCACGTCTCGATGGGGTGGGGCGCCGGAAGGAAGCTCAACGACGTGCTGCGCAACACTTCGAACGTGATCGCCGTCGAACTCGTGTGCGCCGCCCAGGGCTGTGAACAACGGTCCCCGCTCGAACCGGCCCCCGGCACCCAGGCGATCCTTGACGCGGTGCGAACCGTGGTGCCGCCGCTCGTCGCTGATCGACCGGTTGGTGCCGATATCGAAGCTGCCGCAGAACTCATCGAAGGTGGCGGCATTGCCGCTGCCATGGAACGGAGGTAGTGATGCCGCCGACCATCAGAGCCCCCCGTGGGACCGAGCTGTCCACGAAGGGATGGCTCCAGGAAGCAGCCCTCAGAATGCTCATGAACAACCTCGATCCCGACGTCGCCGAGAATCCCGACGAACTCGTCGTCTACGGCGGCCGTGGCAAGGCCGCTCGATCCTGGGAAGCCTTCGAAGCAATCGTTCGAACGCTGCGCCGTCTCGAGAACGACGAGACAATGCTCGTCCAATCGGGCAAACCCGTCGGTGTGTTCCGCACCCACGAGATGGCGCCACGCGTCTTGATTGCCAACAGTCTTCTCGTCCCGGACTGGGCGACATGGGAGACCTTCTGGGACCTGGAGGCCAAAGGCCTGATGATGTACGGGCAGATGACCGCCGGCTCCTGGATCTACATCGGAACGCAGGGGATTCTGCAAGGCACCTATCAGACGTTTGTCGCGATCGCCGAGCAGCGATTCGGCGGCTCCCTGCGGGGTACGCTGACGCTCACCGCCGGACTTGGGGGGATGGGCGGGGCGCAGCCGCTGGCGATCACCATGAACGAAGGGGTTGCACTGTGCGTCGAGGTCGATCCCGAACGCATCGCCCGACGCATCGAGCACCGCTACATCGACGAGCAGGCCGACTCGCTCGACGATGCCCTCGACCGTGTCTCCGCGGCGAAAGCCGAGGGACGGGCTCTGTCCGTTGGGCTCCTCGGAAACGCCGCAGATGTCTTTCCGGAACTCCTCAGACGCGAGGTCGACATCGACATCGTCACCGACCAGACGTCGGCCCATGATCCGCTCAACGGCTACGTTCCACGCGGCCTCACGCTGGTCGAGGCCGCCGACTTGCGGCGGTCCGATCCGGCGACCTACGTCGCAGCGGCCCGCGAGTCCATGGCTGTGCACTGCGCCGCCATGGTCGGATTCCGCGACGCCGGATCGGAGGTCTTCGACTACGGAAACAACCTGCGCGGCGAAGCAGCGCTCGGCGGTTTCGAGAACGCATTCACCTACCCGGGATTCGTCCCTGCCTATATCAGAGACCTGTTCTGCGAAGGGATGGGACCGTTCCGGTGGGCGGCACTCTCCGGTGAACCTGCCGATATTCGAGCAACGGACGACGCACTTCGGGTGCTCTTTCCGGAGAACCGGGCGCTGCATCGGTGGCTGGACCTCGCTGAGGAACGTGTCCAGTTCCAGGGCCTGCCCGCCCGCATCCTGTGGCTCGGCTACGGAGAGCGGGATCGAGCCGGTGAAGCCTTCAACGAATTGGTCGCTACCGGCGACGTGCGCGCTCCGATCGTCATCGGGCGCGATCACCTCGATTCCGGTTCAGTTGCTTCCCCGTATCGCGAGACCGAGGCGATGCGGGACGGCTCGGATGCCGTCGCCGACTGGCCGATCCTCAACGCTCTCCTGAATACCGCTTCCGGTGCGGCGTGGGTTGCCGTGCATCACGGGGGTGGGGTTGGAATCGGCAAGTCGATCCACGCCGGCGCCCAGGTTGTGGCCGACGGGACGGCGGACGGTGCCGAGCGCCTTGCCCGAGTCCTGACCAACGACCCGGGGATGGGTGTCATCCGACACGTCGATGCCGGCTACCCCGAGGCTGAGGAGGTTGCTCGGCAGCGCGGCGTGAGGGTTCCGATGTGGGAGACATGAGTCGCGGCTCGCCGGCAGCGAGTCGCCAGCCCGAACACGTAGAACACAGGGGAGCTTCCGCGTGAGCAATTTGCTGATCTTCAACATTGGGCAGCTGGTCACGAATGATCCTGCGCTTGGTGGGGTACCGGGGGCCGTCGCCAACGCCGGGGTCGCGATCGTGGATGGGCTGGTCGAGTGGGTTGGGGCGGATGACGACGTGCCGGATCGGTATCGAGACCTCCCCCAGCTCGATGCCGGGGAAGCGGCCGTGCTTCCGGGATTCGTTGATCCGCACACCCACCTGGTCTTCGCAGGAGACCGCAGCGAGGACTTCGATCGTCGGCTCCGCGGCGAGTCGTACGAGCAGATTCTCGGAGGTGGGGGCGGGATTCTCTCGACCGTTGCGGAGACTCGCGCCGCCTCCGAACACCAACTCTTCGACGAAGCCGCAGCTCGGGTGTGGCGGATGATGGCGAACGGCACAACGACCGTTGAGGTCAAGTCCGGCTACGGCCTCGATATCGAGACCGAAGAGCGCATGTTGCGCGTCGCAAACCAGCTCAACGAGATGCTCCCAATGGACGTCGTCCCAACGTTTCTCGGTGCGCATGTGCTGCCGCTCGAGTCACGCACGGATCGCAACGCGTACGTCGAGCTCGTGTGCGGCTCGATGCTCGATGCCTGCGCACCGCTCGCACGCTTCTGCGACGTCTTCTGCGACGACGCGGCGTTCTCGGTTGACGAGGCTCGTCGAATCCTCGAGGCGGCGAAGTCTCGTGGACTCGACATTCGAATTCACGCCGACCAGCTGGGTCGGGTGGGGGCTGCAGCCCTCGCTGCCGATCTCTCCGCGGTGAGCGCCGACCACCTCGACTACGCCACCACCGAAGACCTCGCGCTGATGCGCTCCGCTGGGACTGTCGCCGTCCTGCTCCCTGCCGTTTCATTCTCGATGCGCTTGCCGTATTCCGACGGCCGCGTCATCTGGGACAGCGGCGTATCGGTTGCGCTCGCAACCGACTGCAATCCCGGAACCGCCAATGTCGAGTCGATGCCGTTCGTGATCGCCCTGGCCGTGCTCAACATGGGTCTCACGGCCGACGAGGCGGTCTGGGCGGCGACCCTGGGTGGCGCACGTGCACTCGGTTTCGAGGATCGAGGTCACCTTGTTCCCGGTGCGATCGGTGATCTCGTGGTTCTCGATGCGCCAACCCATCTCCACATCGCGTACCGCCCAGCTGCCGATATTGTCGCCGCCGTTGTCAAACGTGGGGAGATCCTGTGAGCGACTACTTCTCGGTCGAGCATCCGATTCGATTCGCGCATCGCGGCAGTCGCGTGCTGTGGCCCGAGAACACCATGTACGCGTTCGAGAGGGCGATTGAGGATCTGGGCTACCACTATCTCGAGCTCGACGTGCGGCTCACTGCCGATCGCATTCCGGTCGTGTTCCACGATGCCACCCTCGACCGGACGACCGACGGTGCCGGGAAGGTTGCCGACCACACGCTGGCCGATCTGCAATCCATCGATGCCGCCTATCACTTCGGACCGGACGACGATTACCCGCTCCGCGGAACCGGCATCGGAATCTCACCCCTCGAGGAGTTGTACGGCACGTGGTCCGATGTGCGGTTGAACGTCGACCTCAAGGGACCAGACGAGGAGTGGGCGGTCGCCGAGGTGATCCGCAAAGCCGATGCCGAGCACCGCACGCTCATCGGCTCGTTCTACGACCGGCGGATCGCCCGCTTTCGCAGGATTACCCAGGGGCGGGTCGCTGTCTCCGCCGGACCAACCGCCGCCGCCGCGATGTGGAGTGCTTCACGGGCAGGGCGAACGGCTCGGCGAAAGGTCCAGGCCTATCAGCTGCCGTTCAACTACCGCGGTTTCAAGATCGATGAGAAGCTGATCGACAGCGTGCACCGCGCCGGGGCGCACATTCATCTCTGGACGGTGAACGAAGCAGATGACATGCGGCGGTTCCTGGACATGGGTGTCGACGGCATCGTCACCGATCGCCCCGACATCCTGAACGACGTGATGGGTGTCTATGACCGTTGACGAGTATCTGGATGGAGCGCCGGAGCCCCAGAAGTCAACATTGATCGAACTCCGGCAGACGCTACGCGAGATCCTGCCGGCGGCAGCCGAAGTGATGTCGTACGGCGTGCCGGCGTTCAAGGTTGAGGGGAAGGCAGTTTCGGGGTACGCGTACTTCAAGAACCACGCAGCTTTTTCCCGCACTCCGGTTCCGTTCTCCCCGAGCTTGCCGACGAGCCGCAGCCCTATGAATGGTCGATGGGGACGCTGAAGTTCCCGATCGACGAATCTCTCCCGAGCTCGCTTGTAGTCCGCCTTGTGGAAGTACAACTTGCGCAGCTCGGCCTCAGGCGGGACGAAAACAAAGGAGACAGTCCGGCGGTCACGACCACAGATTCACCGGACGCAAGTCGCTGACCTCGGGTAGCGTGTGTGCATGTTGATGAGACGGAAAGCCTCCCGATGAGTGAAGCGATCGGCCGGATCGTCAGGCTCCAGGTGCATGCGGAGCCCCTGAAGCAGAACGGCGCCTACGTTCCCGACCCCCTCGTTTCGGTTGATCGCGCCGTTGTCAACGCCGACGGCATGCTCGGGTGGAACGGCAACGGTTGGATCATCGATACCCACCATCCGGCGCATCCGCGAGCAAAAGGTGGCGGGAAGCGAGTTCTTTCGATCGGCTTCACCGGCCACTACGCCGCGATGGCCGACCGCTTTGATTCGGTGCCCCTGGGCATCGCAGGCGAGAACATCGTGGTGGACGGCCCCGCCGTTGCTGCGGAAGAAGTTGAAGATGGCCTCGTGATCCGGCATGCCGACGGCACCGAGACGGAGCTGCGATCGCCGAAGGCTGCGATTGCCTGCACCGGGTTCACTTCCTACCTGCTCGGATCCGACGAGGTGCTCAGCCACGAGGAGGTCGCCGATCATCTTGCGTTCCTCTCCACCGGCACCCGCGGGTTCATCCTCGCCGTCGACCACCTCGACCGGCCAGTTGAGATTCAGGTGGGGGACGAAGTCTTCAGACGCTGAACGGGATCCCGTTCAGCAGCACCAACTCATCGATCACCGCGCTGCGCGCTTCGTCAAACGGTAGGTCTTGCCGTTCCCGCAACGGGATGCCGCGCTCCTGGACGTAGACCCGGTAGCCGTTCTCGTCCTCGTGTATGTAGAGGCCGTCGCGAGGCCCGACGCGGTTGAGGCCGAGAGCGAGCAGGGTTTCGCGATCGGGGATCTCGGAGATGATGTCGACGCGTTCGAGTGTGAACGCATCCGAGAAGTCGGCAGCGGTCGTCGCCCGGCGCCCGAGCATGGACGAAGCCATCTTGCGCGCCTTGCGCTGGAGGATCGCTTGTGCCTGCTCCTGGCGGGTGGGTCGATTCATACGACGCGCTTCGTGATCGGCCGCGAGAACCGGGGGTGCGTCACAACCGGGGTTTCCAGGCGGGCCGATCCTCCTCGAATCGTGCAATTTCCTCGGCGTGTGCGAGGGTCAGAGCAACGTGATCGAGGCCGTTGAGCAGTCGGTGTTTCACCGCCGGATCGATGTCAAACGAAGCTTCGAAGTCGCCCGACACGACGGTCTGCGCCGGGAGGTCGATCGTCACGTGGTTCGCCGGATCGTCGGCAATTACGGTGAGTTCGGCTACCTCTCCGGCACCAAGCGCGATGGGGAGCAGCCCGACGTTGTAGGAGTTGCCTCGGAAGATGTCTGCGAAGGACGGGGCGATGATTGCTCTGAATCCGCGGTCTTCGAGGGCCCACGGGGCGTGCTCTCGAGACGACCCCGAGCCGAAGTTCGGGCCGGAGACCAGCACCACGGCTTCGGAATACTCCGGTCGGTTCAGGATGAATGCAGGGTCGAGTTCACCCTCGGCGTCCTGTGCCCAATCCCAGAAGAGGAAGGGTCCGAAGCCGGATCGTTCGACGCGTTTGAGGAATTGCTTCGGGATGATCTGGTCGGTGTCGACGTTTGCCCGCGGGAGTGGCGCCATCTGGCCGGCAATGATGGTGACGGGCTGCATCAGGACCACTCCCGGATGTCGACGAAGTGGCCTTCAATCGCCGCCGCTGCCGCCATGGCCGGGCTCACGAGGTGGGTTCGACCGTCGCGCCCCTGCCGCCCTTCGAAGTTCCGGTTCGATGTTGAGGCACACCGTTCTCCAGGCTGAAGGACGTCCGGGTTCATCGCAAGGCACATGGAACACCCGGCGTCGCGCCACTCGAACCCGGCGTCGATGAAGATCTCGTCGAGTCCCTCTTCCTCGGCCTGGAGCTTGACCAGGCCGGACCCTGGGACAACCATTGCCCGGACGCCCTCAGCAACCTGCCTCCCGACCACAACGGCGGAGGCTGCTCGCAAGTCTTCGATCCTGGCGTTCGTGCACGATCCGAGAAACACCACGTCGATATCGATGTCGGTGATCGGCGTGCCGGCCTCTAGGTCCATGTAGACGAGAGCCCGTTCAGCGGCATCACGGTCGAGCGGATCGTCGAACGACGCAGGGTCGGGGACGCTCGCTCCGACCGGCACCGTTTGTGACGGGTTGGTACCCCACGAGACGTAGGGCGTGAGGTCAGCCGCGTCGATTGCGACTTCCGTGTCGAACGACGCGTCAGGGTCGGTCGAGAGCGTCCGCCAGTAGGCGAGCGCCTCATCCCACTCGGAACCGGTCGGGGCGAATGGTCGGCCCTTCAAATAGGCGAAGGTCGTCTCATCGGGAGCAACCAGCCCGGCGCGGGCCCCGGCTTCGATGGACATGTTGCAGACGGTCATCCGACCTTCCATCGACATGTCTTCAAACACCGAACCGCGGTACTCGACAACGTGCCCGCCTCCGCCGTTGAACCCGATGCGGGCGATGATGCCCAGGATCACGTCTTTCGGAGTCACCCCCGCGGGGAGGTCTCCGTCTACGGTGATCGACATCGACTTGGGTTTGCGCTGCGGCATGGTTTGTGTCGCGAGCACATGTTCGACCTCGGAGGTGCCGATCCCGAACGCAAGCGCGCCGAACGCACCGTGGGTTGCCGTGTGGGAGTCGCCGCAGACGATGGTGGCGCCCGGTTGTGTGAGACCCTGCTCGGGGCCGATCACGTGGACGATGCCGGACCGCGGGTCGTTGATGTCGAAGAGTGTCACCCCCGTGCGTTCACAATTCGCGATCAGCGTGTCGATCTGCTTCTTCGACAACGGATCGAGGATTCCGAGGGCCCGATCGGCGGTCGGCACGCCGTGATCGATGGTGGCGAGGGTGAGGTCGGGACGGTGCACGGTTCTGCCGGACATCTCCAAAGCCTCGAAGGCCTGGGGCGACGTGACTTCGTGGACGAGGTGCAGATCGACGAACAACAAGTCGGTGCCGTCGTCCTCTGTTCGGACGACGTGGTCATCCCAGATCTTCTCGTAGAGGGTGCGGGGCTTGGTCATGGTTTGGCGCACCCTAGAAGGCCTGCGTCGGTGTGCAACGCCCTCCGGTCGCCGACGAGCTGTGGACTGCCGCGAAAGCCGGGGCGCAGGTCCCTCTCAGCATCGGATCAACAATCGTTCACCCGGCTCGACCAAGATCGGGTGGGGGCATCCGCAACACGGTCTGTCGGTCGGCGACTCGCGATAGTCGTACGCCGCTCCGTGCACTCGATCTCGATGGCGACCCCGGTACGCTGATCCTGATGCCCGTGCTTCTCGCTCTTTTGCTCTCTGTCGTGCTTGGTGCTCCCTTTGGGGAAGCCGAGGCTCAAGCGCTCGAGGTCGACACCGGGATGACGATCGAGGTGTCGGTTGAGCTCGAAAGCGGTCAATCGGCGGTGCTGGCTCGGGTTGTTGCGTTTGCCGGAGAGCTCCCACCGGTGGCCCTTGTCGACCAGGGGGATGGCCGATGGGTCGGCATCCTCCGGCTCTCAGGTCGCGAAGATGTCCAAGTCGCATTTGAAGCCATCGATGCCGACGGCTCCAGCGAGATCTCCGAGCTCTCGACCCTCACAGACCTTGGTGTTGATCCGGCCGTGGTATCCCCAACTCGACCAACAACACCGCCAACGGAGGAACCCGAGCCGAATTGGTGGCTCCTCGGCGGCGCCGCGGCCGGGATCGCGGCGCTGGTCCTGCTCGTGATGTGGTCGGTCGCGGGTGCGACCGACCAACACTCAGGCGACGACGAGACGACCGACGCCGATGAGCGCGAACCCAGCTCCGAACCTGAGGCCGGCCAGGTCTAGCCCCCGCGAGCTCGGCGTTTCATGAGGGCAACGGCGGCGGCGAGCGCGGCGGCAGACAGAGCAACGGCTGCCCCTGTGAGCGGCGACGGGCGCGGGATCGTGGGGCCCACGGTGACAGGACGCTGGAACTCGAGCATCGGCCACCCCCGTTCCTCTGCAACGGCTCGCAGTTCCTTCTCCGGGTTCACGACCACGGGGTTTCCAACTGCTTCCAGCATCGGGAGATCGGTGATGGAATCGGAGTACGCGAACGAACCTTCGAGGTCGATGTCGGCGGTGCGCGCCAGCTCCTCCATGGCCTCAGCCTTCCCCGGCCCCATCGCATAGACGTCGACCTCCGGGAGATACCGACCCTGCGAATCGGTTTTGACTTTGGTGGCGATCACTTCACGGACGCCGATGTGCTCCGCGATCGGGCGAACGATCTCTTCCGGGCTGGCCGAGATGATGATGACCCGGCGGCCCCTTCGCGCATGTTCGTCGATGAGGAAGAGAGCTTCTGCGTAGACGAGCGGCTCTGCGACGTCGGTGAGCGTTTCGCGGACGAGCTGTTCGATCTCATCGCGCTGCCAGCCGGCGATCAAGTGGAGCAGCTCGTCTCTGGCCCGCGCGAGCTGATCCTCGTCGGCGCCGAAGAGGAGGTACATGACTTGCGCCAGCCCCATCCGCGCCAGAGCCTTGCGGCCGAGAAAGCCCGCCTTGTAGAGCGGCTTGCCGAACGCGAGCGTCGACGACTTCGCGATGACCGTCTTGTCGAGATCGAAGAACGCTGCTTGCTGCATCACCATCGAGTGTATCGGCACAACGGGAAGGCGAAGTGAACGCGAATCGAAGGTCTTGAATCGCTGCGTCTGAGGCCATACGGTGGTGGGAGTTGTCACTTGGAGTTGGGAATGCCGGCGCTCGCCATCTGGTCGCCGGAGGACGAAGTTCTCGGCGCCGTCGCACCACTTGCACTCGGTGCGGCCGCCGGCACTGCGCTCGTGGTCGATCTCGATCTCGACGGTCCGCAGTATCCCGGCGACGTCTCGCTGGCGAGCCTCGTCGCCGACGGCCCCACGAGGGCCGACCTCTCGCCCCAGCGGCGTGGTGTGGCGGTGGTGCGCAACGGCGGAGTTGATCCGCAGGACGCCGAGGTGGTTCTTCACGCCCTTGTCGACGGTTGGCCTGCAGTGGTGTTCCGGCTCCCGGCGAGCCACGGCGCGGATGGGAGCGCAATCCCGGTCCTGCCCCTGGTCCCCGGATCATTGCTCAGGAGATTCTCCGGGCCTGTCGTGTATCAGCGCTCGGCGTGGAGGATCGAGGTCCCGCCGAATGCCGTGGTGTTGCCGAGGCCCAGATCCGGAACCATCAGTGCTCTGCTCTCTGGTCGCGCCCCCCACCCGGGAGATCGGTGGATCCGAGCCTGGCGCCAAGTGTGGGGGAACGCATGGGTGTGACCGACCGAATTGTTCGGCGCCTCCTCGAGTCCGATGTGCCGCTCGAACGAGGAGCGTTGGCCGCTGCCGCATCGGCACTGGTTCCCGAAGTAGCGCCGCTCGCCGGCCCTGACGAGATCACCGACGCCGTCGACGCGCTGGCGGGTTTGGGACCGGTCGAGCGCCTGCTGCGTGATCCCGAGATCACCGACGTGCTCGTCAACGGACCCTCGGAAGTGTGGGTTGAACGCCACGGCAGGCTCGAGCGCAGCGAGATTGCCTTCGCCGACGACCGTGCGATCGTTGCCGCTGTTGAGCGGGTCATCGCTCCACTCGGCCTGCGGATCGACCGCGCCAGTCCTGCAGTTGATGCCCGTCTCGCAGATGGGTCCCGGCTCCATGCGGTGATCCCACCGGCATCCGTGGACGGTCCGATCGTCGCGGTGCGCCGATTCTCCGAAGCAGTGACGAATCTCGAGGCCTTGGTGGGGCGTGGTGGGATCTCAAGCAGTGGAGCAGAGCTGTTGCGAGCGGCGGTCTCGGACCGACTGAACGTGCTGGTCGCCGGCGGCACGGGAGCGGGCAAGACGACGCTGCTCAATGTGCTGTCAAAGGAGATTGACCCCTCCGAACGAACGGTGACGGTCGAAGACGCCGCAGAACTCCGGCTCGAGGGTCACGTCGTACGTCTCGAAGCTCGTCCGCCCAACCCGGAAGGTGCAGGCGAGATCACGGTGCGTGCGCTGCTGCGGCACGCACTCCGCCTCCGTCCGGATCGGATTGTTGTTGGGGAGGTACGTGGCCCGGAAGCCCTCGACATGATTCAGGCCATGAGCACGGGCCACGACGGATCGATGTCCACGATCCACGCGAACGGCACCGAGGAGGCGTTGTGGAGGCTCGAGAGTCTCGCGGCAACCGCCGACTCCGGGGCATCGGTCGACACCCTCCGGCGGCAGATACGTTCGGCGGTCGATTGTGTCGTCTTCGTCACCCGCCGGCCGG